>Ga0207421_10002476_pt1 | contig 22863 bp, 25 predicted proteins | sample SodLakKL_010_SED_4_FD_187542 | JGI IMG/M metagenome (GOLD analysis project Ga0207421, IMG submission 187542) | Alkaline sediment microbial communities from Lake Tanatar, Kulunda Steppe, Russia - 8KL_010_SED (SPAdes) (version 2) | ecosystem: Environmental > Aquatic > Non-marine Saline and...
GTCCATCTCAACCAAAAAGTCTATCCTATCCAGAAAGCTCTCCGGAAGCCGGACATTTATCCTTTCGGTATCAGACACGTTTTTCCTCCATTTGGTGTACATCCGACATCTTTTATGTGTCGAATGTATGTACAATAGAAATGAGAATATCCTATTTAACACTTTTGTTAAGAACCTATAACTGTTGCATGTCGACATCGAGCAAAAATCACAAATTTTTTATTTGGGACAATGCATTAAGAAGCATGAATAAAGCCTACACCATCGGTTATGAAGGCAAAGATATAGATGAGTTCCTCGAACTGCTTGAAGAAAATGAGATCAGCCGATTGATAGATGTCCGATCCAGCCCCAGGTCACGTAAAGAGGATTTCAACAAGGAAAATCTGAAGGACGAGCTCTTCCGAAAGAGCATAATGTACAGACACCTTCCCGAGCTCGGTGGATTAAGAGAGGATTACGAGGAAGTGATGGAAGGGGAAGAGTGGAAGGAGGGATTTGAAGAGCTCAAGAACGTAGCCGAAGGAGGAAAAACGGTGCTCATGTGTTTGGAGGACGATCCGATCAGGTGTCACAGGAAGTATATAGCCGAGGCATTAGAAGTAGAAGGGTGGGACGTGGTACATATAAGTGAAGGCGGAGCATGGAAAGACAAGAGTTTAGACGACTTTTGAACTAAAGTAACTTTTCACAAGACTTATTAACGACTATAGCCTAATCTTGATAAGATGGTGGAACGACCAGAAGACTACAGGAACGAGATCGATTTCATCCAAGGAGTTGTAAGCCAACATTTTCCGGTGTATAAAACGGAGATAGAATTTGATATAGTTTCCGTTTATATAAAGACTAGGATCGATGAAACACTTGAGAAAGAATTCGACGACTTGAGGAAGAAATTGGTACCCCAGAATTTTATTCCATATCTAGTGGAGGAGAACGGAGAACATGTCATCAAGGTAAAGAAGCAGGAAGATAAGGATTTTCGAAGCGTTAAAGCGAACCTGGTGATGCTGTTCATCACTTTGGGTACCACGCTGATAGCCGGTGCCTGGTGGTGGTCGTCTTATGCGCCAGTAGGCGACGGTATGCTTACACTTCACAACCTCTCCCGAGGTGCTTTGTTCTTTACCCTTCCACTCATGGCCATCCTTGGTACGCACGAGATGGGCCACTATCTTATGGCGAGGCATCACGGTATAAAGGCATCTCTACCTTTCTTTCTCCCCATGGCGCCTCCCCTGGGTACTATAGGTGCGTTCATAAGCATCAGAGAACCCATACCCGATAAAAAATCTCTCCTCGACGTAGGGATAGCGGGTCCTATCGCTGGATTTATAGTGGCCGTACCAGTATCTATCATAGGTCTTTATCTTGCCGCTACGACCACTCCCACGGCGCCCATACCTGAAGAGGGCATGAGGTACATGTGGAACTTCCCCGTGATCATGAGAGGTCTGAGCAGGTTCATCCCTATACCGCAAACTGAAACTATACATCCAACACTCTTCGCGGGCTGGGTGGGCTTTCTCGTTACTGGATTGAACCTTATACCCGCGTCACAGCTCGACGGCGGTCACGTGGTCCGCTCCCTTTTTGGAGACAAGTCCAAATATGTTAGTTACGCCGCCTTCGCATTCTTCATCATAGTGGGTATAACTTTGTACCTTGGCTGGTTGGTATTCGGGATCCTAATACTCTTCTTAGGCGGTGTCAGTCATCCGCCCCCGTTGAACGACCTTACGAAATTGGATAAAAAAAGATTCGTGGTAGGAGGCATAGCCCTTTTGATCTTGTTCATAAGCTTTCATCCCGTTCCGGTTGACCAGGAGAGCTTCAGCTACGGTTATGAAGTCAGTCTGGAAGACGAACCGGCCCAGGAATTGATTCTGGGTGGATCTTATAATTACACTATCAATGTTGAAAATCAGGCTAAAAACGTTGACGTGGACGACGGCATCGATTACGAAGTGACTTACTCCTTATCTGATCCTGCTTGGGATTCGGAACTGTATGAATTATCAGGAGAAGAGGACCAAGAAGAAAGGTGGAACGCAGTGGGAAATGAAACTGATCTGACTCTGGGCCTCGGAGAGAACCGGACCTACAGGTTATATGTAAGTCCTACTGAAAATTCGTCCATGACGAACGAGATCACTTTTCGAGTCACCACCGATGTGACCGAGAGGACACAGATCAAACAAGTCGAGATGCTCTCCAAGATAGGTTACGGTTTCGATGCGGAAATGCCCTCCGATCGATACTCCCTGATCGAAGAGGGTACCGCGGACTTCGACTTCTCTCTTTTGAACAGGGGCCAGAACGACTCCTATGAATTTAAGATAGAGGATCTGAGCCACGAAAATTGGACAGTTGAGTTCCTATATAAAGAAAACAAGAGTGAAGAACTCACCTTAGATCTGGAATTCGCTGAAAGGGAACGGTTCAAGGTGGTGTTAAATGAAAACGATTCACACGAACACGAAGGTGATCTCACCGTAGTCACGTTCAACGTCGTTATAGAATCGGAGCACACCTACGAGATAAAACAGTTCGAGGTCGCCGGTATAAGAGTCAACAGGTAGGTTTTTTGAACACGGTAAAATTTCTATCCAAAGAACCGTGTACTCTAGTCCTGTATTTTTCTACGAGTTCTAGATGTTCTTGCCCGATGGAGATGTGTTCCTCTTCGGGAAAGATAGCGGCTAGACGTCCTCCATCTACCAATTTTTCAGCCGAGGTCTCGAACAATCTCTCGTAGATAGAGTAAAGATCTTCTTTAGAGGTGGAAGAAGCTCTTCCGTAGGGCGGGTCAGTGACTATGAGTTCGATATCTTCAGGTATCGTATGAGAAACGTCTCCCTCCTTCAGTTCGCATTCTACATCGAATTCTCTTAGGTTCTTTCGGCAGCCTTTTATCATCTCGGGATCTTTGTCTCCTCCCGATACTTCCAACCCCATCTTATAACCCTCTATCAAGACGCCTCCCGTACCACAGAAGGGATCGTGTAAGCTCGAGGAACTAGATGGCCTAGCTAGATTGATCAGTGCTCTTGTGAACCAGGGTTTCAGAGAGACCGGCGATGAAAAAGGTCTGTTCTTCACTTCTCTAGACCTCATCTTTTTTCTATCAACTTCGAAGAGTTTTCTTCCGACGAATAGGTCCTTTGAAACAAGAACACATATCTCATGGTCGGGGGTATCTAAGTCTATGGGATTTGTTTCTGAGACCAGGTCACCTAATGATTCTTTGATCCTCCGCGTGTCGGTTTCGCTGCCTTTTATCTTTTTAGTCCTGACGGCCATGCTGCCTTCCGGAAGACTTCGACCCTCTAAAAGTTCTGAAAGGTCGTATCCGTCTTTCGAAGTTATCCCTATCAGATGATATACGCTGCGGGTCAATCCTAACCTGTAAAACAGTTCTTTCGGTATGCCTTCCGCTTTTACGGCTAGTACACCGTCTTCAAAACGTTCCTCATCGTGATCAAAAGAAAGGCCTTCTAGTCCGCTCAATATCTCTGCTCTAGCCAACTCATAATGTGGTCCTACAAGTTCAAAAATTAGTCGAGGCATTTGGTTTTCTTAACCCCTTTCCTTCTTTTTCTGTATATTTTCTTTGAGTTCTTTATCGCTGACTGTTTCCACATGTGCGACTTCACCGTCTATTATAACCGTGGGTATGTGGGTTATATCGTATTTTTCGACTTTTTTTGCCGCATCTTTTGCTCTCAGGTAATTTACTATGATATCATCGTCGTTAAGATCTTTTATCACTCTTTCAAGCGTTTCTTTGGCCGGAGGGCAGTCCGGGCAGGTGTCCGAATATATGAAGTCTATCTCCACTTTTGGATCTTCTTCCGATGTCATGGTTGATATCACTAGAAACGGATGATTTTAATTTTTTCGTTCGTTTTTCAGTGCCGCTCGACATTTTTTAAAGGTTAAGGTTAAATATCACTTTATCATCAATTGTTTTGAACACGATACCCAGGAGGAAGAAAAATTGAAAGAAAAATCGGAACAAGTTCCGGAACTGACGGACGAAGATCTCGAAGGATTCATAGAAGAAAATAAACGTGTGGTCATCGATCTTTGGGCGACCTGGTGTAATCCCTGTATACGGATGAATCCCATCATCGAGGGACTCGCTGAAAAGTACGACGGTGATGTAAGATTTGCAAAGGTCGACATAGAGAAGAATGGTGCGACCCCCTCTAAATTCGGCATCCAGTCCATTCCGAGCTTTCTGTTCTTCAAGAACGGAGAACTTATGGCTAAAGAGAGAGGTACGTTTAACGAAGAAGAGTTCGAGGAAACGTTGAAACGCCACTTCGAGATCTAAAGGTTACTTATGTCCATATATTTTATCGAATCTTTCATCTCCTCGTACCATCTTTCGACGCAGGAGAGAGCTTCCTCTTTTATCTTATCTAAAGGCCTCAAAGAGTAATGAAAATAATATCCTCCGTTCCGTATGGTCTTTTTTTCTTTATACACCAGACCGCAGTCGAACAGCTTCTCCAAAGAACGGTAAGCGGTGCTCTGGTCTTTGTCGAGCTTCTCGGCTATCTCAGAAGAAGTGAGTTCTTCTTCTTCCGAAAGTACCGCGAGTATCTTTTTGTCCAAAGCGCTCAGGTCGTATAAACATTCCATCACGTTATCGCAGTCTATCTCCTCTTGGTTCACTCCGAAGGACATGATATATCGTTAATCAGCAAATGTCTAATCATACTTAACCGTTTTGAGGCGTAAAATTCAAATCCGATTAGATTTTACTCTTCTACAAGCCGCAGTAACTCAGTTTGGGAGAGTGCCACGCTGAAGACGTGGATGTCGCCGGTTCAAGTCCGGCCTGCGGCACTTTCCGAACCAAATTTTCGACATCCACTGCTTGTATGAGAGGTCGATCTCTTCATTTTCAAAGTCGAAGGCGGGCCGAACTCGACCCGGATAACACGGAATATAGATGGTCCCAACCGGAAGAGATAAAGAGGTCGAAGACCGTTCCTAAACTACGGGAAGCTTACATATCGGCGAGGTATAAATATGAAAGTCAAGATCGAAGATAGGATAGAAGAGATGAAAGCTGTCTGGATGGAAGAGGAAAGGAACGAAGTGAAGATGATAGACCAGAGGTACCTTCCGTCGGAACTGAAGTTTTTCACCGCGGAAGATCACGATGACATATATCGGTCCATAAAAGAGATGATGGTTAGGGGCGCTCCTGCCATCGGCGTCACCGCCGCCTACGGCATGGCCCAGGCAAAGGTTCAAGAAAACGATATGGAAGAGGCTGCGGAACATATAAAGTCCGCAAGGCCTACAGCTTACGACCTTTTTTACGCAGTGGACTACATGATGGACGATCTGGAAGAACCGGTAAAGGCCGCTGAGGGATACTCTGAAAAAGTGATCGAAAAGTGCAGGAAGATAGGAGCGCACGGAGCGGGTCTTATAGAAAGTAGAGATAACGTACTCACTCACTGCAATGCTGGAGCTTTGGCTACAGTTGATTATGGTACAGCTCTCGCGCCCATGAGGATAGCTCACCGAAAAGGGAAAGAGATCCATGTTTACGTGGACGAAACGAGACCGAGGCTGCAGGGTGCTAGATTGACGGCTTGGGAACTCTATAATGAAGATATACCTCACTCGGTCATCGTGGACAACGCCTCCGGTCACTACATGTCTAGAGGCGAAGTAGACCTGGTGATAGTCGGGACCGATAGGATAGTGGCCAATGGTGATATAGCCAACAAGATCGGCACCTACGAGAAAGCGGTCCTGGCCAAGGAGAACGATATACCGTTCTACGTCGCGGCTCCCGTTACCACCTATGATGGAACAACCGAAAAGGGCGAAGACATACCGATAGAAAACAGAGACGATGATGAAGTAAAAGAGATCAACGGTTCGCTTATCATGCCTGAAGGATCGCCAGTAAAAAATCCTGCCTTCGATGTTACACCCGTTGAATACATATCAGGATACATAACGGAGAAAGGTGTCTTCGGGCCTGAAGAGTTGAAAGATATGTTTTGATAGGGATGATATTTCAAAAATAACCCAAAAATATTTAGCTTTTTGAACTCAAATAGGTGATATACATGGATGAAGAATGGATATCGGCTAGCGACATCGAAAAGTTCGGATACTGTCCTCTTAGCTGGTGGTTGAGTCGAACCGAGGAGGAACCGGAGGATGAGAGATTAGAGGAAGGTGAAGAGGAACATAAAGAGATCGGTGAGGCGTTGAAAGACGTACAGGAGAAAGAGAATAGATTGAAGCTCGTAGAAAACATGATCTTGTTTTTAGCCGTTTCGGCTACGGTGATATCCGTGCTGGGGCTCACCTTTCTGTATCCCGAGACAGTATTCAGCACCATATTTATAGCTCTATCGTTGATATGGCTTCTAGCAGCGAGTTTCTTTTTGTTCATAAGCGAAAGGCACGATATGACTCCCCAAAAAACCACCTTGGAAAGGACCATATTGATATTCGCCATGGTTGCCACCATGCTAACTGGTTTCAGCTTTTCATTCAGGGTGATGGATGACATCCTGGCACGAGTGACTCAGGTGATCTCTTTATCGTGGTTGATAGGCGCTAGCTACTGGTTGAAACATTCATTCACGTTGAAATCCGATGCTCAATCCACGAGAGAGGACCTCAATGTAAACGAAGGTGAGATAAAATATGTGGATGCTTTGAAGAAGGAGAGCGAACTTTTGAAATCAGAAAAGTATCGGATAAGAGGGAGGCCGGACTATATAATGGAAAATGATGGCGATCTGATACCTGTAGAGGTCAAAACCGGCAGAGTCCCTAAGGGCCCTTTCTTTTCTCACATCCTGCAGATAGCAGCCTACTGCCTCTTGATCGAGGAAGATATAGGAGAAAAACCGCCCTACGGTTTGATACGGTACGGTGAAACCGAATTCGACATAGATTACGACGACTCTTTGAAGAATCTGCTTATAGAGAAACTAGAGATGATGAGAGAAAATATAGAAAAAGAAGAAGCCCACAGGAACCATGGTCGGGATGGCAAATGCGCCCATTGTTCTAGGAGAGATATTTGTCCAGAATCATTGGCTTGAGCTCATCTCTCTTCATCGATCTTGTCTTCATCCATCTCTTCCAGCCTTTCTTTTATATCTTTAACGTCCTTTCTCATCTGAAGCATCTCTTCCTCGAAGGTGGTGAAACCGCTTGCTGAAAATATCCTGTGTGAGATGAACATCCCAATGAATATAGCGCCCACGATAGCTAACACCGATATGAATACCAATAGAAATACCAGGGTGACGAAATGATGTCTTATATCTTGGAACTGTATCCAGCCGGTGATAAAACCTATTGCCAGCGCACCTGTTACGATCACCACTATACCTATCATAAACAGAGAGAGGGGAAATTTTTTCATGAGTCTTCATCCTCCATGCGGTTCAAAGGCTCGATTAGAGGCAGATCGTTCCTTGTGATGTATTCTTCTTCTCCATCATAATATGTGATCCTATAGACCAATTCATCCTCTTCGTATTTTTCTTCGGGTATGTCTTCCTCAGGATATAGTTCGAAAGTAGCGTTGAAATTGTATCTATCCTCGTCTCGTCTCACGAAGATATTCAGATGAAAGTTAGATAGCTCCGTAGTATACTCCGGTCCAAAACTGTTTTTCCAGTGTGCTTCCTCAGTTTCATCGGTTTCTGTATCGTTCAAGTAAAGGGTGATCTCGTCGAACATCACGAGTACCATGGCGCGCAGGTTTATTATGGTTTTATTATCATTTTCTTCTGGATTGTGAACTATCAACTCTGGTATATCAGCACCTGGAGGACTCGGTCCGTTGAGGCAGCCGAGTAAAGAAATCGTCAGTAGTATGACCGAAGCGATCGTCAGATATTTTTTCATCAACAATTAAAGATATAAGGTGGTTAATTAAGTTTATCGAATCATTGGACCCATTTGCTTTTTTTCTAGTCGTAAAGCTAACTCTCAAAATACTCTGCCACGTCATCCAGTAATTTCATTATTTCAAGCTCCTGGGGACATAACTCCTCGCACTGGCCACATTTGATGCAGTTCGTAGCTTTAGATTTGTCCTTCAACTTTTCGTCCCATATCTCTTTGTATTTTTCATATTCGTCGTAGATCACGGCTTGGTTGTACATCCGGAAGTTTCTAGGTATCGCTACGTCGTTTGGACAGGGCACACAGTAATTACAACCGGTACATTCTACCGGCGATATATCTCTGTATTTATCCGCCACTCTATCGACGATCTCTAGGTCCCGATCGGAAAGTACGTCAACATCAGATTCTGAGGCGTACCTCACGTTTTCTTTCACCTGTTTCAATTCGCTCATACCGCTGAGAACTAGAGACACTTCAGGTTGATCCCAAAGCCATTTAAATGCCCACTCAACGGGTTCTCTTTTCACTTCGCTTTCTTCCCAGATCTTCTTGATGGATCTTGGCGGCTCTTTTGCCAGTTTTCCTCCCCTTAGCGGCTCCATGATCACCACGCCCAATCCCTTATCGGCTGCGTATTTCAAACCTTCTCTACCTGCCTGGAATGCCTGGTCTAGATAGTTGTACTGGATCTGGCAGAAGTCCCAATCGTAGGCATCGACTATCTTCTTGAAAGTTTCTAGGTCGTCATGGAATGAAAAACCAAGGTGGTCTATCTTCCCCTCCTTTTTCTTTTCTTTCATCCATTCAAATATGTCGATGTCAAGTGAATTATAGTTGTTCCAATGTTTTTCGCTTAAGGCGTGAAGCAGGTAAAAATCTATCTTGTCTGTATCCAATCTTTCGAGCTGATCGTTTAGATATTTGTCCGGATCGTCCGAGTCTTCAACATCCCAGGAGGGCAGCTTTGTAGCTATCTTCACCTTTTTTCGATATCCGTCTTTCAATGCCTTTCCCACCAGCTCTTCACTGTTACCGCCATGGTAGGGCCACGCGGTGTCGATATAATTCACTCCTTTGTCTACGGCGTATCTGATCATCTCTATGGCTTCTTCTTCTTTTATGTCCCCTCTATCGTCGCCGTGGTGAGGCATCCTCATGGCTCCAAACCCGAGAGCGGAAGGTTTCCAATCCAGCTTTCCAAATTTTCTATAATTCATTTTTTCACCTTAAAGGGTCGCGCTCAAATAAACCATGTCAAAAGTCTTATTTGGTCATATTTATATCCTTTGTATGTTTTGGCATCCTCTTTTTTGACATCCATCCAGAAGTTGAGGAAAAGGTATATAATACATTCTTGTCCTATAATTGCTCTGTTAGAGGTGTAACTCCCTGTCCGAGAAACCCGAGATACGATGTCCCGTCTGTGATTCGAAAATACCAGAGGGAGCCGATGAATGTCCCAAATGCAAATTGGATAGAGACATCATCGAGATCGGCGAGAGTCGAAAAGGATCAGACGATGATCTAGATACGATATTGGGTTCATTAGACGATGAAGAGGATGAGGAAGACCTTAAAGAAGAGGAGGAAGAAGGTTCTTTGGACGAGTTCATAGAAGACCTAGAGGACGAACTGGAGTTGGAAGAGGAAGTAGAAGAGGAAGAACTAGAGTTAGAAGAGGAAGAAGAGGAGGAAGAGGAAGAAGAAAAAGTAGAGGAAGAAGAGGAGACGGACTTTGAGACAGAAGATGGTTCATTGGACGAGACTTTAGCCGAGCTGGAAGATGAGCTGGAATTAGATCTAGAAGAAGAAAAAGTAGAGGAAGAGCAGGTCGAAGAAGGTTTAAAGAAAGATCTTCGAACAGCGTTTGAGGAGGCCGAGCTAAAATTATCCGACCTTGAGCAGCATGCCGCTTCGACCGTATTTCTCGAAGGGTTGATCGCCGAGGCTGAAGAGTTGAGAGAAGAGTCCAGGTATGACGAGGCACTAGACAAGGCCCAGGAAGCCTCAGATTTCGGAGAAGAAGTCCAGAGATTCTTAGATAAACTTAACACGTTGGAAGAAAAAATAACCGGTCTGAAGAAAAGAGGATCAGATGTAGCGCCGCTGGAAGAAGCGGTGGAAGAGGCACAAGAGTATATCAAAAAAGGAACTTCAGAAAAAGCGTTTTCTACGCTAGAAAAGGCGATCCGTAGGGCCGAAAGGAAACGGAAGGAAGGAAGATTAGATACGAAGGAAAGGATCAATCAAACTATAAAAGACCTAAGCGAGATCTTGGAAGTCGGCAAAAGATTTGAGCTTTCACTTAACCAGATAAGGGATATAATCTCTACGGCTTTAGAACTCTCCCGAGAGGGTAAAGTGGATCGAGCACTGCGAAAACTTGAATTTGCCAGGGAGAGAGCCTCTGAGATAATCGGGAAAGAGATGGATGATGCGATCTATGAACTGGAAGAGGAGGCCGAGTCCACCTTCGACGAGAGAAGGATAAAAGAGATAAAAGAGTATATAGAGAAAGTAAGGGGAGCTAAAGAAAGGGGAGATTTTAAAGAAGCCCATAAAGCTATCCAGGAATGTCGAAGAGGAGCGTCAAAATCAGATTTGAAGATAGGCTCGATGGATGTAGATGAGATAATAAAGATCAAGGAATTATCTGAAACCGTCGGTATAGATTGTAGCGATGCGGAAGAATTCTTGAGTTTGGCCAGGGAGGCTTATAGAAAGGGCAGTGAAATAGAATGTAAAAGAAATCTGAAAAAGGCGAAACAGATCCTACTAAAGAACATCTCTCGAGATCTCCAGAAGATAATGAAGAACGGCATGAAAAAGTTAGAGAAGGCGAAGAGAAAAGGCGAAGAGATCTCAAAACCCGTAAGCCATCTGAAGCAGGCCAACCTCCTGATGAAGAAAAAACAATTCGTCAAAGCACTGGAACATGTAAAAGAGTTCAAAGGGGCGATAGATGAGTTAGATGAAGATGAAGAGGTCCTTTCTACAACTGTAAGCAGTGTGGAAAAAAAGAAATCTCCTGAAACTAAAATAGATCGCTCACAAAATAAAGCTAAAAAACGAAAAAAAATGGATGAGCGTAGATCTTCTCCCCCCTCTAAGAGGACAACCAATATCCGGGTATCGAAAGAAGGAGCGTTAGACTTGGGCGTGGATGATCTTTATGGAGGATCGACTAACCTTCTAAAGGTAAAAGACCTTTCCGAAGCCTACGACGTATTCAAAACTCTGATATCGAGAACAGGTTCTGGTTTATGTGTTACAAGAGATTATCCTAAAAAAGTGAAGAAAAAATACGATCTAGATGAATTCTCATTGGTTGAAACCGACTCGAAGAAGAGTAAAGATGAAGATCTTCCATTCTCATATAGGCTATTGGAGGACGGAAAAAAAGCAGCATCATCTGAAGACTGTTATTTGTCCATGATATGGCTGACTAATGTCGATAGAGAGGGAGCGGTAAAACCCAAGGATCTTGAGAGATTGAGTCTCAAGCTGGAGTCTTTCATAACAAAAGGAAAAGGAGTCATACTTTTGAACGGTCTTGAATATCTAGTGAGCAATAACTCCTTCAAAACAGTCCTTCATCTGATCCAATCTTTGAAAGATCAGGTCGCCATCGAAGATTCCATCTTTATTATAACAGTCAGTCCGGATACATTTAGCAGAACACGGATGCATCAGCTCGAAAGAGAAGTCGACGAGGTCTTCCCGTAAAAAGGCTCAGTACTTACCCTTTTTGACTATGGTGTAGAGTAGCCAGACACCTATAAATACCGATACTAAAAATATGTAAGGTCCAAAGATACCCTCTTCTCCCGAGAGCACTATGAGTGCGGAGCCGATTATTATGGCGGCCGCGATTATGGTAAAGCTCAATCTGTTCGTTATGGTATCGAGCCGCTGTTCCATCTCTCTAAGACCTACGTGTTCGATCTCTATCTTAAGTTCTCCTCTTTCAAGGTTGTCAAGAACGCTGCTCGCCCGATCAGGGAAGTTAGCAAATAAATTTTTATAATCTTTTAAGGATTCATACGCTTCGATCATCTGTTTCTTTGGATCGTATCTTTTCTTTATGATCTCTTCTACTACGGGTATAGCTGTCTTGAAGAAATCAAAATCCTCATCCAATGAGGTGCATATCCCCTCGATCTCCACCAAGGCTCTTTCCATCAAAAGAAAATCTACCGGCAAAGATATGTTGTGGGTTCTTGCGATATCCATGATCTCGTTTTCCAAACCCTCCTTCAACATAAGGTCCGGTTTGTTCTTATAAAGCTGCAAAACATTTTCGATATCCCACATCAGTTCATCTTCATCGTACTCACCGTGGACGTTTCCGATCTCCAGTAGGATATCTTTGACTCCCTCCATATCGTTTTCGAACATAGCTATGAATATGTCGATGAGTTTGTTCCTCATCTCGTCGGTGAACATACCGATAGCGCCAAAATCCAAAAGTACCAATGCCGCTCCGTCCTCTTCTTCTGTGAAATGTACATTGCCCGGTGAAGGGTCCGCATGGAATATCCCGTGTATGAAGAACTGCCTCATCATGTTTTGGGCTAGTTTTTTAGCCATATCTTTTTTGAAACTTTCAGGGTAATCTGCATCCATCAAGGTCCGCATACTCTTTCCTTGAACGTTCTCAAGTATCAGGACCCTCTTTGTCAGGTGATCCCAGTAGACCTTAGGTATCTTGATAGTGGGATCGTCTTCGAAGGCGTTGTAGAAACGTTGAGCGTTACGGGCCTCTGTAGTATAGTCCATCTCTTTTTCCAGCATCTTTTTGAATTCTTTGGTCACTTCGTGGGGCTGATACAGTTCACTTTCAGGATAGACATCCTCCAGCATCCTTGTGAATCTTTCGATCAGTTCCAGGTCGGCCTGAACTTTTTCCTCGATATTTGGCCGCTGAATTTTGATCACGACCTCGTCACCGTTCTTCAGCCTTCCTTCATGTACTTGGCCTATGGAAGCTGCGGCTAAAGGTTCGTTATAGAATTCATCGAATATATTATCTATCTTTTCACCAAGTTCATCTTCGATTATCCCTTTAGCTTTTTCTGGTGAGAAGGGAGCCGCATCGTCTTGAAGTTTCTGAAGTTCTTTGGCAAAATGAGGGGGTATGAGATCCGGCCGGTTACCCAAAAACTGACCGAGCTTGATGAAAGCCGGTCCAAGATCTTCAAAGAGCCGCCTTAGTTCGTGAGCTTCTACCCCTTGGATGGTCTCTTCAAAGCGGATACCCATCCTCTCTTTTGAAACAAAACTCATCAAACCAAGTTCTTTTATAAAATCCACTAGCCCGTGCTCCATAAGGATGTTGGCTAATTCCCTCATCCTCCTGATCTTCTTGGTTCTTTTCATGACCCTTCTCTAGAGGCATTGTAGTGCTTATAATTTAAATTTTGTCCGCCGGAACATCGATATATAGTAAAATCGACACGTTTGTCCATAACCTTTATTAGATGATCTTTGATATTTCGTTCGATAGTCATGTTAAAAACACCTGTAATCATCGTGAATTATAAGACATACAGTGCTTCCATAGGAAAAAGGGCGCTCGAACTCACCAAGACGATCGAAAGAAAAGGTAAAAAAAATTGGGCGGTTTGTCCGCAAGCTTCGGACATACGGATGCTCTCTGAAAATACCGATGTACCCCTTCTAGCCCAACATATAGATGCCGTTGACCCCGGCAGTAACACTGGTCATATATTGTTGGAAACGGTGAAAAGAGCGGGAGCTCAAGGTACGTTGATCAACCACTCCGAAAGGAGGTTGAAACTGTCCGCCATCGAAAAGATAGTTCGGCGGTGCCATGAGAAAGACTTGGAAACGATAATATGTGCGAACAATCCAGAAGTGGCGGCTTCGGCCGCTGCATTGGATCCCGGCTTCGTGGCTTACGAGCCTCCTGAGCTCATAGGAGGAGACATATCCGTGTCGAGTGCAAAGCCGGACGTCGTAGAAGAGGCGGTGGAGAAAGTAAAGAACGTAAATCCCGAAGTTAAAGTACTGTGCGGCGCCGGAGTCAAAAACGGCGAAGACGTAAAAGCCGCTCTCGAACTGGGTACCGAAGGCGTACTCTTAGCCTCTGGTCTGGTAAAATCTGAAAAGAAAGAAGAAGTCATACACGACCTGGAGAGCGAGCTGTAGCGAACTTACTCGTTCTCTACCCATCCTTTCAATGGAACGTCACTTTCTTTAGGCCCTCTCGCGAATATCACGTCTCCGGCTTTCAACTTTATCTTTTTGTCCGGACCGTAGGCCCAGTTTTCCCCCCTCCGTATGGCTATAACTTTCATCCCTATCTTGGTGGCCATCTCCGACTCCTCAAGAGTTTTCCCATCCAAAAAGGATCCTTTTTTAATCTCCCTTCTCACCATGAACTCATCGGAATCCTCCAAACTCTTTTTTATGACAGGATGCAGATCTATATCTCTCAATACTACGTCCGCTATGTCTAAAGCCGCATCCGCAAATCTCTCTATAGAATCCGCCACCTTTAAGAGTATCAGGCTCTTATCGGTTTCTGAATCCTCGTTATTTTCTAAGATCTTCATGATCACTGATTCCTGAAGATCGTTCACCTTCTGTTCAAGATTGAATACCTCCTCGGCTATCTCTCTATTATGATATAGTAGAGAAGAATAGGCCAGGTCCAACATCAATTCAGAAGTGTTTTTCATCTCTATCAGTTCTTTTTCGACTTCTTTCATTTTATCACCTCACCCCATCTTTTTTCAGCGTGAGCCACCGGCCAAAGTTTCTCATATCCGTCTTCGTGTGCCCTCACTATCAACATGTCACCCGCTTTTAAAGTCGTCCTACTGTTGGCTCCGTATATCCATCTTCTCGAGCGTCTTATGGCTATCACCCTTACCCCCGTCACCGCTTCAAGTCTCAGTTCACCAAGGCTTTTATCATCAAGGTCCGAACCTTGTTCTATCTTCAAGGTAAACACTTTTTCTTCGGCATCGCTCAATATATGAGGAAGTATCGGTGTCAGGTCCACGTCTGCATCGATGATCTTAGCCATGTCTTCGGCGGCATCCGATATCTGCTCAGCGGCCGAAGCTACCTGCAGTAGACCGCTGAGCTGTTCCGCGTCTTTTTGCTTCCTAGCCCCCAACATCGATTTTAACCTGATCTGATACATCATCTTATCCATCTCTGATTCCAGATGACGTACTTCTTCCGCTAACTCCTCGTTTTCAAAAACTATGGCCGCATAGGCTAGATCAGCTACCAATTCCGAATTGTCCTTCATCAATGTCAACAGTTCTCTAACCGAAGTATCTTCGTAATATATCTCAGAATGGTCCTCGTCCAACTCCTCTTTTTTAGCTCTTCTATTCACATTATCACCAACCAAACCATCAGTGCTAACGATACGATCCCGATGAAGTCACAGAGAGTAGTTTCAACCGGGATCACTATGTTATCTGGATCTAAACCTTTATGATATGCCCAAAGTGAAACCGCAACCGTGATAAAAGTAATGGAAAAGATCGTAATAAAACCTGCGCCTATTATCACTACAAATATCTGTAAAGATGTTACACCAAGATCGAAAAGATACCCTGCACTCACTACTCCTATCCCTAAGATGAAGAACACGAAGAACCCCATCCCCATCATCACCCATATATTTTCTTGAAGTTCCTCATCTTTGAAAGTAGAACTGATCCTCCCAGTATGGAGGGAAGAGGAAACTCTAGCTCCGAGCACTGCTCCTAGATTTCCTCCGACCCCGTTCAATATGGGCACAAGGAATAACAGGATCGGATAGATCAAAAGCGTTTCTTCTATGGAGCCAAGAACGAAACCACCGGCTACGCCTATCAGCCCCATCAGAGCTAGAAGACCGGCGCTTTCTTTGAATATGTTTTTCCAGTGGTAGCTCACAGTATCAACCACCCGAAAAGATTGGCGTAGGCAAATAATATGATCAGTGTGAAAACGTCTCCAGCGGTGGTGAGGACGGGGCCGCTTATGTTATCTGGGTCTACACCAAACTTGATCGATGTAGCTACGATTAAGAAACTCAAGATTATCAAGATCAGTCCGGAAGTCACACCTGTGAAGATGGATACCAGAAAGATAACGCCCAAGAGTTCGTAAGTTATTTCGAATGGGAGGATGAAGCTGATAAAAAATAAAAAGACTGGAAAAAGGGAGGATGTGAAAAGACCGAGAACTAAAGATCCTTTCACGTTCTCTTTCCCCACATCGGAAGTCAATCCTTGATGAAGAAGCCCAAGATGGAAAGCAGAGCCCAATCTAGAACTCAAAGCAGTAGATATGTTCCCTCTCATATCGATTATTGCGGGAACGATGATGATAAGACCAGGGATCATCTCTAGCACTCTTTCCATCCCTGCTAATACTGAGCCTGCTAAAGCTCCTCCAAGTACACACAACAGGAGCATCGGAAGTGTCTCTATGACGACCCGTTTTCTGTCCATCACTTTTGTTGAAGTGAAAAAATGATATAAATCTTTTTACAATTTCAAATTTGGATTATACACATCTTACTGCTTCACGATCAATGCTTCTTCAGGACAAGTTTCGGCACAGCAGTAGCATCTTATGCACTTCCACCAGCTTATCTTCGGACCGTAGTCCTTTTTGGTGACAGCGTTCTTAGGACATATGTCATAACATTCCCAGCACTTGATGCATTTTTCTTTCCGCAGTTCCGGTCGATCGAGATATATATTGGAGAAAAGATTAGCTATGAAGTTTGGAACTATCCAAGGGACGGAGCCTCCCGCGGGATATTCGATATCGTGTTCAAAGGTAGAAGGCTTCCTATTCAAATATTCGATAGAGTCAAAGTCCTTATCTGCCTCAGATAAGGTCGGTACTTTCTGAGGGGGTATTCCCACCAACTTACAGGCGGCGTAGTCACACGCTATGGGATCTTTAGAAGCCAATATGCAGTTCAACTCAACGGGATCTCCTCCCGAGGGCCCGCTGCCTTCCATGCCGAGGATGCCGTCCATGATAGATAATCTGGTATCGACTGCTGAATTCAGATCTAGCAACATCTTTCCGAACTTATTAAGCTGCTGAAATTGACCGTGGTAAGCCGCTTTACTCAAACCGTGTATCAAACCGTACTGATTTTTCACCGCGCCGGTGAAAACAGTAAGAGAATGAGTCTTCAATTTAGGAAGGTTTATGATCCCGTCCACTTCCTCGATAAGCTTGATAAAATCAAAAGATTTTTTTGCATCGCCCTCGGCGAAAGCTTCAGTGACATTGTCTACATCATGATTCAACTTTGCGCCGGTTTCTTCCTCGATCCTCAGCCAATCACTTTTTTCATAATGTTTTATCAGGTTGCTTTCGGTCATACGTCCGCCTGGACTATCCGCCACTATTATATCGACGTCCTTTGTTTCCAGGACCTTTATCACTGCTATGATGAAATCAGGATGGGTAACAACCGCTTTATCCGGAGCACTTCCCTTCAACAGGTTCGGTTTCACCAAGATCGTTTCTCCATCCTTTACGAATGAATCCACACCGCCAAGAGCGGTAAAAGCTTCTTCGACGGCTTCATATACGCTTTCATAATCAGAGCATCTGTCGATGAAAACTTCCATACTTCTTCCAAAATGTTTATATTATAAGTATTTGTAGGTTGATATAGCATGTGTCTAGCAATTCCTGGCTTGATAAAGAGCATCGAGGGCGACGAGGCTGAGATAGACTTTGGAGGCGTTACCCGTAAAGCTAACGTTTCTCTAGTCGATGTTGAAGAAGATGATTACGTTATAGTCCACGCGGGTTACGCCATAGAGAAACTGGAAGAGGAAGACGCTAGAAAGAGTCTTGAGGCCTGGGAGGAAGTTATGAAAGCCCAGCAAAAGGCTCGGAACTAAATAAAAAAGAAATTTAAAGTTAAAGGTTTTTATTCTATATTCGATCTTGTTTTCACTCGTTTTTACATTCCTGGAGGCATTCCGCCGCCCATTCCTCCGGGCATTCCACCGGCTCCTGGTCCGCCTGGTGGTGCGCCGCCTTCGTCTCCGCCGCCTTTCGACGCTACGACGTCGTCTATCCTGAGTATCATGTTGGCGGCTTCAGTGGCTGACTTGATCGCTTGGTTCTTCACTCTGTAGGGTTCGATGATGCCTCTTTCAAACATATCTTCCGGTTCCTCTCCATCTTCAACGTTAACTCCGTAGACCTTCTTGCCTTCTTTCTCGTGTGCTGTGTTCAGGTTCATCAACACGTCTATACCGTCTAGGCCCGCGTTTTCACTTATGGTTCTAGGTACGATCTCTAGACTATCGGCGAAATCTTCGAAGGCTATCTGTTCTCTACCTTCGATGTTGCCGCTCATCTCAGTTAACCTGTTGGAAAGTTCTATCTCCGTGGCTCCTCCTCCCGGGAGTACTGCACCGTCTTCTATAGCTACTGAGACCACCTTGATAGCGTCTTCTACAGCTCTCTCCAGTTCGTCGACCACGTGTTCGGTTCCACCTCTCAAGAGCAGAGAAACGGCCTTCGCCTCTTCAGTTCCTTCAACGAAGGTCATCCTGCTGCCCGAAACGATCCTTTCGTGTACACGTTTAGCCGTGCCCAGGTCTTCGGAGCTAAGATCATTCAGGTTGTTCACGACACTGCCTCCGGTGGCCTTCGCCAGTTTCTTCATGTCGGATTTCTTCACTCTCCTGATGGCGAAGATACCTTCTTTGGCCAGGTAATGCTGCGCCAGGTCATCTATACCTTTCTGGCAGAGCAGAACGTTGGCGCCGGCGTTTTTCACTTTGTTCACCATCTCTTTAAGGCTCTCTTCTTCCTTATTGACAAATTTTTCTAATTGATCTGGGTCGGTGATCTCGATCGAGGCGTCTATCTCCGTCTCCTTGACTTCCATAGCGGAATTTAGGAGCGCTATCTTCGCATCTTCGATGTCTTTCGGCATATTGTCGTGCAGCCGTTCTTTATCCAGCAGCACGCCGTCGATCATCTCGCTGCTGTCTACACTCGCACCCGCCTGCTTTTCCACCTTGATGTTGTCTACATCTACTACGTAGCCTTCGTCCGTTTCTTCGGTTATATGATGGACTGCGTGAACAGCGATCTCCGCAAGTTTTTCCTTATTTATTTCTACGTTCTTACCGGTCATGGCGGTAGAAGCGATGCTTTTCAGTTTGTCCTTATCTTCTGGATCGATCTCGATCTTCAGATCCTCCAAAACCTCGGATGCTTTTTCCGATGCGATCCTGTATCCGTTTGCTATCGTAGACGGATGAAGCTGATCGATCCTTTCTTCGGCTTTCTTCAACAGTTCTCCGGAAACTATCACTGCGGAAGTTGTGCCGTCGCCGCATTCTTCTTCCTGAGTATCCGCAACTTCCACGAGCATCTTCGCCGCTGGATGTTCTATGTCTATCTCATTTAGGATTGATACCCCGTCATTGGTTATCACTACGTCGCCGAGACTGTCCACCAACATCTTGTCCATGCCCTTCGGTCCCAATGTTGTTCTAACCGTGTCGGCAACTGCTTTAGCGGCTGCGATGTTGTTCTTCTGTGCGTCTTTTCCGCTCTCTCTTTCTGTGTCTTCTTTCATCACGAATATAGGTTGCTGGCCTGACATCATGGTTACACCTCTTCAGCCGCATGAAAAAAGAGGTTCTATATATAGTTTACTCACCAGTTTTTTTTCACGTCCATCTTTCTTTTCTAGCGTATATATGAACTTCTTTCATCCGTCGCCTGGTCTTGAAAAAAATCGCAAAACATTCTGAGCTTAACAAAACATATAAAAGATAACCCTTCTTTAAGGTCTCCATGGCGAGGAAGGTTATCAGGGTAAAAGATCTAACGAAAGAGTACGACGGCACAACCGCCGTTAAAGAGATCTCGTTCCAAGTGAAGGAGGGGGAGATCTTTTCTTTGGTCGGCCCTAACGGGGCTGGAAAGACAACTACGGTTGAGATCTTAGAATGCTTGAGGGAACCCACCTCTGGGGAAGCCACAGTCCTCGGTCACGACATCAGTGATGAGGCAGAAAAGATAAAAGAAAAGATAGGTGTCATGCCCCAGGATTTCAATACGTTCGACAGGTTGACAGCTGAGGAGAATATCAAGTTGATGGGAGATCTTTATGGGTCGAACAACGTAGAGGAGATAATGAAAAAAGTGGGTGTGGATAAATTCAAAAATAAAAAGTTCGCTGACCTTTCCGGTGGGATGAAGACAAAAGTCGGTATAGGTATGACACTCATATCTAATGCAGATCTTTTATTTCTAGACGAACCGACCACGGGATTGGACCCCCACGCCCGAAGAGAAACTTGGAACCTGATAAAGGACTTAAAGAGGATGGGCAAGACGGTATTTTTGACGACTCATTATATGGAGGAGGTAGAGAGTCTCAGCGATAGAGCCGCGATCTTGATAGACGGCGAGATCGAAGTTTTAGATTCCATAGAAAACCTGATAGATCAACATGGTGGTGGTATCAAAGTTAGAGTGCTCGAAGACGGCCGAGCCGTAGAGATCATCCACGATAAAGCGGACGAGGTGCTGGAAGGAGAGGATGGAACTCTGACCGGTATATTCGACAGCAAGAAGGAAGCTAGACAGGCGTTGATAAAACTCTTTCAACTCGACTCTAAGGTCGAAGTCCAAGATGCGGGGATGGATGAAGTCTTCATCAGGTTGACCGGAGGGAAGATAGATGAAGGGGGTGAACTGGTATGAACCGGGCCTTATCTTTATTCATATCTTTGCTAAAGAACTGGATACGAAGTAAGAGCGGCGTGTTCTTTTCCGTCTTATTCCCGATAATGTTACTACTGATCTTCAGCACCGTTTTTGGAGGTCAGGAAGCGGTGGAATACACGCTCCATGTGCAGAACGACGACATGGTAGATGGAAACGCTACAGCAACGTCTGAGGGGTTCATCCAAGCTTTAGATTCTGCTGAATCTCTTAACGTTAAAGAAGTCGACAATATCACTGAACATAGGGAAGAGAGGACTTTTGGCAGTTATCGTGGTTTGCGTATCAAGGAGGGATTCAATGAAAGTGCGGTGAACAAGAGCATAGAATTAAGGATGAAAGTGATCCGTGATACGATGAGACGTGCGAACTTTACTGAGGATGGATTTCTAGATGAAACTAACGAAAGTGATCTTGAGAATTTTACCGCCGAGAGTGCCGAGATAGTTTTACTCCTGAGCGAAGACGATCAGGGGGCCCCTATGGTCAAAGGAACTCTACATGGCGTGATAAACTCGTTCAACTCTAGGATGTTAGGTCTAGAGGAGAACGATAGTACAGTCGAGGTGACTGAAGAAATGAGGGATGAAAGAGGTCTTCAGCCCGTGGATTATTATTTACCTGGATTCATAGCTGCCTTCATAATGACCAACGGCATAATCGGCGTGACCTCCAACATCTCAGAATACAAAAGGAACGGAACTATGAAAAGGTTGACCGCTACACCTTTGAAGAAGAGAGATTGGATATTGGCTAATGTGGGCCAGCAGACAGTACTCGCCTTCAGTCTCACCGCCGTTATGATACTGGTAGCGGTACTGGTCTTCGGAGCCCAGGCCCATCTAGGCCCCTACGCCATAGGGCTGATATTTTTGGGGAGTGTAGCTTTCTGTTCTGTAGGTATAGTTCTAGGCGGCCTGATAAAAGACGTAGAAGCAGCTAGCGGTGCCGGAAACGCGATAGCATTTCCGATGATGTTCCTCTCCGGCGCCTTCATCCCGATAGAGACCTTCCCGGATTATCTTCAAACAGTGGCGAGGTTCCTACCTCTCTTTTACTTCCATCAAGGGCTCAGAGAGATAATGATATTTCAGAATCCATCTGATGCCTTTTTAGCCTATTTGATCATAGGGATCTTTGCATCTATCTTTATCATGCTCGCGATCAAAACCACTAGATGGAAAGACATATAGTGGTTGAGGAAGATACTGAGGTCGATAAGATGGTCAAATTGAGACCTGACAAGATCAACCTGGAACCGGGTTATTCAGCCCCGCCAACCATATTCAAAAATATGGGATTATACTTGAAAGATACTTTTAAGAATCGAAAAGGGGCTGAACTGATCGTTAAAGAGAAAGATCAGAATGAGTGGTACGTTGAAGAGATCTGACCGATAGCTCATCTCTTTATTTTCTCTATATCCCTGGGTATGGTGAATTCTTCTCCACGGACGTGACATACCGCTCCTACTTTTTCTATGTTCAATCTTCCGTTCTTGACTGCTTCCTCTTCCGCTGAGATATGGACGATTTTACCTACCAGCCAGCAGTGGTCGCCGATTTTAAAATCGTCCCAGTACTCACATTCTAGATTGACTGGAGCTTCTTTCACACTCGGAGATCTTACTTTTCTGGACCCCTGCTCCGAAAGACCGACCTCTTCGAATTCGCTTTTACTACGGTCCAAGTTTACTTCGCTCTTCACCCCTTTCTCCTTCCAACTTTTGGTCAAAGGAGCGATGACGAAATCACCGGTATCTCTTGCATTGAGTAAACTGTCTTTTTCTTTGCCGGCAGAGACTCCTAAAAGAGGCGGATCGAAAGATAGAGGGCTGACAAAACTGTACGGTCCTATGTTTGAATTTCCTTTTGGGCCTAGAGTAGAAATGCAGACTGTCGGTCTCGGCGATATCAATCCGAAGTAATCTTTCACATCGATATTCATATTATCACTTTACTTATCACAGCCGGGTTAAAAAAGTTAACTTTTCAGATCCACTTCCAAGGAAATAATTATATAGGAAAAATCGGTGTACAAGTTGTTTTCATATCCATAAGCCCCAAAGTGTAACTCAAAGCAAAGTTCCGATGAGTCGCAGATTAACTCCGTAATTTGCTCCTGACTCGGAATGAAGTTCCGATGAGTCGCAGATTAACTCCGTAATTTGCTCCTGACTCG
>Ga0207421_10002477_pt1 | contig 22863 bp, 16 predicted proteins | sample SodLakKL_010_SED_4_FD_187542 | JGI IMG/M metagenome (GOLD analysis project Ga0207421, IMG submission 187542) | Alkaline sediment microbial communities from Lake Tanatar, Kulunda Steppe, Russia - 8KL_010_SED (SPAdes) (version 2) | ecosystem: Environmental > Aquatic > Non-marine Saline and...
GTCTATTTCGCTATCGAAAGGGTCGTGTGCCCAAGGTTCTCCCCCCTCATGAATATCTTCCCACCACTCGCTATCTTCCGACCACAACTCTGTCTCTTCGCTCGGCTCTCTTTCTACAACATCCATCTCTTCCTCGCCCATGCAGGGCTCTCCTTCGGGACACTCTTCTATAATTTCCAGGAGTTCTTTACTCCCCACATAAATATCTTCCGCTGTTTCCTCGGCGTCTTCTGTTGCCTCAAGTACAGCATAAAGCTTTTCTTCCGCCTTTTCGTTTAAAATGGCATCTTCTATTAAAAGCCCAAAAGGAATTTGATAATATACATTTTTGATTTCCCACTCCAGGTCGTGCATATCAATTTCTTCGACATCATCCGTTTCTCTTGTCTCAAAAAGAACAAACCTCGAATCCACCGCATAAAGAACGGAATACGAAAAAAGCACGATGAGTACTCCCTGCATCGCGCTAAGTATCCATTTTTTCGCCTCTTTTTTCTTCTCCGGGTCCCCCGCAGAGGAGAGATGTAAAAAGCCCCCGTAACTCACAACAGCAATCGCCACCATAACGGATATTATAACCAGGAGATGGAAGAGGTAGGCCATAAATAGAGGGAAAATATCCTCTTTGTCCGCATCCGCAAGAAACTCCTGTGGAGATTCCACTCCCGGAATAGTAGGGTAAGTCACTTCCGTTTGCGAAAAGACAAAAAAAGGAACCACGAAAAGAAGGACTACCAGTGATATTATGAGAAGATGTTTTTTCATATTCGATTTAAATTATAAAACAAGTGATTTCTCATTGTACATCATATTCAGCAAGAAAGACAAGGTTTTTGTTTTTTTATATTTTTTAATATTAAAATTTTTCTTTCTCTTTTTTCATTTTTTCTATGTCCTCCGGAGAAGAAGTAATTATCTGATCCTCGGTATAAGATGCCGTTATCTTTATCGCTACGTGCTTTTGCCCCGCAAAAAATATTCCCTCTCCCACTTCCCCCTCAAGAAGAATAAATTTCTCCTCTTCCGTTAAGTTGAACGTCTCCTGAATCATATCAATTACTGCGGAAGACTGCTTAAGAAGTATTTTTAGTGCGGAGTTGGTTACAATTGGTTTTCCGTAATTTGACTGCATAAAATCGGAAACATCCTGCGTTATAGTGGTAACTCCAAGCCAATACTTTCGCGCTCTCTTGACGAGCCCGAAAAGAAATGACGCTCCATCTTCATTCTGCATCATAAGCCACGCCTCATCAATAACAAAAAGACGCTTCCTCATTGAAGATGTCACTATCTTCCAAATGAAACGCATAATAATAAACATCGCTATAGGACGCATCTCTTCCTCTAAGTCCCTTATTCCGAAAACAGTTAAATTATTCTCCGTAGAAACGTTGGTATATTGATTAAAAAATCCCGAGTAAGTTCCCCTGGTAAATCTTCGGAGGCGCAAAATAAGAGGTCTCGTTCCTTCCATGGATTCCAACACTTGCTCAAGGTCGGAGAGAAGCGGTACCTTTCCTTCCCATGTAGTGGGATCACTTTCCACTGTAATATCCCTCGCCGCATATGTCTCCGTAATCGCTTGGTCTATAAGAGCATCCTCCTCGGGGGAGAGTCCTCCAAGCATAACTCTGAGAAGCCCTACAAGATTTATTGTGTTTGTTCTCAAAACCTCCTCTGTGCTCTCATCCTCAGCGGGAATCGGTATATCAAAGGGGTTTATCTGGTGCTTAGAACCTAAAGATATATTATAAAAAGCGCCCCCTACCGATTCTGCAAGAGTTTTATACTCGTTCTCAGGGTCTACAATAATTACATCCACTCCGCTCATCAAGGAACGGAGAACATCGAGCTTAACAAGATATGATTTACCCGCACCGGATGTCCCGAAAATGACCGCATTCGCATTTTCGAGCGTGAATCTGTCAAATAAGACAAGAGAACGGTTGTGCTTGTTTATCCCGTACAATATCCCGTCAGAAGACGTAAGGTCAAAAGAAATGAAAGGAAAGATACTTGAAAGAGGTTCCGTGTTCATAGGGGTGTGCGTCTGCAAAAGATCCATGCCGTAAGGAGAGGTACTTGTGAATCCGGCCGCCTGCTGGAAAAGCGCCGGTCTTACATAAATCACCTTTGCTTCGAATATCGATCTTAGCACGCTTTCCGTGTCCTCAATCTCCTTTTCCGAATCACCGTAAATAGTTATATAAAGCCCGAAATAGAACATTCTTTCTTGCGCGGACTGTAATCTGTCTCTAAGTTCTTCCATATCTTGATAGGCCGTCTGGAGAACGGGATTTCTAACAAGCCCTTTTTCTTCGTTATCCATTATTTCGGCTTGCACTTCCGTGAGACGTTTACGAAGCTTTTTTAACACTTCTTCCGTGCTTGCCGGGTGAATAAAAAAGGACATATCAAACTGCACATTGAGATTGATTACGGGAGAAACCCATCCGGCGGTAATATAGTGCGGAAAAGAGAAAACAAAGAAAGAGCGCGAAAATTTTTCCTCTATCCTGAGTTGTCCTTGATGTTCCTGAATAGAAGATGGCGCAACAACATCAACAATTCTAAGTTCGTTGCTTTTCTTTTCTTTATTCGAAGACTCTTGTCCCAATAGTTTTTTAAAATCGTCTACCAATGACATAAGATGGTTTTATTTTACGTGGTAAGCTCTTCCGGAAATTCCGGATAATAACCGCTTTCCGCGCTTTTGGGGTGAAAAAGTGACCAAAAAAGCTCTATAATCTCGATTGTCGTAAGGGGAGCACAGTGAAGCCCGCATCTTCTAAGCCCCAGCGCAACGAACTCCATTCTTTGGTAGAGTTGCTCTTTCCCCCTTTGAAAGTCATCTTCACTTGTTTTCTTTTTTTCACCTTTTTTGCTTTTTTTGTCCGCACCGGAAATAGCGTAAGGAACCACAACAAAAAAGTTTTTAGTATAAATTGATTCCTTTTTTACAAAATTCTCTAAAAATTCCCTGTATCCCGCCGTCTGCTTTTTAAGGAGGGTGTTTTCCTGTTTTGCTTCCATTTCTTTTACTTTTTCAATATAGCCGGTAATATTGGTTTTCCTTGACTGAATAACTATCTGACAGGGAAAGTCCAGTGAATTCAAGAAAGATTGGAACTGATGTATTACCGCCTCTTGTTCATCTCTTGATTTAAGAGCAATATTAATCGAAGAAACCATCAGCACTCCTCTAAGCCCTTGGTTTCCCAGGATAATCACCCCCTCTCTTACCTGCTTAATGGGAATAAAATCTTGTGCGCTTTTTTTTGCGGGCATATAATAGTGTAAATTCTAATATCTAAATACTAAATTCTAATTTTCAAAACGGGATTCCCACGTCGTCCTCCGGGCTCCTCGCAATGACGATGGGTTGTTTTTATTATTTGTCATGGTCATAGTCATCGTCAACAGTCAAATGTCAAGGGTCAAAGGTCAATTATTAACTGCTCTCTAAAACGTTTCTATCTCGCTGGAAATATTGCCCAATTTGCTCCCCTTTTGCTTTTTTTGTTCTTTCTCTTTTTCCTTATCTTTTCCTTCTCCTTCCCCGGGTTTACTTCTTCTCGGGATTGCCGTCTCCATGGGCACTATCTTTTTTTCCCAAATATATTCTCTGGAAGAGGTACTAAAAATAATCATTTTTTTGATATATTCGGGAAGTGGTTGGTCGGAAATTCTTAAAAAGGCAAGCGCCACTCCACCCGCACCCAAAATAATGGAAATTATATAAAACAGAGTAGATGTGCCCATTATAAAATAAAGCATCAGGATAACAAATCCAACTGCACCAATATAAAGCAGTTGCGAAAAAGTCGCAGGTCCTACGATCTTAGCTTTATAATCTACATGCCTTGGTACCTTATAACGCATTTTTTCATTGTATCATAAGTTATTTCCTCAGTCTATCGGCTCTCTGTATGCGTCTTTATCAAAGGGCTTTGAATCTTCCTTGGGTTCTCCTTCTTTTGTGCCCTTGCCTTGAGTGCTATCAAGGGCTTGCGAGGATTTCTCTTTACCTTGTCCTTCCTTTTGTGAAGAAGAGGGGATGTTTGAAAAAATAATCTCGTCCACCTTCTTGGCAATATTTTCCGCCTTTTCTTTTTCTATATCCAACCCCTCTTCAAATGTTACTACCAGATTTTCTTTTGGAAGTTCTCCAAACAGAGCGTACGTAACCCTAAAGGCGATTCCCTCTACTTTTTCTTTTTCCATAACTCTGTGCTCAATACAAATGTTTGCTATTTGGCGGGCGGTCTTTTCGCTTAAAGCAAACTCAATAAGTTCTGCCGAAAACACCTCAAATAGTTGCGGGTATTTTTCTCTTAAGTTTGTTTTTTCCGTATTTTCCGCCATATTTATTTATTAATTGAATCGGCTGGGTCCTGGGGAGTGGAAGGTCTTTCATTTCTTCTTTTGTGTGACGAGTGCGAAGAAGAGCTGTCCGAGAGCTGGGAAGCGCTACCGCCTTTTTCTTTTTTTCCCGATGAATCACCGGAAAGCGCTCCCTTTCTGCACAACTTACAGAAAGAAGCATTCTTATCAATAAGTGTTCCGCATCCCGAACACTTTTTCTGGTCCTCTTTTCTTTTTGGCGCGGCGGCACCGGAGACGGCACTACCGGCTCCTTTACTTCCCGTGACACCTCCTCCTTCAATGTTTGTGCCAAACTCACTGGCAATACTCTCCACCGCGCTCTCTGTACCCTGCGCGGCATCCGTTGTTACCTGCATCGACGATGGTCTGCGCGGAGCCCCTCCTTTTCCGGTCTCTCCTTCGGCCTTTGCGCTTCTTCTATAAAGTGACTTGCCTTTTTGTTTTCCCGCCGAAGACGTTCCTCCCGAGGAACTTCCCTGTGTCGGGGAGGTTGTAGCTTGCATTTCCGGACGGAACGCACTCTTTACCGCTCCCGAAGCGGCTTGAGTTTTCTCTTTAAAGGTAGATCCGGGCAGGTTTTGCGACGCTTTTCTTGTCGCTCCCGAGGCTTTTTGGAATCCTTGTACAACTCCTTTCGCTCCGGAAGTGGAGACCGCTATCGTTGCCAAGAGCCCAAAGAATATAAAGGATAAAGGAATTAACAAGGGAAATGCTTGAATGAACGCTCCTATCTCCATTCCCTGATGTTGAGTAGACGGAGGAATCATTGCGTCCTGGTCTATAAATTGAAACATTATTTCTCCCAAATAAAGAAAGAATGCTCCCGCAATTCCCGCTATGCACCATCCTATAAACCAATTCCACCATCTTCTAAAGAAGGGTTGTGTTGCCGGGAGTATGTAGCAGAAAAAGGCGAAAGGGGAAATAATAACAAGAAGCCATATCGCCACATAACGTATCGCAAAGATAAGCCCGAAGAGGCCGTAAAGAATACCGGTAAAAACATTAAAGATAGTAAAAATAACCGTCATTGCTACCGGGGTTATTATCGCTCCCGTAAAGCTCGTCCACGCCGCATCGGCCAGGTTGGCGGCCATTATGTCATAAAGCCCGCGCATACGCATCACAAAAATCGACTCCTCCGCTAAAGAGGTCACAAAATAATTCATCATCATATTGGAAGCGTCGATAAAGACTCCCAAAATAACGGGTGTAAAATTAATAAGAAGAGCAACCCCCACAAGCCGCGGAAGAGTTTTTTGCCATCTGTAGGTTTCTATTTGGAGAGATGTCGAAAGCCCGATAACAATAAGGACCACGATAAAAAACATGTTCACAAAATCCCTGACAACCCCCCATCCGTACATCACAAATTCGTTACCCGTAGTATAAGGAATATTTATAAACTCCGGACTAACCGCCACTCTTAAAAACCAATCGGCAAAAGTGGAAAACACAAGTGAAGCGGTAGCGGCAGTAAAAAGAAAAATCCCCGTAAGCGCACTGGCGGTGTACGAGGCAATCGACGAAGCAAGGCCGTCCACAAAACAAAGAGGAAGAATAAGCCCTCCCGCTATCAAGAGAAAGAGAAACGATCTGCCCTCCTTTATTTTCCTTAGCATTTTATATTTATTTAAGAATCTTTATTTTTCTATTCTATTCTTTTTTCCTTTATCTTGTCAAACTTTTTATTCTATCGGTTCTCTGTAGGCATCACCGGGTTCTCCTTTCTGTGAAGAAAAAGTTCCCTTGCCTTCATCTCCTTCTTCTTCATAGATTTCTTTCAAGAGATGTTTTGTAGGAAAAATAATAAGCCTTTTAATATCCGCGATTATTCTTTCAGCGTCATCGGGGTTGGCATCTATCTCCTCCAAGACGGTTTTTTTTAAATTTTTGGGAGGGAGAAGTCCCAAGAAGATGTGAGCAACAAGCCTGATAACTTTTTTTTCTTTGACGTCGCTGAGTTCATGACGATCAACTATTTTACCAATGCGATCACCTATATCATCCTCCCAGAAAAGATCTTTTATCTTTTCCGGAAGTTCTCTGTATAATTTTCTGTATTCTTCCGTTGTATATTTGTTTAACATCTTTGCTGACCTCTTTAATTTTAGAATTCGGGTTTATCCTCGGGCCCCCGATTGTTGTTTGGTTGTTTTTTTTGAGTATTCCTGTCAAATTCGGGTTTATCCTCGGCCTTTTTACTTTCAGGTATATCCACGTTAAGCATAACAGTTCCTATGTTCTTTTCAATCGATTTGGCAAAGGTTGGAGCAAGCTCTTTTAGCATTTTTCCCATTGATTTTGCATCAATCTTGGTTTCTCCTCTACTTTTAAGCTCTTTTTTAAGAATTCCTTCCACCGCTTTGTATCCTTCGTCGCCCTTTACATTCTTTAAGACGCCTTTCACCGTACCGGCATCTCTTTGCTGGAGCAGCGCTTTGTATGCTTCTTCTCCTTTTTCCTTGTACCCTTTATCACTCGAAGTATAAGCGTTATGAAATGAAGAAGCCATCTTCTGGTAATCATCGTCTTTTTTGGCAAGTTTTCTTATTTCTTCCACAAGCGCTTTTTGAGATTTGTTCGTATGCTGGGCATACCTCGTAAAGTACGCTTTCAGGAAATCTTTTTCCACGCCGCCTTCTTTCGCTTTCTTGCGGGCTTCCTCCCATTTGTCTTTATCTTTATACCTGTTGTCATTGTGCTCAGTGGGCACCGTGCTTGCCGCTTTACTTCTTATGTCGGCCTCGGGGCTGGTATTTTTCCACCTGTTTGCCTGCTCGGCGTAATCTTCTACTTCTTCGTCGCTCATATCGTCAAGTTTCTTCTTTTCATCTTCAATTCTCTTATTTTCATCCCCCTCCGCTTTTTGCGCGCGCCGCACTATCGTCTTTTGCGCTCCTTTTTTGATTCGCTCACCGATACTTCCTCCAGGATCTCTCATTCCCGCCTTGTCCCACTCGTCTTTTCTTGTCGTTTTACTTCCTTCCTTGTCTTTCGTCTCTCCTAAGGCAAAGTCCTTAACCTTTTTACTGACTGATCTCTGGCTTCCCTTTCCCCACGCTCCGACCATGGGGGCAACAGACTGGAGAACCGCCGCCTTTCCTTGCTCTATGACCGTTTTTGCCAAACTCGGAACAAAATTACGGCACACGGAGAAAATAGCCGCAAAATATATAAGAAGTACAACATAAGGAAGGAACTCATCCGCTCCAAACCAGTCAAGCCACCAAGGAAGATGATCCGTAACCGGTCTTGTTATATTCAAAACAAGGGGCGCAAAAGCAAGTCCAACGTAAATAAGAAAAATAAAGGCAACCCCGTAAAGAAGCCACTCTGTAAGATGCTCAAGCCATTTCTTCCACCATTTTTCGGTGCTTGGCAGTATCAGGCAAAAAAATGCGATAGGAGAGAGTATAGCCAAAATTTGGACTATAAAAATTCTCATTACGAGGATAGCGAAAAAGAGAAAAAGCAGTCCCGACATCATAATCATAACAGCTCCCATCACAAAATACTGTATTATCAAAGAGAGAAAGGTCTGAAAGTTTAGAAGCCATGCCGCCTGTACCGCTAGACCGAGATAAGGTGTTAACATCTTCGGAACAAGTCTTGTCAGGAATGCCGATGCCCACATCCATATCCCTTCCCCAAATTCAATTAAGGGGTACATGGCGTCCCTTATCATCGTTCCCGTATCGGTCCCCATTTGATTGGCAATGGAATTAAAGAGAAAATTGGAAATATCAATTCCCATCCCCACGAAAAGAAGAGTAAAATTAACGAGAAAGGCCACCATTATAAGTTTGGGAAGAGCTTTTTTAAGCCCGTAACTGTCGGTTCCAAGGATAAAAGAGATAGCAACAATAACAAACAGAACCATAAGGAGCATGTTCACTATCCCGGAAGTAAAATTCCATCCTACTTGCACGACCGTTGCCGCTTCCCCCGAAAGCACGGTTAGCGCTTCCGGTGTAATATCAATAACCCAGTCTAAAAGTGTTGTAGATATCCAGAGGAGAGCAACTCCCACCAAAACGGCGATAAAGGAATAAAAAACAAGTGAAAAAAGCGGCCCCGTTATTTCGGAAAGCGACTGGAGAGCCGTTTGTGCCGCTCCAAAAACCCACCCCGCATCGGCTATGGAAGGAGAAAGAAAAAAAAGCAGAGCAGAGACTCCCCCGAGAAACGCTATTTTTCTTTGTTTTGGTTTTATAATCATTTTTTATTTTCTCCTTTTTCCCTATTCTCTTTTATACCCGGACATATCATCCACCGTATAGCATGTAATATCTTCATCTTCACCTTCATCAATTTGCAGGTGGTCTTCAAATCTGGAAGAAGAAAGTGATACTCCCGTTAAAACTCTTCCGCAAGCCTCCCTGCTCCAAAACCAACTCCCTCCCTCGTAATAAAGAGTCAAGGCACAAGATGTACCCTCTACATAGCTTCCGTCTAAAACTTCTTTCCCTTCAAACGTATCTCCGCCTCCTTGCTGGTTAAACCTCAGTGCCTCTTCTCCTGTCATCTGTCTGTACCCTCTCCCCGAACCGTACTCGAACTCTTCTTCATACTCTTTCCCGGGAGCTAATCTCCCCGTAGAAGCTCCCTGATAGTTTTCCTCCTCGTAGAGAACGGCAAAAGCGCAGGGGGGCTCGTCCAGTGTTTCTTCATCGGGCATTATGCTCATAAAAGTTATTGTGTCCCAAAGCGGTGGAAGTCTCCTTAATTTCGTTATTTGAGGATTAATCGTGTTTAAAATAACAAAAGAGGAAAGAAGTAAGACCAATCCCAAGAGAGCGGACTGTATCCTGTTTTTTGCCGCCCCCGTCTTTTGGGGATTCCCCTCGGATATCATCCACTCAAAACCTCCAACGACTATCATCGCAAAGGTAAGCAACCCTCCTATTCCTATTCCCCACCCGTAAGCGTAGGCAATAAAATCGTGAAATTCAGAGTCCTCGTTAAGATCCGCTCCCGTAAGAGGGGCGGAAGGCCAGTTTACTTCTGTCGCAATAGCGCTTCCCGCTAAAAACAAAAGAAAAAAACTAAGGAGAAAAATAATACCGGCTTGTTTTTTCATATCCTAAAATAGAAACATAATTCTATCAGATTAACATAATTATTCTTTTATTTGAATAGAGGCAAGTATGTGATCCACCTGAGAAGATATGTTTTCAAATCCTTCTTCCAGCGCGATCACCGAAAAAAGGTAATATTCGCCGCCTACCGAAAAGAGCTTGTTTTTAGAAAGGGATCGCTGTCCCTCTTTCGTGGTATAAAGTATTTTTAGAGAATATTTTTCTTCTTTTTCTTCTTTTTCCAAGACCTCCACCTCCACTCCTCCTTTCTCCTCGGATACATCTTTTAATTTTTCAATGGCATCGCTTGCATTTTCCGCATCAATCTTTACTACCGGAAACGTTGCCCCGTGAAAACCGTACCGGGAACGCGCGAGAAACACGGCTTCTATTTGTTCGCTTAGGTTTTCTATCTTTTCCGCTTCCATTTCTTCCCAAGAAGAGGGAATATCAAAGGTTATCTTGCCGTTTATTTCTTTTCTTACATATTTTCTTTTTTCATCTTCATCCTCGAAAAAAATATCCTCCTCACTCGGCATTGCCTCCTCCATATATTCCAAAGAAAATAGCTCTTCTACGGATGGAATTTGGTCACCGCTATTTTCGGACACGGAAAAAGAAAGTTCGGGAGTTTCCTGATTCAAAAACCTCCAGTAAGAAATAAACATCAGCGCAAACACCATAAAGATGCTTATTGCCAGCTTTTTCTTATCATCGGAAGTCATTCCTTTATTTTTTTTGCCAGAATTTTCCATTCTTCTATATTTAAGGTTTCCGCCCTTCTTTGAGGGGTTATTCCCGTATCCTTCATTGCTTTTACGACATTTTCTTTATTTGATTCTATTTCTTTTCTATCCCCTTTGTCAAGCAAACCGAGATTATTTTTAAGCTGTTTTCTGGGAGAAGAAAAACCCGCCCGTGCAATCCGGAAAAACGCTTTTCTGAACTTTTTGTCTTTTGCTTCACCGCCGAGAAAGGGCTTTATTTTTATAATCGAGGAAGTGACACCGGGAGAGGGGTAAAAGGCGGCAGGAGAAATGTTGGAAATAATCTCTACATCGGAGTAAAGCTGAACAGAAACGGCGAGAAGGTTCATTTTCGGAGGTTTTGCTTTTATTCTCTCCGCCACTTCTTTTTGTATTGTGAGAACAAGAAGAGATGGAGGGTGTTCCGCTTCCAAAAACTTCCTTATTATCGGAGAAGTGATGTAGTAGGGGATGTTCGCAATTATTTTATAGTCTTTTTCTTTCACCTTATAAGACAAGACATCCTCATTTATTATTTCCACGTTGGGAAAATTCCCTAACTGCATCTCCAATAAAGGAATCAAATTTTTGTCTTTTTCCAGCGCAATAACTTTCTTTGCTTTTCCGGCTAAAGCTTTTGTAAGTACACCTATTCCGGCCCCCACTTCGATAACAACATCTCCTTTGCCCACATCTCCCGCCTTTACCACCTTCTCCAAGACACTTTCGTTTACAAGAAAATTCTGTCCCAAGGACTTGCGGGGGGAAAGGGACCACTCCTCAAAAATTTTTTCTATTTCTTCTTTCTTCATTACCTATAGCCGTATTTTTTATTTTTTAGAATGCGCTTCCTTGTCCTTATAGCCTTGCGCCAAATACCCCTGTACGGAAACATCTCCTCAAAAATTTTCAAATTCATTGACTTTTTAGCGTTTTTGGGTACGATATAAGAGATAGAAGGGGTTATTGTAATTTAATTTAACCGACTATTCGTACTTCTAAGATAAGAAGCTTTTTTACTGAAAAAGCGGGTCATAAAAGAAGAAAACAAGAAGGCAACCTCCTTCTTCTTTTTGTTTTCTTTTTTCTCCTTTCTTCTTTTTATTTCGCAATTTACGATACTTTTTTTATCCCGGAAGAGGAGAGCGCACCCTATCTTTCCAACGGAAGCCTTTTTCTGTCCTCCGAAAACGCTCCGGATCATACGGGAAGCCTAATCTTTTCCAATAATAATTATATTCTCGCCGACTCCCCTCCATCCTTCGTAGAGACCTCCGTTTTAGGCGTCAGGGGATTTGAAGAAAGAGACGATATAATATCCCACAGGGTTAGAGAGGGAGAACGTATTGACAGTATAGCAGAAAAATACAATGTCAGCACGGACACTATAAAATGGGCGAACGATATAAAAAACGACACCCTAAAAAAAGGTGACGAGCTACTTATTCTTCCCACAACAGGTGTTATTTACTATGTTGAAAGAGGGGATACCGTTAGCCGTATCGCAAAAATACATAAAGCAAAAACAGAGGATATCGTCTCTCTTAATACTATAAAAGATAATAAGATTACCGCGGGGGAAAGGCTTATCGTTCCCGGGGGAGAGCCGCCCCCCGCACCAAGAGTGGCACAACCCTCTCCCCGAAGAACCTCCTCCTCTTCATTTATTAACCCTGTTCCCGGAGGAGTAATATCTCAAGGAGTACACTCTTACAACGCAGTGGATATTGCCAACGCGTGTGGCTCTCCTCTTCTTTCTTCCGCATCGGGAAAGGTGGTCCAAGTAGGAAGAGGAACTTGGCCTGCCGGAGATTTCGTAAAAATAGACCACGGAAGCACAGTAATTCTTTACGCACACATGGAAAGCATCTATGTCAACACCGGCGAGTATGTTGGTGGAGGACAGCAAATAGGAACAGTAGGTAACACCGGCCGAACCGTAGGACGCACAGGATGTCATCTCCACTTTGATGTACTCTCTTTAAGTATTCGCAATCCCTTCTCTCACTTACCCACGGGAGCCAGACCGTGATATGGGTTATGACCTATGATTTATGGTCTATAATTACCTTATCAACGGTTATTGCTTAGCTATTATTGACTGCATTCTTTGCAGTTTTTTGTTTCCGGAACGATTTTTAGTTTTTCGTAGGAGATATCTTTTCCGCATTTTTCACATTTCCCGTACTCGCCACTCTCTATTTTCGCCAGAGCATCATTTACATTTTTAAGTTTTGTTTCTAAAGCGTGCTCCACGGGAAGAAGGGAGGAGTACTCTTCAACTTCGTCCGCCTTCTCTTCTATATTACTCCCCTCAACGTGAGGGAAGATCGTATCCCAGTCACCTTCCGGGAGGGAGTCTTCCTTTGCGAACTTTTCCAGCATTTCTTCTAAAGATTTCTTGTTTTCTTCAAGCTTCTTCCTTATTTCCTCGTAATTTTTTTTATCCATTTTTAAAATTCTTTAAACTTATGGTATCTATCAATAATCTCTTTTATGGCTTCCTTGGATGTTGCAAAAATAAGGCTGTCATCCATTAGTGAATAATAAATTCCTATATTTTCCTCTCCTTCCCTGTAGCGAATCGAATCCGACCTGGACCTGTCGCCGTAATAATCTTCGCTATTGAAATCTTCCTCCGTTACTTCGATATCTTCTCCCCAGAATTCAAAAAATCCCAAGAAATCCTCCTCCATAGTTTCTTCCCACGGCCTCATAACCGTCCACTCCACACCCTCTCTGTCATCTTTATCAAATGATGTTATAAATCCCAAGGCACTCGGTGTTTCCTTTGTATAAACGAGAAGAGTAAAATTTTCACTTATTTTTTCAAAAAACTCTTCCGGATATTCAATATTGAATGCGGAGAAAAAATCATAAAGTGTAGCTACACGGGATTCTCTTACTTCTTCTCTTTGGTCTTCGATGATAAGCCGAATAATTTCCCCTCCTCTTTCTTCTCTCAATATTCTTCTTAAGTTCATTAGGTATTCCTCTTTAATGGAAATGGCAAACCTCTGCACATCGTCTTTCTCCGGATAGAGCTCCAATAAGGGTGGTTCAGCTTTCGGTATGCGCACCTCTTTCTCTATCACTTGTGGGCTTATAGGTTCGAGCGTAGGAATAAAGAATGTCCTGTAGAGTATTGTAAGAGCAAAGGAGGTAAGGGTAACAAGCCCCAGAGTAATAAAGATTCGCACCCATAATTTTGACTCCTCTGTGGGACGCGGAGGAATATTTCCCGGCACCACTTTTTCTTCTTGCGGTCGGGGCCGGGTACCGTCCTCATCCTGCACGGGAGCCTCCATTTCTACCGTTCTTCTTCTCGGAGGTGACTCTTCTTTTTCTTCCTTACTGTTCTGCTCTATCATTTCATTTAATATTTGAGCAGAAGAAAACCCTTCCCTTTTTGCTTTTTCAAAAGCTTCTTTTTTTTGGGGATTTTGTCTTGCTATTTCCTCAAGTATCTTCTCATCGCTAAGACCACCCTCTCTCGCTTTTTGAATTGATTCCACTATATTCATTTTATAAACTATTTAAAAGCAAAAAAAGAAAAATAAGAAAAACCACTCCGCCTACAATAATCAACACAATCACTATCTTTGGGTTTTTTTTCTCGGGAGAAGAATCCTTTTCCTTTCTCATTTCGGTTGCTTCCTCGGGGGACACCGAGGGAGTAAAGAACTGATCGTCTTCCGTACTTTCTCCACGTTCTTTTGCTTCTATCCTTTGTAAAAATTTTTTTCTCATATTCTCCTCCTTTTCTTGTGCTTCTTTTGTGAGAAGTGTCTTACCTTCTTTGTTACCGGCTAACGCTTTTTCTTCACTCACCGGCGTTTCCCTTTTAGATGTGGGAGCGGGCGGCGACGTCGGGGCTTTTTCTTCTTTTCCTTGATTCTGTTTTATTATCTCATCAATTATCTGCGTTTCGGTTGCACCCCGCTCTTCCGCTTTCTTAAAGAAAACTTCTTTGTCCGGATTTTGCTTGCGTATTTCCTGTAAGATTGTCTTATCATCTACCCCTTTCCCCCTCGCTTTTTGAATGGATGCTACAACTTGCATTGTTTTTAAAAACTAAAGTCTAAGTCGGAAAGATCTTCTTCATCTTTTTTCTTCTCTTCTTGTTTTGGAGGAGGCGAAGTTTCCGGCGGGGATGAAGGTTTGGGTGGAGGCGGAGGTTTCTGCGAATCCTTTTCTTCTTGCGGTTTTTCTTGCGAAGATTCCTCGCTAGGCAGAGAAAAATCAAGGCTTTTAAGCGACACTCCTCCCTCCGGTTTACTTTCTTCTTCGGAATCCTGCTTAGACTCTCGGTCGGTTCTTTCTTTTTCCTCTTCTTGAGGTGCTTGACTTTGTTCCGAGCGTTGTTCCGGCTCATCCTCTTCTTTTTTCTCTTCTTTTGGAGGCACTTCCTTTTTTCGAGGTTTGGAGATACGTTGCGTATCTTGCAATTTTGTTTCGTATACCGGTTTTTGCGCTTTTCCTTTTTCTTCCCTCTCGCCCTCTCCCTTTTCCAGTGCAAAATTGATTTCGTCCAGTTCTTTGATTATATTCTCCTCCCTTTGGATGATAGCATCTATCTCTTCCTCTTCTTTTTCAATCTCTTTTAATCTCTCTTCTACTTCCCATCTTTCTTTTTCCGCTGCTCTTCTTTCCGATTCCGCTTCCCATCTTTTCTTTTCAACGTCCTTTTTTTCTTTAGGGTCTTCGACAAACTGCTCTTCATCCTCAAGCTTTTTCTCCGCGGTCTTTGCCTCTTCCTCTCTCTTTTTTATCTCTTCAAGATTTTCTTCTTCCTTTCCTCTTCTGGTGGCCAAGTCCTCTCTTTTGCCCTCAAGAGCGCTCCTTATAACTTGGACTCTGTTTAATTCCTTCTCTTTTTCCTTTTTAACTTGTCTTAACCCGATTGTTTTTCTTCTCTTTTTGAGTCTTGCTTTACGCTTGTTCACTTTCTCTTCTTCATTTAAAAGTTGCTGGAAGTGCAGTTCTATATTTTCCATCTTACTTTTTATTTTCTCTAATCTTTCTTGCACTTTCCATTTCTCTTCCTCTATCTCCTTTCTTTTGTCTTCTATTTTCCAGTGCTCTTTTCCTATCTCCCTTTTCTCCTCATCCGTCTCAGCAGCATCCTTTTTTCTCTCTATTTCTTTCTCTTGTTCTTCGGTTTCCTTTTCACGGGCAAGAATGACATCCAACTCTTCATTGATATGCCTTTCTTTCGCTTTGACTTTCCCTCTTTTTACGCCCAGCTCTTTCTTTTCTTTTTCCAGGAAACTTTTCCTTAGTTTTATTTTATCCGTCTCTTCGTCTATTAATACCTTCTCTTCTCTTTTTGCAAGCCCCTCCTCTCTGTTTCTAAGTCCTTCTTCTTTTCCGGATAAGCGCCTGTGCTTTATTTCCAACTCTCTCCTTTTTGCTTTGGGTTTATTAAGTTTTTCCTTTATAAACCATACTTCTTTCTCTATCTCTTTTATTTCTTCCTCCACTTCCCATCTTTTCTTTTCGATTTTCTTTTTTTCTTCGGGATTATATGTAATTTTTTCTCTGGCTTCGACATTTTCCTTTCTTTCTCTGGCTTCTTTTTCTTTCTCTTTTACCCTATCAACCTCTTTTTCTATTTTCCTTTCCTCTTTCTGATATTTATTTATTTCCAGCTCAAGAGTCTTCTTTTTCTCCATCAATTTATAAAGCTTCTCATCAATTCTCTCCCTTATGAGATTTATTTTTTCAAGCTGAAGTTTTCGCCATCTCCTTGCCTTTTCAACCTCCTCTTTATTTGTTTCCTCTTTTTTTCTTTTCTTTTCCCTATCTTCTTCTCTTTTTTCCCGTTCTTCTTTCTCGATTCCGTCTTTTTTTTCCTTTACCTCCTTTTCTCTCTCTTCTTTTTCTTTTCTTTTTTTCTCTTTCTCTTCTCTTCTCTCTATTTTTTTCTCCTTTTCTTCCAGTTTTCTAATTTTCTCATTTAGGTCGTTTAATTCATTCTCAAGCGGCCACCTTTCCTTTTCGACAGATCTCCTTTCTTCTTCTATTTGCCAACCTTTTTCAATAAGCTCCTTTTCCTTGTCGGTATTTTCCGCTATTTCTTTTTCCTTTTCCACTTTCTTGCTTTTTTCCTCTACCTCTTTCTCTTTCTTGTTTACTACCTCTAAATTATCCCTGAGACGGTTTCTTTCCGCGATTAACTCCTCTTTTTGCGCGGTAACACCTTCCTTCTCTCCTGTATTCGTCTCTTCCATATCTCCTTCGGGAGAAGATTCTTTCTCCCCGTAATCCTCTTCCTTTTCTTCTTCAGAGGTGTTTTCCTCTTCTTCTTTTCTGTCGTCATTTTCCTCTTCTTCTTCTATCTCTTCCGCATCTTTTTTAAACTCATCCGTTTCTATCTTTAGTCTTCTTATTTTATTTTTCTTGTCTTCAATCCCTTTACTTATTTCCGCCAACTTCTCTTCGGTATTCCATCTCTCTTCTTCTATTTCCTTTCTTTTGTCGCCAATACTTCTTCTTTTTTTCCTGAGCTCTCTTTCTTTTTTGGAACCTCTCTCTTCGTTGACTTCCTCTTTCTCCGCTTTTCTCTCTTCTCTCTCCACATCCTTTTCTCTCTCTTTTATGCTTTTAAGTTTCTTTTCTTCTTCCTTTTTTTCTTTTTCAAGCCCCTCCTTTCTCTTTTTTTCTTCTTCTATTTCCTTTTTCTTCGCTTCCAATTCATAAAGACGCAATTCTTCTTCTTTTTGTTCTTTTTCGTCTTCGAGCTTCCTTATCTCTTCTTCCACCTCTTTTTTCTCGGTAGCCACTTCTTCTTTTTCCTTTTCGACAGGCTCCGTTTTCCCCTCTACTTTTCCTTTCTCCTCTTCCCATTTCCACAGCTCTTTTTCTATATCCTTTCTCTTGTCCTCAATGAGCCATCTTTTTTTCCCAATCTCTCTTTCTTTTTCAACATTCCCCCCTTCATCCCTAATTTCCCGAAGTTCTTCTTCAATCCCCTTTTCTTTTTTGTTAAGCTCTTCTTCTTTTTTATGTAGATTATCTATACTCTTTTTAACCCTTTCCTCTCTCTCCTTAATTTGAGCAATCTTAACATCAATATCTTGAAGTTTCTCTTCAAGTTTTTTCTTTCTTCCTTCAGCTTCTTCTATTTTCTTTTCTACCGTTTCCAGGGAAGATTTGGGATCGGAATTTTGCATATTTGTTTATTGTATTTTTATTCCTTGAATATTGCAAATTGGCGTCCTAAAATCCGAGCTCACTTCCTTCTTTTATTATTTCGGACCATTCTTTGAGCTTCTTTTTTATTTTGCCGAGTTTCCGCTCCACTGCCTTAACCTCCACCTCTTTTTCTTTTAGTTCCTCCTGCACTTCCCACTTTTTCTCTTCTATCTTTCTTCTTTCCTCTTCTTTTTCCCATCTCCTTTTTTCGTTTTTCTTTTTTTCTTCTTTTTCTTGGGAATCTCTCTCTTTGAGCTCCCTTATTTTGGCAACAACATCTTCTTCTTTACGAAGAATGATGTCCAGCTTGTCAGATATAGCTTTCCTTTCCTTTTTCTTTTTTCCCGCTTCTTTTTGCAGCTGCCTTGCTTGAGGAGCAAAACTCTTCATCCAATATTTGCTATAAATTACTTCTCCTTTTTCTTTAAGGTTTCTTCTATTTTTTCTTTCCTCTCTTATCTCCTTTTTTAGCTGCTCTATATTCTCCTCTATATTCCACTTCTTGTTTTCCAGTAGTCTTCTTTCTTCTTCAACATCCCATCTTCTTTTCTTGATTCCCATTCGTTTTTTGAAATTCTTTTCTTGGGCAGCGTTTTCTTCTATCTCCTTTTTCTTTTTTTCCACCTCTCTTTCTTTCTTAAAAATAGTTTTAACTTTTTCCCCGAGAAGTGATATTTTCTTTTTCCGGCTTCTTTCTATTTCTCTGGTATTCTTTATTTTATCCTTTATTTTAAGAAACTCTTCTCGCAGCCTAACTTTTTCTTTTCTGGCCGCATGTTTCTCTTTTTCCGTTACAAGCGCCTCCTTTTTCTTGCGGAAGTTTTTCTTCTTCTCTTTTATACTTTTCTTCTCTCTTTTAAGATCTTTTATTTTTCTTAAAACGGGGGACAGCTCTTTTTTGATATGGAGAATTGTTTTTTCTTTTTCTCTTATTTCTTCTTCGTTATCCCATTTCTCTCTTTCTAAGAGAAGTTTTTCTTTGTCCGTTTCTACAGCTTCTTTTTCTCCCTCAAGTGTTTTTCCTCTTTCTACCAGTCTTTTCAGTTCTTTTTCATTATTCCTTATTTTTCTTTGTATTTTTCCTTTTTCCTCATCAAGCTCCTTTTCCTTGTTTGTTATTCTTTCTCTTTCCTCTTCTATCCCCATAAACTCTTTTTTGAGAGAGTTTTGCTTTTCTTTTATTTTTCTTCCTTCTTCCCTGACCGCAGCCCTTTCTTCTTCAAGTTTTTCCCTTTTTTGTTTCTTTTTTACTTCTTTTAGTCTATAGTAAACATTCTTAATTTCCTCTCTTACTTGCTTTATATTCTTTTCTATTTCCCATCTTCTCTCTTCAACCCCTCTTCTTTCTTCTTTTATATCCCAATAAAGGGACTGTGAGTTCCCCTTATTATTTCTTTCTATTTCTTTTTCTCTTCTCTCTACCTCCTCTTCTTTCTGGGAGACCTCGTTTAAGGCTTTTTGATTTGATGCTTCCTTTTTTTCCAGCTCTTCTTTTTTTTCTTCCAGTTTCTTTCTTTCTTCTTCCAAATTCTCGGCTTTCTCCTTGCTAAGGGTATTATCTTCCGGAACGCCTTCGCCGGCTTCTTCTCCCAGAGCCTCCTTTAATTTTTTGATTTCCTTTTTTATTTTCTCTTCTTTTTCCAGGAAAGAATCTATCTCTTCTTTTCTTTTTTGTGCCTCTTTTATTCTTTCCTCTACATCCCATTTTCTTTTTTCGTAGGCTCTCTTTTTATCTTCCAAATCCCACCTTTCCTTCTTTAACTTCTCCTCTTCTTCGGGAGAGGTGGTAAGCTTTTCTTTGGTAGTGATGTTATTTATCTTTCCCTTGAGAATGCTTCCTTTCTTTATAATTCTCTCTTTCTTTTCTTTTAGGACATGCTCTTTCTCCTCGGTTGTCTCTCTTTCTTCGAGTAGTGGAGGTTTTTCCTCGGATAAGAATGATTGGAATTCTCGTTTTTTTCTCTCTTTGTCTTCTTCTACTCTTTTCCTCCTTTCTTCTTCCTCTTTCTCTTTTCTTTTTTGTTCTTCTCTTTTCCTCCTTTCTTCTTTTTCCTTTTCTTCTTTCTCTTTTTGCTTCCTTTCTTCTTCCTCTTTTCTTCTTCTTTTCTCTTCTCTTCTTTTCCTCCTTTTTTCTTCCTCTCTTTTCCTTTTTTCTTCCTCTTCCGCCTTTCTGCGGGCATGCTCCTTTTCTTCTCTCTCAATCTCTTTTCTTCTCTTATTGACCTTTTTCTCTATTTCGTTTATTTCTTCTTCCTCTTTCCTTATTTTGCTTTCCATATCCTCCACTTTTTTCAAATAGGAAAAAGCCGTCTTTTTTTGTTCTTCTCTCTTGTTTTTGGTTTCCTTGAATTCTTTCTCCCACTCCCTTTTTTCTTCTTCCGCGTGCTTCCTTCTTTCTTCAAGTTGCCACCTTTCCTTATCCAAAGACCTTCTCTCTAACGGGTCTTTGGCAATCTTTTTCCTTTCTTCTATATCCGTTTCTCTCTCTTCAATTATTCTCCTTACTTTCTCTATCATCTCCATCTTCTCTTTTAATCTTTTTTCACGCCCGGAAAGCTGCTCTTTGAACTTCTCCACGAGCTCTTTGTCTTTCTGTGTTAATTTTATTTTCGCTTGCAGAGACATCACCTCTAAGCGAAGAGAAAGCGCTTCTTCTTCTTTTTCCACTATTTCTATTCTTTCTTTTTGTTTGCGCTCCTCCCTTTGCGCGGAATCAACTTCCTTCGCAAGATCTCTTTCCTCTTTTTTTGCCACTTCTATTTTTTCCTCCCACCCCCATCTCTCTTTTTCCGTTCTTTTTCTCTCTTCTTCCACTTCCCATCTTTTATCTTCAAGCTCTCTTTCTTTTTCAGGATTATTGGTCGCTCTTTGCACTCGTTGTATCTCAATTTCCTTCTTTTCCGCTTCCTCTTCTCTTCTAACGGCGTCCGCTCTATTTTCTTCCAGTCTTGCCATTTTTTGCCGCGCGTAATCCCTTTTACCTTCCATTTCCTTTTTGAACTTTATCGTCTCATCCAACGCACTTTTCAACTCTTTTTTGTGAGCTTCTTTTTCTTCAATCTTTTTTTTGTTTTTCGCTTGAACTCTCTCTTTTTCCTTTTCTATTTCTTCTATTTCTTCTCTTGTGTTATTTTGCCAATTTTCGTATTCGTTCCTTTCTTCGCTTCTTAGTTTTTCTTCTTCCTCTCTCCTTTCTTCTCTCTTTTCTTCTTCCTCCTTTTTCTCTTCCTCCGCTATTTTTCTTTCTTTCTCTTGCCTTAATACTTTTTCCTTTTTCTTTCTTATTTTTTCCACCTCTTCCTCTATCTCTTTTCTGACCTTCCCCGTCTCTTCCTCTCTTTTCTTCTCTTCCTTTTCTTCTTCCTCTTTCTTTTTTTCATCTTCTTCTCTTTTCCCTCTTTCTTCTTTCTCTTTTTCTTCTATTTTTTCTTTTATTTCCTCTATTTCGGTATTAACTTCTTCAACCTCTTTTCTAAGTTCTTCTCTCTTCTTTTTCTCATCTTCTTCTCTTTTGTCCTCGTTGTTTCCATCACCTTTTCTTTTTTTATCTTCCGAGAGCTTGTTTATTATCTTTTCCAACACTCCTATGTCTATTTTAAGAAGAGTTGTTTTTTCTTCTTTTTCACGTAAGTTTTTCCTGAGAGAAGCTGTTTCCTCTTCCTTCTTCCCGATATTTACGCTTCTCCTATTTTGCTTTTCTTTGTTTTCTATCTTTACCTTTGCGAGTAAATTTTCTTGTGCCTCTATCTTTACTTCTTTTACCGCTTCTTCTTTTTTGTAAAGGAGCTCTCTTTGTCTAAACTCTTCTTTTCCTTCTTCTTGGGATAAGGATTTTTTATTTTCTTCTACCTCTTCTATTTTTTGCTTAAGCTCTCTTTCTTTTTGCTCAATTTCTTTTTTCTCATCCAAAGAGCGAACCAGCGCTTCTTCCGCTTTTTTCTTTTTATCTCTTTTCCTTTCAAGATCTTCTTCCGCTTCCTTTTTCTCTTTTTCCTTTTTCTCTTTTTCTTCTTTTTTTGCTTTCTCTCCTTCTTTTTTTATTTTTTCTATCTCTTTATCTACTTTCATTCGCTCGAAGGCCTTTTTTTGAGCTTGCTGCACATCCTTTTCTTCTTTTAATTTTTCTTTCGCCCTCTTTCTTATTTCCTCTATTTTGTCTTCCTCTTCCTTCTCATCCCGGTCATCCTTCTTGTCGTCCTTCTTATCATCCTTTTTGTCATCCTTCTTGTCGTCATCGGTAGGTTTTAAGTCTCCATCTTTTTGTTTAAGAAATTTCTCTCGCTCTTTCTCAAGGAGTTCATCTTGGGCTTCTTTAAGAGTCTTTTCTCTTTTTTCTTCTTTTTTTGCTTTCTCTTTTATTTCCCCTGCAAGCTTATTTTCATTTTTCTTCTCTTCTTGGGCCTTTTTTCTGGCCTCTTCCTCTTCCATTTTTTCCTTTATAATATCACGAGAAGAAACGCTCTCGCTTTCCGGGGGCTGCGGAGTTATTTTTTTTCCTTTTATTTTCTCTGTGGGGAGGCTTACCGGTGGTCTTCTTTTGGGCTTTTCTCCTGCTTCTTTCACATAGTCCAGGTCCGCTTTCATTGTTCTAACCCCTCCTTTTTTATTATTGTCCTCGGACATAAAACTTGCTTAGTAGAGAGTAATCCACATCCATTTTTTCATTATAAAGGTTTTTTAAAAAATATCCATACCATTTTAAAACCCCATGCACACCCCAGGGGTGTGCATGGGGTTTATTCGATAACCGCCTTCTTTATTTTCGCTAATTCTCTTTGATAGTTCGCTCTGTCGTTGACAAATTGGCTATATTCAGAAGGAGTGATCTCTAATAACTTCTTAAAATCGCACAAAGGATACGTTATTTGATCGGGCTTTATATATTCAAGATAAGAAGAGTGTTCCCACTCCTCGGGAGAGCCCACCAAATTTTCCGTCACCGGATTCAAGTGGATATAGCGTGTAAGATGCAAAAGCTGCTCATCAGAGACTACGGAAACATTCTTGAATTTATCTTCCCACAAACACCCTTTTCTCTTGTATTTTGTGTTAAAATAACGTGTGTACGAATTGGAAAAATCTCCAGTAAATTTTGATACTCCGTCATCTTGTAATTGTTTTAATACAAGATGAAAATGGGTCGGCATAATACAATAAGCGATAATCCGGACCAACCTGTTATTATTTATTATTTCTTCGGAAAGCAGTTCTTCAAATGACTTGTTCTGATGATCAGCCCTTTCCAAGAAACGCGAAAATCGAGAAAAAGGTTTGTTCTCGATATTAAAGAATCTCAACATTTGTTTTATGCGCAAGTAGTCCCTTTCAGAGGAAAAAATAGAATACCCGGCAATACTCTTGTTAAGAATATGATAAACATTGCCGGTTGTTAAGCACTCTTTTCGTTTCATCTTACCACTATATTATACTAGTAATTTCCCCATGTACACCCC
>Ga0207421_10002479_pt1 | contig 22840 bp, 11 predicted proteins | sample SodLakKL_010_SED_4_FD_187542 | JGI IMG/M metagenome (GOLD analysis project Ga0207421, IMG submission 187542) | Alkaline sediment microbial communities from Lake Tanatar, Kulunda Steppe, Russia - 8KL_010_SED (SPAdes) (version 2) | ecosystem: Environmental > Aquatic > Non-marine Saline and...
CTGTATTAGGATGCCGCTGCTTTAGCATGCCTCTGTATTAGCATGCCTCTGTCTTAGCATACTCACGGGCTGCGACAACTACACGGCTCCTTGTCAAGGAGTTGCCTTTTTGGAATTCGCCCCGGGGAAATAAAGCAGGTAGCGGCGGTTGCAGCATTCCACCTGGATGACAGGAAAAATCCGGCTTAAAATACGGTGCCAGTGTTTTCTTTTAATGCGGTCCATGGGGGAACCACATTGGCGGCAGACACGTTTAAAAGTGAAGCGGATCATGACAGGCTGTATAACGTTGCGGCTGTTCCAAAAATCCGGAATGTTTCCAGACCGTTGGTCAGATGACAACGAACCGATGAACCAGGTTTCGCTGTTTCTTTAAATAATACCATTTTTTGTTACATTTCAAAGCCCTGAAATCCGTTCAGGTAACTCCATGCCATGCCTTTTTTCCAAGCTCCATGCAATGCTCTTTTTTACATATGACATGCCGGTTATATAACCGGCTCTTGCGGCCGTTGACCCTGCTGCTCTTCACGGTCATATTCCTGCTCATGCTTGCGCCGGCCGGTTGCCTGCTGGATGAGCCCGGCGATATTTCGCAATCGGAACCGGAGGGCCCCGAGTCGTTTATGCTGTCGTGGCAGCGCGATCCCGCATCCACCATGACCATCGACTGGCATCCCACCCCCGGCTCGCATCCCGAACTGGAATACCGCCGAAGGGGAGAATCGGACCGGACGGAAGATGCCGGTGATCAGATTTCGTCCCCGGGCACGCATGCCATACTGGAATACCGGCGGACGGGAGAGGAGGACTGGACGGAAGTTGCCGGAGACCTGGTTGCGGTTCCCGGTACGGATTTTACGTTCCGGCGCACCGAACTGGCCGGACTGCTCCCCGATCAGCGGTACGAATTCCGCTTCAACCGGCAACCGCCGGTCTACCAGTTTCGCACCATGCCCGAACGGCTGACGCGCCCCATCCGCTTTGTTGCAGGCGGCGACATGATGCATCACGCCCAGTGGATGGCAAACACCGCGGCCAGCGTCATGCGGACAGAGGGCGCGGACGAGCTTGATTTTGCCGTGATTGGTGGCGATCTGGCCTATGGCGATGCCGTGGTGCGAAAAGTCGGACGCTGGTACGATTACTTCCAGGCCTGGAGCGAAGAGATGATCACCTCGGACAACCGCGTCATTCCGCATATCGCCGCCATCGGCAATCACGAAGTCAGGCAAGGATTCATCTACAACTACACCCCGGAGGAATACATGCATCCCGATTTTGTCCGCCGGGAAGCGCCCTATTTCAGCACGTTTATTCCCTTTCCCGGTCCGGATGCCTACGGTGTGCTCGATTTCGGTGATTACCTGAGCCTGTTTCTGCTGGATACGGGACATGCCACGTTCATCGATGGCGAGCAGACCGAATGGCTGCGGCGCGAACTCTACCAGCGCAGCCGGGTGCGACACTTGATACCGGTCTACCATGTGCCGGCCTGGCCATCGGTCCGGGATTTCGACGAATTCCTGGTCTCGAAGGTTCGCAGTAACTGGGTGCCGCTGTTTGAACAGTACGGCGTGCGGCTGGCCTTTGAAAACCATGATCACACCTATAAACGCACCCATCCAATCCGCGACGGCCGGATCGACGAGACCGGCATCCACTATATCGGCGATGGCGCCTGGGGCGTGCGCACCCGGCAGATCCGCACCTTCGAAGACGGCAGCCGTCCCTGGTACCTGGCCGAAGCCGACTCGCTGCGCCACTTCATCATGACCGAAATAGACGGCGACCAGATCCACCTCAGGATGTACGAAGAACACGGAAATCTGATCGACCAGCATTCGTTTACCGGCGGTTTTTAACGGGTTAACTCTGCGGGAAGTGGGAAGGGGGAAGACCTCGAAACAGGCGCCATCTCATGGACGTCCCTTATAATGCAACTTAAGGAATTATTATGTCATAACATTGAATGTCAATGGATAACATAATGTCAGTTCATAAGCTTCCCAGGTAGCGCCGGTTCAATTCTTCCCACTCGTCACTGGCGATGAAATCCAGCAGGATGCGGTTCATCTCATTGCGCCAGGGACTGTCCCGCTGCAGGGCAATGCCGTAGTACTGGTCGTTGAACGTGCCGGGAAGCACGCGCACTTCGTTGCGGAAATCGCGGACACTGTAATAGCGGATAATGGGGGCGTCATGGACGAAGGCATCGATCTGATCGTCCGATACAGCCTGCAATCCGGCATTGATGGATGGATATGTACGGTGGCGGATCCGGTTTTCTTCCAGGTAGTCCATGGTTGCGGATTGTTCAAGAACGCCGACCCGGACAAAAGGGAGATCCTGTGGACCGGAAACGCGGCTGTCGAGCTGCGAAACCGTAAGGCTGGATGCGATCGATGCCGTAAAAAACGAAATCAGGATGATGCCGGCGAACATCCACACAAAACCGATCAGCCTTCCGGCAAAGGTCTTCGGCGCCTTGTCGCCGTACCCGACCGTGGTCATGGTCACGGCCGCCCACCAGAACCCGCTTCCGATGCCCTCTGACGTCGTGCCGCCGAAGTCCTCGGGGTTCCGTGCGCGCTCAAAATACCAGACGAGCATACCCCAAAACAGCAGCAGCAGCACAAGCAAGCCTATCACCCACATGAACTCGGGGGAGAATATGGCCAGCATCGCCTGCCAGAATCCCGCCGGTTTGTGCGGGACGGCAATGCCGAGCCCGGTCACAAAAAAGGGATGCGTGAAATCGACCAGCTCCTCACGTTCCGCCGTAATGGTCAGGGCGGATGCGGCCGCAAACAGGGGAGGGGCCGCTGCATCGGCCGGATCGGCCGGCGAGCGTGATACACCGGCAAGCAGACCGGCGATATCCAGCTCGCGGTACTCGAATTCCAGTTCCAGCTCCGATGCGATATGCTCCCACAACGCGATGGTCAATCCGCTGTAGACCCCTTCTGGTTCCTCAATCACAAAAGGGGGCACCACCCGCACCCCGACCAGGACCGGTTCCTGATCACCAACTGCCTGCACATCAGCATAGCCTGCCGCGGTTTCATATCCACCCGGCAGGGCTTCATGAGCACCCGGCATTACCTCATCACCAGACACCGTCTTGTTCGCGAATGTGGGTGAAGTTGTGGGCGACACGATCAGAGCCACGATGGCAAAAATGGAAAAAAAAGTCCCCCGCATAGACCTGCTGGCATGAAATGACAAGTCGGGATGGCAACTTCTCTGTATCGGATTCATAAGGAGCGGCATTGGTTGGACTGGGTTTAACTGGGTTGGACTGTGCTACCCTCCAATGTAGCAAAACAGGGATATTCAGGAAACCGGAAAAGCCGCATCCCTTTCGGTATCATCCCTTCCAGTATCATCGATTGCAGTATCATCCCTTGCCGGCACGAAACGCATCCACCAGAACTATGCTCCCAATAGTTTTTTCATCGCTTCCCGGTTGCGGGCATGACGGATGTTGCGTGCCTCCGGCAGATACAGATACTCGATCAGCTCTTCGTAGTTGTCGGTGATCCGGCCCCGCACGATCTTCATGGTGCTGTTCATCATCTTGTTTTCCTCGGTGAACCCCTCCGGGAGGATGCCGACCGCGGTGGGAAGCCAGCGGTCCGGGAAGTGGTCGCCGAATTTCCCGCCTTCGCGATACTGGTCGATTTCAGCACGAATAATATCAAGCGCCTCATCCACAAGGACATCGAAATCACTGCTATTTCCATTTTCTGTCGGATCTGCCTTGCTTCCGGATGCTGATTTCGATTTTTCAACCGATTTCTTCTCATTGCTGGCGGGTTGTGCTCCGGTTTTTGCACCCAACCGTTCCGCCAGTGCCTGTTTCAGGGCTTCCTTGTTTGGGAACAGCAGTCCGATCGTATAGGGATCCTGGTTGTTGTGGAGCATCAGCTGTTCGATGAAGCGCGATTTCTCCGAGAGCGTCTCCTCAATGGCCTCCGGACTGTATTTCTCACCGTCGTGGCCGATCAGCAGGCTCTTGTACCGGCCCAGGACGTACAGGAACCCGTCCTCGTCCAGGTAGCCCATATCGCCTGTGTACAGCCAGCCGTCCCGGATGGTATCGCGCGTGGCTTCGGGATTCTTCCAGTATCCCTTCATCACGTTTTCGCCCTTGATGATGATCTCGCCTTTTTGTCCGGCCGGCAATTCCCTGTGTTCGGTGTCGATGATTTTCAATTCCAGCGGGGTGACCAGATGACCGGACGATCCCAGTTTGTGCTTGTCCAGTGAATTGGATGAGATGATCGGTGTGGCCTCGGACAGCCCGTATCCCTGCATCATCGGCATGCCCAGCGCGTAGAAAAAACGCTGCAGCTCAATGTCCAGAAGCGCGCCACCGCCGATGAAGAACTTCAGCTCTCCGCCGAAATTCTCGCGGACCTTGCTGAAGAGGATTTTGTCATATAGAAATAGTTTACTGCGGCTGATCAGGTCCCACGTATTCTTGTTGTAGCCTTCCCTGTTGTATTTGCAGGCGGTTTTCAAGGCGTCATCGAACAGCCGCTGCACAAACGGACCTTTGGCGCGGATGGCCGCCTCGATGTTCTTGCGGAAGTTCTTGGCCAGGGCCGGCACGCTCAGGAGCAGGTTGGGCCGGAGTTCCTTGATGTTGTTGGGGATGTTTCGCAGGGTCTCCATGGTGGAACGTCCGGCCTCTACCATGCCGATGCTGGCGCCCTTTGCCATGAACGAGTAAATGCCGGCGGTGTGGGCAAACGAGTGATCCAGCGGAAGGATCAGCAGGGTGCGGTAGGTGGGAGGGATGTGCATGAGCGTAAGCGCCTGCGCCACGTTGGCCGTGTAGTTGCGGTGTGTCAGGATGATCCCCTTGGGATCGGCGGTGGTGCCGGAGGTGTAGGAGATGTTGGCGGGGTCGTCGGGACGTACCGCATCCTTGCGCTTTTCAAAATCTCCGCGACGATTCTGAAGCAGTTTCCGGCCCATAGTGACCACCTTGTTCTTGCTGATCTCGTCCTCGGCATAGTGCTTCCGGGAATCCAGCAAAATGATCTGCTTCAGATCGGGAAGGTTGGCCCGGATGTCGGCGATTTTGGGCAGCTGCCCCTCCGAAATGATCAGTACCGTGGCATCGGAGTGGAACAGCCGGAATTGCAGCTCCACGGGCGACAGCTTGACCGATAGCGGTACGTTTATAGCCCCGTTGAACAGGATGGCCAGCTCGCTGACGACCCAGTCATTGCGTCCCTCCGAGAGCAGGGCCACCCGCTCGCCCGGCTCCACGTCCAGCGCCATGAGTCCGGCCGCGAACTCGTACACCTGCTCAAGCGTCTGACGGTAGGTTGTCGGCTGGTAGGATGCGGGCCCGGTTCTGCCACTGCCACTGCCACTGCTGCTGTCACCGGCCCTGGTTGCCGGCGAATCACTTTTTTCAGCGTCAGGTCCGGCATACGATTTGCGCGGTTTCTCCCACATGTAAGGGTTGTCGGCGTACTGGTTGCAATAGTGTTCGGTAAACTGGACGAGATTTTGCATGGCGTTCCTGTTGTGTGGTTCGCGTAGTTTCAGCCGGCCGGACCGCAGGAGGGATGTCCGGTTGCAGCACATCCCGCAGTATAGCAACCGTTCATGAAAAATTGGTTAATGAATACTGATGCAGGGGATGGAATAAGCAGCGTGCCGCATGGTGCCGGTGCCGGACCGAACAGGGGGCAATTATTTCCAAGGGAACACAAATTGGCGACTCTTTTCGTGAAAGGAAGCCGGGACATCCTGCTCTTATGAATAACATGTCATAAGGGATACACATGTTTCTTGATGAACTCTCGTGTGGCGGCTCTTGACGGGGTCGCCATCCTTACCAGGGCTGCACTGGAAACGCAACCCTAACCCATCACATTACAGTTATTTGCCTGTTATTCTGCGCAAAAATGACATAATAAATAGTAAATCAATTTGAATAAGTCTCATGTACCCTTATATTGTAAAAGATTTCCTTATCATAATCAAAATTCGCAATGATCTCTTGTTACAATGACTATGACACGTTTTCTATTCTGCACACTTGGCATGCTGCTGCTTGTCGCATCGGCTCACGAAGCCCTATCACAACCGAATGATCGCATCGAAGTAGCCGGACAGTCCATTTTCATGAGCGGTGGCAATGTTGCCTGGGTGAATTTTGCCCGTGATATCGGCCCGACAAACACGAATCTTTCACAGTTTGAAAACATATTTGAAGAAGTGGCCCAATACGGCGGCAATACCATGCGTCTCTGGCTTCACACCAACGGCACCAGCACGCCCGAGTGGGACGGGGCTTTCGTTGTGGGTCCCGGACAAAATTCCATTGACGACCTCAAAAACATCCTCGACCTGGCCCGGCAGTACAACATCAATCTGAAACTCTGCCTTTGGAGTTTTGACATGCTGCAGGGAGTCGGGACGCAAACGGGACTTACACAGGACCAGATCAACAGGAATACCGCGCTGCTGACCGAGCCGGACAAACTCCAGGCCTATATCAACAACGCTCTGATACCCATGGTCGAGGCAGTGAAAGGCCATCCCGCCCTTGGCGCCTGGGAGATATTCAATGAGCCGGAGGGCATGACGAGCTACGGATGGACCCCGAACAAGGTGGGCATGTCCGACATCCAGTGGTTTGTCAACCGTACCGCCGGGGCCATTCGCCGCGCAGATCCTGGCACACCCGTCACCAACGGCTCCTGGAATATCCGAGTGATGACTGACATCAGCTGGTTCCACAACTACTACCGCGATGACCGGCTGATCGCTGCCGGCGGTGATCCTGATGGCATCCTTGATTTCTACTCTGTCCATTATTATTCCCAGCATTTTGGCGAAGATCAGTCGCCGTTCCACAATGACGCCTCCCACTGGGAGCTCGACAAGCCGATTGTTGTTGCCGAATTCTGGCCCACCGACCAGAGAGGCGTTGCAGCGGAAGACCTCTACACCACACTGTACGACCGGGGGTATGCCGGAGCACTCGCCTGGTCCTGGTCAGACAACAGCGAGCCATGGCAACCGGCGCTTGATAACATGGCCACATTGCGCAACCACGCCCCGGAAGCCGTCTATTTCTCCATCAGCGACCGGGTTTCGGCTCGGATGACCGTATTCCCGGAACGAATCCGCGCAGGGGAAACCGCCGAACTCAACTGGTTCACCAGCGGAGCTGAAACGGTAACGCTGGACGGACAGCCGGTCGGCTTTGTTGGCACCATGGAAGTGAATCCGCCTGATACCACGACCTACACCCTGATTGCCGCGGCCAATGACGGCAAGGCAGACACCGTGCAGGTCACCGTCTATGTTGTAGCAGAAGATGCCTACAACCAGGCTTTCGGAAAACCGGCTTACGCTTCTTCCGTTGACAATGCTTCGCGTCCGCCCGGCAATGCCACCGACGGGAACCCCGAAACCAGATGGAGCAGCGCGTACGGACCCTCCGCTACGTACGACCGGGAGTGGATCTATATCGACCTGAAGCAGTCCTACGACATCGCCCGCGTGGTGCTGGACTGGGAAGCGGCATACGGATCAGCTTATGACATCGACGTGTCGCATGATGCCGTTGTCTGGCAAACAGTCCACGAAGAACGAAGCGGACAGGGGGGTATCGAGGAAATCGTCCTCGATGAACCGGCCGCAGGCCGCTACATACGCTTGCAGGGCGTTTCCCGGGGCACAGAATGGGGCTATTCCCTGTGGGAATTTGAAGTGTACGGGCTGCCGTCTGCTGTGCAGCCGCCGCAGATCACCCTGTTGCATCCGGTGGATGGACAGCGTTTCGATACCGGTACGGATATCTGGTTTGTCGCGGCGCCGGAACAGGGGACGCATCCAACCGAAACGGTACAGTTCCTGGTCGACGGGGAACCGCTCGATGAGATCGGCGAGGAACCCTGGCAGTACCGATGGACTGCAGGCGAGCCGGGTGAATATGTCATCTCCGTTAAGGTAACCGACCAGGAATTCGAAGTATTCGCACAACCGGCAAGCATCATCATCCAACCGGTTCCTGAAACGGTCTGGTATGACGTGACCGATGCGGAGTTGACCGGCACGGTGGATCTGCTGACAGACACGACGGTTTATAATGGTACCTATGCCCGCGTCGGCAGCGACGGCCGCCTGCGCTGGTCGGAGCTGGAAGTTGCCAATGCCGGCTACTACGACCTGCGGATCGGCTACCGGCTGGGCGAGGAGCGTCCGGCCACCATGCGGCTGCAGCGCCTGCCCGTGATCAATGTAACGCTGACCCTCGACGGGGAGCCTGGAATATGGCTCATCGAGGAGGTGCAGGATATTTACTTCCGAAGCGGGATGAACGTGCTGAACCTGAACAGTGCGGAGTCCGAGGTCGATATCGCCTACCTCGCCGTGCGGGGAGAGGGTCAAATTCCAACTGATGCGGAATCAGGGCAATTGCTACCGGAAACATTCGCCCTGATGCAAAACTATCCCAATCCGTTCAACCCGGTATCAACGATCAGTTATGAATTACCCGTGGCAAGCCATGTGGAACTTGAAGTGTATGATATCGTTGGTCGTCATGTCATGACATTGGTCAATGAGCAAAAGCAGGCTGGTACATACAGCGTCACTTTCAATGCTTCCGCTCTGTCATCGGGTGTTTATCTGTACCGCATCTCCATGGGCGAATTTACGCGGACGCGTCAGATGATGCTCGTCAAGTAAGGGACTGTATATTCTGCCGGTGTATTATTTTCTGTGATAAACCATTACAATAGATGAAGTTACATGAAGAAAATAAAAATATTTCCTTTTTTTTCCATTCTTATTGCTGTTTCCTTTCTCTTTCATGCCGGCGAAAGCCGGGCGCAAGGAGTCGAGTACATTGAAAACGATATCAGGATATCTCCACGAAATAATGTACTGGACCTGAATCAGCCAAGGGACCTGTTCTTTGTGGTGCATCATCCCCGGACCATGCTGGAATCCATCACCCAAAACGGGAAGGATGTCGATTATCGGATCATGATGTTTGATGGCATACGAACAGGCGGAAAGGACCTCCACATTCCCTATACATCCCGGATCGATATCAGCGCGGAATACCTGAGCGGACTGGCACCCGGACTGCATGCGTTTGATTTCCATTTTGCGGATGGAACCGTCCGGGACTTCGACCTTCATATCGTCGATGAAGCAACAAGGGGGAAGTTCGGTCTCGAAATTGTCAGCTTCGATGTTGACCATGGCACTTCCGTGTTCATAAGGATCGAAGACAAAACCATCCTTGTGGATACCGGTCCGAATCACAATACAAAGAATCGCGTGGTCCCTTTCCTGAAGGACCGGGGAATTGAGAAAATTGATTACGTATTCCTGACTCACTGGCACTGGGACCATGTTTCCGGCCTGGCCAGTATTGACCGGGGTCTGGATGTCCGTGATTTCAGCAGCGGAGCCCGTGACTGGCTTGATGCCGGTAACAAAGTGGAGGGTTTTGAGGTAGGGGAGATCTGGTACAACCTCACCGATGGCGTTACAACAGGATTCAACGAAGTTGCCGGGGAGATCGCCAGTGGGCAGACCCATACCGATATATTTCAAATTGGCAACGAATTTGAAATCGGGGAAGCTCATTTTACGGTTTTGAATGCCGCACGCTTTGATGATGATGCGTACCCCCATTACCGCAGCCAGCATTTCGGAGGGTATGACAACAGGAACAACCGATCGCTTGCCTTTCGGATGGAGTATAACGGCTTTGTCTATACCCATGGGGGAGATACCTATCAGCATGCACAACAAGCCATGATGAACACCTTTGATGAAGAACGGCTCAAAGCGCACTTCTATCATGGCAATCACCATTTTCATGGCGGACTCTCAACCGATTACCTGAAGCTGGTGGAACCTCATCTGTTTTTTACTTCGGCAGAACAGGCGGCATATGACAGGACTGCCTATGTCGATGGAGTCATGGGCACTGTCGTTCCCTACCTGGAAGCCAACAGCGACAGGTTTATCGAAAACCTGTTTGCCTATGAAGTAGGCCATGTCATCATGGAAGTCAATGAACCCGATGACTGGAGGTACGAAACACATTATATCGAACGGGCCAATGTGAGTGATCCGCTTCGCCTGGATATCACCGAGCCCAATGAGGGGGCGACATTCCCCGAAAATGCGGATATTGACATCAAGGCAACCGTGACAGATCCCGCCGGAAGCCTGGAAAAAGTCCGGCTCCATGCCTCGCGTCTGCAGCTGACGGAAATCAACGATCCTCCCTATGAATATACATGGGAAAACGCTCCTGCCGGCAGATATATGCTTAGAATGGATGGAATAGACAGCGATGGCGATGTCATTTCTTCATCCCGCAGTATCCAGATTACTGTGGGCGATGTGCCGGAGCCCGATACACTGGTGCATCACTGGGCTTTCGATGAGGGAAGCGGCGATATTGCCTATAACTCGGTTAATCTATCTGATGGATTCATTAACGGGGCAACATGGACCGAAGGCAAATACGGCGATGCCCTGGCGTTCAATGGCACATCCGATTTTGTGGAAGTGCCGCACAACAGCTCCCTGGATTTTGAAAAGGATGTCACCATAGCAGCATGGATATATCTGAATGATGCTTCCGGTGACCAGAATGTGCTGCAAAAGGGAAGAAACTATGCCCTGTTTGAAATCAGGGGCAACAGTGCAACACCGGCCAATGTATTTAATGACGGAAGCAATTGGCATCTGTTCCCATACACGCAGTCGAAAGGGTACTTTACAGGAGACTGGCATCATGTGGCGTTTACATATGATGGATCTCAAGCCGTTAATTATGTGAACGGAGAGTTTGACAGCTCACTTAACGTATCCGGGACGATGGAAACCGTCACCGATCCTCTCGGTATTGGGGTAAACTCCCCTTACAATGACAGCTATTTCAATGGCAGGATTGATGAGGTCGTGATTTTTAACAGGGTCTTGAATTCTTCACAAATCCAAATGGTATACCAAAACAGGCTGGATGAAATCTCTGTCCCGACCAGCCTGGAAAATGACGCCGATATCCCCCGGATTGTCACCTTGCACCAAAATCATCCGAATCCGTTTAATCCGGCAACCAGCATTACATATTACTTGCCCAATGCTGCCATGGTCAGTCTGACCGTATACGATATAACGGGACGCCGGGTATCTGAACTTGTCAGTGATAATGTACTGCCTGCCGGCCAGCACAGCGTCACATTCGACGCGCAACACCTTGCCAGTGGAGTCTATATATACCGCTTGCGAGCCGGCAACCAAACTTTTGAAAAAAAAATGTCGCTTATCAAATAAGCAGAAAACTTTCCTGATAGTAATTTATTTGCTGCCTGCAACATGCGCACCTGCCGTAACTCGCAGACCGCATGCAACCGTCAGCTTTTTCTTTGAAAGGCAAAAGAGAACATATATAGTGACCAGGAGCAATAAGCACAGAAAACATTTTTCAAAGCAAAAAAAATAATTTTGGTATTAATCAATTTGATTTATATACTTACTCAGAGATGGTCCTTTACTCTTTCCTCTACAGAATGAAAGGAGAATGTTGCGAAGATATATGTCACGGAAAAACAGCAGGCAAAAGCCCCTGCACGTTTATTTCTGGAATAAACAAACAGAAAATAGTGGGAATCATGACAGGCAAGTCCGGCGTAAACAAATGATTCCAAATACAGAATAACCGACAATTACGGAGTTAATAATGCGACTCAACCTGATCAAATCATCTGTTATCATTTTCCTGTTACTTGCGTCAGCCAGCGCCATGGCCCAAACCAATGCCAGAATCCACGGAATGGTCACCGAAGCCGGCTCTGGTGAAGCACTCATAGGAGCCAACGTCATTGTACAGGGCACCACCATTGGTTCGTCTGTTGACGTTGACGGATCATACCGCATTTCATCGATCAGGCCCGGGACTTATACCTTATATGTCACTTACATTGGCTTTCAGCCCAAAACACGCGAAATCACAGTGGAAGCAGGCCAGCAGGTCCGTGCAGATTTCGAAATGGAATGGATCGGCATTGTGGGCGATGAGGTACTGATCACCGCCCAGGCACGCGGACAGATGGCCGCCATCAACCAGCAGCGCGCTTCCAATACCATCTCCAATATCGTTTCCTCCGATCGCATCCGCGAGCTGCCCGACGTCAATGCCGCCGAATCGATCGGCCGCCTTCCCGGCGTGTCCATAAACCGCTCCGGAGGTGAAGCAAACAAAGTTGCCGTACGCGGTCTCTCGCCAAAGTACAATACCGTCACCGTCAACGGGGTGCGCATGCCCTCGGTCGACACCCAGAACCGAAGTGTGGACCTGTCCCTGATCTCCAGCAACATGCTCGACGGCATCGTATTGACCAAGGCGCTGACCCCGGATCAGGATGCCGATGCCATCGGAGGCACCATCGACCTGCGGCTGCGCACGGCCCCGTCCACGCCGACCTATGACTTTGAAGTGCAGGGCGGATACAATGCCCTGCAGAAAACCTATGGAAACTACAAAATCTCCGGAAGCAGCGGGCGCCGGTTCATCGATAACAGGATCGGACTGATTCTCAGTTTCCACCTGGACAGTTTCAACCGCTCCGTGGACCGCTTCGGAGGCAATTATGAAGTCATCTCAAACCCCCAGGCAGGAGGAGAGATGGCACCAAACGTCACCAGCCTGGATCTGCAGGAAAGGGAACTGACACGCAGCAGGCGCGGAGGCAGCGCCCTGATCGACTACGAATTCACCGACGGCAAGGTCGTCCTCAATACCTTCTACAATTTTCTCAGAAATGATGGATACAACCGCACCAACAACCTGCAGGTGCGTGACGGTGAACACAAGTACAGCATGTCCAGATACCGGGGCGATGCCGAAATTTTCACATCCAGCATCAATTACGAACACGACTTCCGCTTTTTCCTGATAGATGCCGGGGCCTACATCACCTCTTCGCTCAACCACCATCCGGAGGATTATTTCTGGGACTTCATGGAACTCAGCGCCGTGGACGTCTCGCGGATGGACGAAGTACGCTTCGCACCACCGACGATGACCCCGACCATTTTCCGCAATAATATCGATAACACCTTCTACAACTACATGAGCGTCTCCAACAGGAAGACCACCGAGGGAGAAGGCTCGTTTGCCGCCAATCTCAAGATTCCCTTCCGCCTGAGCTCTTCCATCACCGGTTATTTCAAGACAGGCGGACGCTATCGCAGGCTGGAAAAGGAACACAACCAGGAACAGATTGGCCGGGACATCTTTTGGGGCGGCGGACAGGAACTGCGCAACATCATTGCGGAAGAGCTCCCGGACCTCGGACTTGAACAGGGGATGGCGCGCATCCCGCTTACCTTCTTTCAGGATGACTACGACAGGGATAACTTCCTTCGGGGAGACTATCCGCTGGGCTACACCATGCGCTCCTCCGATCTTATGCGTGTGACCGACATCACGCGGCCCTTTATGTATTACGATGGCCAAAACTCCCTGGGCAATGACTACAACGGAATGGAAGAGTACAAGGCGGCCTACGCCATGACCGAAATCAACCTGGGCCGATACTTTGTGCTGATGCCCGGTTTTCGTTATGAATCCGAATACACCGATTACAGCGCCAAATTCGTTATCGGCGGCATCGATCCTCCCTTGGATGAAGACGGCCGACCGGTTCAGGTCAACTACCGCGATACCACCACCGTCCGCAGCGACCAGCATCTGCTGCCCATGGTCCATTTGCAAATACGTCCGACAGATTGGATCAATCTGAGGCTTGCATACACCGAAACGCTGTCGCGCCCCGACTTTCGCCAGTATGCTCCCATAACGTATCTCAGCCGCTTCCGCGACTGGATGAACGCCCCCAACACGCAACTGAAAACCTCGCGCTCGGTCAACTACGACGCCTCGCTGTCCCTCTACCGAAACCGACTGGGCTTCTTTACCGTGTCGGGCTTCTACAAGGAAATCCACGATCTGATCTGGCATGTCAACTTCCCGCTGGTGGATGGGCAGACGATCCTTCCTGATATCCACATACCAAACCTGACCGGCGTACCCCGGGTAAGCACCTCCCTGAACAATATCTATACGGCCACGGTCAAGGGAATCGAGTTCGACTGGCAGACCAGCTTCTGGTATCTGCCCTCGGTGCTCAAGGGGCTGGTGCTGAACCTGAACTACACCATCCTTGACTCGGAAACCAAATATCCACAGTTCCGTCGCGATCAGGTGCCGATCGAGCCGCGTCCCCCCAGACCACCCTTCACCACCGATGTTGTTGTGGACACATTCCGCGTCGGACGCATGCCCGACCAGCCCAGCAGCATCGCAAACATCACCATTGGATACGATTACAGGGAATTTTCCATCCGGTTTTCCTACCTGTACCAGTCCGATATCCTGCGTTCACTGGCTTCGAACCCGGCCGGCGATCAGTTCACCGAAGACTATTACCGCTTTGACATCTCGGTGAAACAGGGCCTGCCCATGAACCTGCAGCTCACCGCCAATTTCAACAACATCAACAACCGGGCCGACCGAAACTACCAGTCGGAGATACAGGACTTTCCCACCTTCATCGAGTATTACGGATTTACGATGGATATCGGACTCAGGTACCGGTTCTGAAACAATTACGAAGTCATACCAAAACAAGGCAGGATGCGCTTTGAACGTCCTGCCAACCCAAAACAAGCATCCTTTCAAATCAGTATAGCATGGCATATCAACACAGCACACCCAAAAAAAACCAATGGAGCAAATCATGAACAAAATGTACAAGCTGGTTCCTTTCATTCTAGTATTGTTGCTGCTGGCAATTCCGGCACAGCGGGTTATGGGACAAGATGCCCATACCATACAGGATGAGCACATCATGTGGGTACCCTGGCTGGATGACAACGACCAGGTACTCGTCAATTCGCTTTATGAAGCCATAGTATCCGACACGGTGGCCGGCGGCGAACGCGCCAACCCGGACCGTGTTTACATGCTTGAGCAAGGCGGGTTCTACTATAACACCGAGCGCATTGAAAACTCGGGATGGCCCCTGCGCATTGTCGGAGAGCCCGGCGACCCCAATGACGAATTCGCCAATCCGCCAATGATCCAATTGGAACACCGCGATGACGGCAGCCGCACCGACAAGATCCTGGTTGCAGGCGACGATGTGACCCTGCAGAACCTCATCATCAACGGAAAAACCACACTGGGCGACCTTCCCTACGAAATAGTGCGATTTGATGGTGAAAACTCCGAGATCATCATCGACAATGTCATTTTTGAATATGCACAGTGGGCCATCATCGCTTTTTATGGTCAGGACTCCGAAATATTCATTACAAATTCCGTATTTCGCAATCTGCTTTCCACCTATCAGCCCTGGGGCGGACGCGCACTGTCGGTCTGGGCAGACCTGGAGCAACTCCGCATCGAAAACAATACCTTTTTCAATGTGGGCGGATTTGCCATTCAGGTGGAAGGTGGCGTGGCACGTGATCTGTGGATCAATCACAACACCTTCGTGAACATCGGTCGCACCCCTGTTTTGGGCTGGCATCTCAATTCCTACTTCACCAACAACCTGATCGTCAACGGATGGTGGCACGGAGAGGGCGAAGAAGGATTCGACAGCATCCGCCTGGAAGAAGAAGACAACCAGTACACCGGCATGATCGGAATCGGGCCGCTGCCCACACGGTACGGTCTGGATGCGCAGCGCATCGTGGTGATCTCCAACAACTCCAACTACCGCGCCCAGGCGTTTGAGGACTACTATGCCGCTACGGCCAACGACGACTTCCCTCTGCGCTCCCAGCCGTTTGTCAACCAGCGGACACTCAACTACGCCGCCGAATTTGACAACATCATCATCGACAATACCTTTGATGGCGCCGATCCCGGCCTTGCCAACTTCGCACAGAACTACGACGAAATGATCGCCTTCATTACTGCTCTGCGCGCCGAAGACGAAAACATCCCGCTCTGGTACTGGGATCCGGATCGCGACCCCAGCAACTACTCCATCCAGTGGCCGCTGCCCGAAGACCTTTCCTACAGCAATTCGGTACACCAGAGTGCCGGCGTCGGCGGTTTCCCGCTCGGCGACCTGAACTGGTTCCCCGCAGAAAAAGCGCAATGGATAACCCAGAAAGAAACCCTCGAAGAGCAGATCCGTGACCTGGCCGGCGATCCCCCGGTCATAACCAACGTCGGCAGGATCGAAGCCGAACACGGCATTCTCACCGGCGATGCCGAGATCAAATCTCCCGAAGACCGCCTCTATGTCCGCGTGGAAGCCTCCGGTGACATCCTCTGGACTTTCGACATGGATGACGAAGGAACCCACGATGTCGTGATCAAAAAACGATCCTGGTGGGAAGTAGTCAATCCCGAGCGGGAGACAAACCTTGTTGTCAATGACGGCGACCCGGTGAATGTTCCTGCCGGAACGGATCTGGTGGATGGCGATCCGCAGCCCTGGGCTGTTCCCAAAGTGGAAGATGTCGCTTTCCTGGAGGGCGAGAATACCCTGATGCTTGGGATGAATTGGGGATATCTGGAGTATGAGAACGTGACGATCCAGACTTCGGACGGTACCGTGGTCAAGACGCTTTGGCCGGGTGTGGCCGAACTGATCGACGGCGGTGAGTTCCGGTGCAGCGGTTCGGCATGCGCCAGCGGTGATCAATTTGTGGATATCACCGGCGGCGGAATCGAAGTCGGTTTCGACTCGGAAGCCGGAGGAACACACTCAATTATCGTGGATTTCCTCTTGCTGGAAGGCAGCAGTGCGTCTGTTGAAGTTTCGGTCAACGGCAGCAACAGCCAGATCATCGACATCGAAGGTGAAGAAGGTGCATTTGCCAAGTTCACAGTGTCTGATGTGCAGCTGACGGCCGGAAACAACGTCATCTCCTTCGAAGCCGTAAGCGGAAACATCGGCCTGGATGTCATGGAGTTCTTCCTCATCGGATCCCCAACTTCTTCCGAAATAGCTGATTTGCCGGATGGATTTGAACTGGGACAGAACTATCCCAACCCGTTCAACCCCTCAACCAGCATCAACTTCCGTGTTCCGGTTTCCGGTGACGTCACCCTGGAAGTCTTCAACGTGCTCGGCCAGCGGGTTGCCACCCTGGCAAGCGGATTCCATACCAGCGGATCCCATACCGTACAGTTTGATGCCTCGCAGCTTGCATCCGGTGTGTATGTCTATCGCATGACAGCCGGCAACCACACCGCCGTACGCAAAATGATGCTAATCAAGTGATGTGATGCAAAAACAGTAACTATCTACTGATTTTGTCCCTGTAATCATACGTGGTGAGGGGGTACCCTCACCACGTATTTAATTCGGCCGAAAATAATTATTCCCACCAACTGTAGAAGTAACAGAGTTTTCCGGCAGCAACGACTGCCAAAGCAACACGAGAATCAAACAGAGAAAAAAATGACTGTCCCAATTGGCACCGCAACCCGTTTTGATGACAAACTATCGGTCCTCAAGGCCCGGCATCAGGAATTGATCAATCGCATAAATATTGTTTCAGATCAATACAACGGTTTATTCCAGCGCTACCGCCATCCCGTTCTCACGGCCGACCACACCCCGCTGACCTGGCGTTACGACTTGAATCCCGATACCAACCCCAACCTGATGGAACGCCTCGGCATCAACTCCGTCTGTAACGCCGGCGCCATGAAATGGAAGGGTAAATACCTGATGGCCGCCAGGGTGGAGGGCCTCGACCGCAAGTCGATCTTCGGTATCGCCGAAAGCCCCAACGGCATCGACAACTTCCGGTTTTGGGATTATCCTCTTGAAATACCGGAAACGGACGTACCCGACACCAATACCTATGACATCCGCCTGGTGCAGCATGAGGATGGATGGATCTACGGCATCTTCTGCACCGAGAGGCGCGACCCCGACGCGGCACCGCATGATCTTTCCGCCGCCGTGGCCCAGGCCGGCATCGCACGTACGAAGGACCTCACAACCTGGGAACGCCTGCCAGACCTGAAAACCAATTCCAAACAGCAAAGAAACGTCGTGTTGCATCCCGAATTTGTGGATGGCAAATACGCGTTTTACACACGCCCGCAGGACGGTTTCATCGACACCGGCTCGGGCAGCGGCATCGGATGGGCCCTGTGCGAGAACATCGAAAATCCGGTCGTAGGAGAGGAAAAGATTATCAACCACCGCGCCTACCACACCATAAAGGAGGTGAAAAACGGCCAGGGTCCAACGCCCATAAAGACCCCCGAAGGATGGATCCACATGGCACACGGAGTCCGCGGAACAGCTGCCGGCCTGCGTTACGTGCTCTATCTTTTTGTCACCGATCTTCAGGACCCCACCCGCGTCATATATGAACCAGGCGGCTATTTCCTGGCCCCGCAAGGCGAGGAGTATATCGGCGACGTGCTCAATGTGACCTTTACCAACGGCTGGGTCAAGGACGATGACGGACGGGTGCTGCTCTATTACGCATCCTCGGACACCAGAATGCATGTGGCCGAAACACACGTCGACCTGCTGCTCGACTACGCCCAAAATACACCTCCGGATGCCATGAGGTCCCTGGAATGCGCCCGCCAGCGCTCCCGCCTCATCAGCAGAAACCTGGACTATATCCGGAGATCCATGAATGAATGACCAGGAACGCCTCATACAGCTTGCACACAAGGTGAACCTGGAAATAAGCCGGGATGTGCTTCCCTATTGGGTCAAAATGAGTCCGGACCACAGATACGGCGGCTTCGTCGGCCAGATCACCAGCCAGGGTACCGCCAACACCCCGTCCGACAAAGGCATCATCCTCAACACACGCATATTGTGGACCTTCTCGGCAGCATACCGTACCTACGGGAACAAGGAATACCTGGATCTGGCCCGCCGGTCACTGGAGTATCTTACCGAACATTTCTGGGATCCCCGAGATGGCGGCGTCTATTGGTCGGTATCCTCCAAAGGGGAACCCGTGGATAGAACAAAGTATCTGTACGCCCAGGCATTCGCCCTGTATGGACTGTCCGAATTCTGCCGTGCAGAACCCGGAACCGGGCCCATGGAGTACGCTACAAGGCTGCAGAACCTGATCGAGCAACACTGCTTCTGTTCAGACCATAACGGCTACCACGAAGTCTTCTCCCATGACTGGCAGCCGCTCAACGGAATCCCGCTGGGCAGCGACGAACTCTCCTCCAAGTTCAGCATGAACACCCACCTGCACCTGATGGAGGCCTACGCCAACTTCTACCGTATCCGCCCCTCCGAAGTGCTGGCCAGCCGGCTCCAAAACCTCGTCCGGCTGCACACCGAAAAGATGTTCGACCCGGGAATCGGTCATTTTTACGGTTACTTCGACCAGAACTGGGAGCGCACCAGCCGGCGCTATTCCTTCGGCCACGACATAGAAGCAGCCTGGCTGCTGATGGACGCTGCGCGCCTGCTGAGTGACCAGGACCTCAGCAACGAAGTGGAAAGCGTAGCGCATAAAATCGCCGACAGCACCCTCCGTGAAGGTGTGGACCACGTCCGTGGCGGTCTTTATAACTCCGGCAAACTGGGCAAGGTCATCAATTCTGATAAAGAGTGGTGGGCACAGGCAGAAGCTGTTGTCGGTTTTGTCTACCTGTGGCAGCTTTATGAAAAAAAAGAATACCTGCAGGCCGCCGAATCCATCTGGGATTTCATTATGAACAAAGTCAAGGATACCACCCTCGGCGAATGGTTCTTTCTGGTGGATGCGGACGGCAAACCCTATCGCGAATATGACAAGATAGGACCCTGGAAATGTCCCTACCACTCGTCCCGCTGCGCCATGGAACTGCGCAGCATCTTCGAAACCGTCAGTTCATGACGAAGCCGTCCTTCCAAGACCATTTTCCAGCTCATGAGAAATAACCCCCTGATGACCATTCCTGATTTTTTCCCCGGATTCGCTGCCCCAATCCGCGTCCCGGCCGCCGCGCTACTGATCCTTACCGGCATGGCATTATTACATTCCTGCACTGCAAAATCCTCCGGGCCCGATGACAGCATCGGCGAAACCGCCGCCATGGATATCATGGCTGGGGAAACCACAGTCCACCCGCTCGTGGATCCACACGCCACCCCGCAAACGCAACACCTGTATGCCCGCCTGATGCAGCTGGCCCCCGATGCCGTGCTGTTCGGCCACCAGGCTACCCTCGACTATGGCTACGACTGGCACCACCAGGAGCTGCCGGAAGGCGAAAGCCGCTCCGATGTAAAGGATGTCACCGGCTCTTTCCCGGCACTGTATGGATGGGATCTGTCCTATTTCATCCATCCGCGTTATGACCACGACCAGCAACAGCAGCGCTTTGACAGGATGCTCGCCTGGTCCGGGGAGGGACTGGACCGCGGAGGCGTACTCACCTTCTGCTGGCACAAGTATAACCCGGGCTCCACCAGGTCCCCGGGATCCTTCTACGACACGACCAACGTGGTCTACCGTCTGCTGCCGGGCGGCGATCTGCACGACGGGTTCCGGCGCGACCTCGACACTGCAGCCGGTTTTTTCCATGCACTCAGCCACATGCCCGTCATTTTCCGTCCCTGGCACGAACACAACGGCGACTGGTTCTGGTGGGGCAGGGGCATCGCCACGGAACAGGAGTTTATCGACCTGTGGCGGTTCACCGTGGAATACCTCCGGGATGAAAATAACGTCAACAACCTGCTTTGGGCTTTTTCGCCCGACCGCAGCCGGATGGACATCGACAACTTCTACGAAGACTATCATTACGGCTATCCCGGCGACGATTATGTGGATATCATCGGGCTGGACAACTACTGGGACCTCGGCCACCCTGCCAACGAAACCCCGCCGGATCAGCAACGCGCCGAATTCGTCCGAAGCCTGCAGTATACCGTGGAGATAGCCAACAGCAAAGGCAAACTGGCCGCCCTGACTGAAACAGGCCTCGAGGCCATCCCGGATCCGGACTGGTGGACCGACGTCATGCTCGCAAGCCTGCTGGCCAATGACCTCACACGGCAGATCGCATTCCTCAAGGTTTGGCGCAACGCCAACTTTGAACGAGAACAGCGCGATCACTACTATGCACCTTTCCCAGGCCAGACAAGCGCCGAAAACTTTGTGCAATTCCGCAACCATCCCTTTGTCATGTTCGAGGACGATCTGCCAGACCTGTATTCACCATTATAGATATATCATTGTACTGCTTTGGCTAAGCACGTATCATATAAAAAGTTTCGAATAATAAATACCTCCTTTAATATCTCCTTTAAGCTATGTCAGATAATACCGGTGAAACGCGGGCAGAGGGCGGTGCCTCTGCCGAAAAGGAACTCATGGCCGGCACGGACGGTGAACATGTCACTCTGAAACTGCGCGAAAAAGTGGCCTACGGACTCGGGGATTTCGCCTCCTCGATGTTCTGGAAACTGTTTTCCATGTTCCTGCTTTTCTTCTACACGGATGTGTTCGGCATCTCGGCAGCCGCCGTGGGCACCATGTTCCTGGTCACGCGCGTCTGGGACGCTTTCAACGACCCCATCATGGGCCTGATCTGTGACCGGACCTCCACACGCTGGGGCAAATTCCGCCCCTATCTGCTCTATGTGGCATTTCCATTTGCCATCATCGGCATCCTCACTTTCAGCACGCCGGATTTCGGCATGACAGGCAAACTGATTTATGCCTACGTCACATACACAATGATGATGATGGTCTACACCGCCGTGAACGTCCCCTACGCCTCGCTTATGGGGGTCATGACCGCCAACACCGTTGAGCGCACGTCCCTGGCCTCATACAGATTCCTGGGCGCTTTTTCCGGTGGCCTCTTTGTCACAGCGACCGCCGCCTGGCTCATCGACTACTTCGGCGACGGTGTCGACAGCGCCATCGGATACCAGATCACCGTGGGCATCTATGCCTTTCTGGCCGCCGGACTGTTCATCCTCACCTTCCTGGGAACCCGCGAACGCCTCCGCCCGGCCATCAAGACCAACAAACTGAAAGATGACCTCAGGGATATTGCAAAAAACGCCCCGTGGTTCATCATGCTCGGCGCCGCCATCTCCGTACTGATCTTCAACTCCCTGCGGGAAGGGGCCATGCTCTACTACTTCCGCTATTTCATCGGTAGCCAGGAAGTGATGTTTCTGGGGGAAGTCTCCTGGAACGCCCTTGTCTCAGCCTATATGTCCATCTGGCTTGCCGCCAACATTGTCGGCGTACTCCTGGCCAAACCGGTCTCGCTCTGGCTTGGCAAGAAAATCTCCTTCCTGACAGCCATGTTGCTCTCGGCCATGTTCAGCTTCGCCCTTTTCTTCCTGCAGCCTCATCAGATCGAACTCATCTTCCTGCTCAATATAATGATCGGGATCACGGCCGGACTCGTACTGCCGCTCATCTGGTCCATGTACGCCGATATCGCCGATTTCTCGGAATTCCGCACAGGCCGCCGCGCCACCGGACTCATTTTCTCGTCCTCGTCCATGTCCCAGAAATTCGGATGGACCATCGGCGGGGCGCTTAGCGGCTGGTTCCTGGCCGCATTCGGCTACCAGGCCGGGGTGGATCAGACCGATACGGCCTTGCTCGGCATCCGCCTGATGATCAGCGTGCTGGCCGGACTCGGAGCCCTGCTCGCCGTTGTCTTCATCTGGTTTTACAAGCTCGACGAGAAAAAAATGGATGACATCACCAAAGAACTGGTCGTCCGCCGGGAAAATGACGGCAAAGGTCCACAACACATGATATCATGATGAAATGTCCATGACCG
>Ga0207421_10002480_pt1 | contig 22836 bp, 18 predicted proteins | sample SodLakKL_010_SED_4_FD_187542 | JGI IMG/M metagenome (GOLD analysis project Ga0207421, IMG submission 187542) | Alkaline sediment microbial communities from Lake Tanatar, Kulunda Steppe, Russia - 8KL_010_SED (SPAdes) (version 2) | ecosystem: Environmental > Aquatic > Non-marine Saline and...
ATGAGCCTGGGCGATCTGACCATGATCAACGCCTACCTGCTGCAGCTCTTCATCCCCCTCAACAACCTGGGGTTCGTCTATCGGGAGATGCGCGAGTCGTTGATCAATATCGAGCGCATGTTCGGCCTCATGGACCAGCACCCGCAGGTGCCCGACCGGAGCGATGCAGTGCCCCTGGCCCCGGATGGCGGACGCATCCGCTTCGAAGGTGTACGTTTCGGCTATCAGCCGGACCGGCCCATCCTGCGCGGCGTCGATTTTACGGTGGAGCCGGGCCAGAAGGTGGCCCTGGTGGGACCCAGCGGGGCCGGCAAGTCGACCATCGCCCGGCTGCTGTTCCGCTTCTATGACGTCGATGACGGGCGGATCACGATCAATGGCCAGGATCTGCGCGACGTGACCCAGCACAGCCTGCGTGCCGCGATCGGGGTGGTGCCGCAGGATACCGTGTTGTTCAATGACACCATCCGCTACAACATTGCATATGGGCGCCCGGACGCCAGCGAGGCCGAGATCCACGAGGCTGTGCGCCGGGCGCATCTGGACGGGTTCATCAGCGAGTTGCCCGAGGGGCTGGATACCCTCGTCGGTGAGCGGGGCCTGAAGGTCTCGGGTGGCGAGAAGCAGCGCATCGCCATTGCCCGGGTGCTGCTCAAGGACCCGCCACTGCTGATCCTCGACGAGGCGACCTCGTCGCTGGATTCCGCCTCGGAGCGTGCCATCCTGACGACGCTGCAAGAGGTGGCCGCGCAGCGCACCACGCTGGCAATTGCCCATCGCCTGTCCACCATTCAGGACGCTGACCAGATCCTGCTGATCGATGGCGGCACGATCATCGAGGCGGGGACCCACCGTGAACTGCTCGACCGTGACGGCGCTTACGCCCGTCTGTGGCGCTATCAGGAGGGCGTGGCTCGATGAGCGCTTCGCACGATCTGCACTGCCATTCCACCGCCTCGGACGGGCACCTGACGCCGGCGGCGGTGGTCCATCGCGCGGCGGACCAGGGCGTGACCACCCTGGCGCTGACCGACCATGACACGGTGGCGGGCCTAGGCGACGCGCAGGCGGCGGCCTCGACTGCAGGGATCCGACTGATCGCCGGGCTGGAGCTGTCGGTGCTCTGGGAGGGCCGGACGTTCCATGTCGTGGGCCTCGGGGTCGATCCGGGCGAGCCCGGGCTGCAGGATGGTCTGGCGCGGATGCAGCGGGCCCGGCAGGAGCGCGGCGAGGCCATCGGCGAGCGCCTGGAACGTGCCGGACTCAGTGGCGCGCGGGAGGGCGCACGGGAGGCGGCCGGCACCGCGGAGATCACCCGGGCGCACTATGCGCGGTGGTTGGTCGAGAGCGGTAATGTGCGTGGCTACGAGGAGGCATTCAAGCGCTACCTGCGTCGTGGCCGGGTGGGCTATGTGCACGGCGATTGGGTGGCCATGGAGGAGGGGATCGAGTGGATTCGCCGGGCCGGGGGCATCGCGGTCCTCGCCCATCCGCTCGGCTACGATCTGACGGGGGCGTGGATCCGGCGGACGCTGGATGCTTTTACCGCGGCGGGGGGCGAAGCGATGGAGGTCGCCTGCGGAACCTCGCCCGAGCCGCGCCAGGTGCAGCAGCTCGGCGGATGGTGTCGGCGGTATGCGTTACTGGCCTCCAGCGGCTCGGATTTCCACGGTCCCGGTCATCCGAGCCGGGAGATCGGCGGTGCGCCGGCCCTGCCGGGCGATTTGCCCTCGGTGCTGGAGGCACTCCCCGAGCGGGGAGGGTGAACGACACCCTTGGCCCGGTCGGCTCCGAGGGTGGCAGGGCGGGCACCTCGCGCCATGGCTCGTCTTGCGGTATGGTCTATCCTTAAGCGGAAGGATAGGTGATCACAGTGATAGCTCGGTGTTGGCTGGCAGGTCTGTTGATGGTCCTGGCGGGCACGAATTTCGCGGCGGGTGCCGAGGAGTTCGAGCCGCCGATCCCCGGTGAAGAGGCGCCGACGGAGCCGGGATCCACGGCCGACCATACGAAGTTCTCCCTGCTACAGGGGCCGTTCGAGACCGGTCCCGAGGTGACCGAAGCGTGTCTGCAGTGCCACACCGAAGCGGCGAAGCAGGTCCACAGCAGTATCCACTGGACTTGGACCTACGAACAGCCTGAAACGGAGCAGACCCTCGGCAAGCGCTACGTGCTCAATAATCTGTGCATGGGGATCGCCGGCAGCTATGAGCGCTGCTCCTCGTGCCATGTCGGCTACGGCTGGGAGGACCGGCACTTCGACTTTACGGCCGAGGAGAAGGTCGACTGCCTGGTCTGCCATGACACCACCGGCGAGTATGTGAAATTCCCCACTGCGGCCGGCCATCCGCCCTACGAGGACACCGAATTCCGCGGCATCCTGTTCGAGGCGCCGGATCTCGCCCATGTGGCTCAGAACGTCGGAGACACCAGCCGTGCGACCTGCGGCAGCTGCCACTTTGAGGGTGGTGGTGGCAACGCCGTCAAGCACGGCGATCTCGACAGCTCACTACTTAACCCGCCGCGCTCGGTCGATGTGCACATGACGCCGGAGGGGGCGGACTTCAGCTGCTCGAACTGCCACGAGTTCACCGGCCACATCCAGAGCGGGAGTCGTTACCACCTGACGGTGCCCGACTACGACGACGCGCCGATTCCGGCTCGGCCACAGGACAAGCCCGCGTGCGTGGCCTGCCACGGCAGCGAGCCGCACGAGGGACGCATCCACGACAAGCTCAACGCCCACGGCGATTTCATCGCCTGTCAGACCTGTCACGTACCGGAGATTGCTCGCGGCGGTTATCCGACCAAGACCCTTTGGGACTGGTCGGAGGCCGGTCGGCTGGATGACGACGGCCAGCCTGTCGTCCAGAAGGACGACGAGGGGCGCGTGATCTACGACGGCATGAAGGGCGTGTTCGAGTGGAAGGAAGACTACCCGCCGGACTACCGCTGGTTCGACGGCAACATGGTCTACACCCTGCCGGACGATACCATCGACCCCGATGGCGAGGTCCCCGTCAACCGGCCTCAGGGGCGACCGGGCGAGGACGGCGCCAAGATCTGGCCGTTCAAGATCATGTACGGCAAGCAGCTCTACGATGCCGAGCATCATACGCTCCTGGTGCCGCAACTCTTCGGCAAGGAGGGCGATGATGACGCGTTCTGGCGCAGCTACGACTGGGACCGCGCCATCGAGGCCGGCATGGAGGAGGCGCGCGCCGTCGGTCAAACCGAGGTGGCCTACAGCGGTGCGTACGGCTTCGTCGAGACGCGGATGTACTGGCCGGTCAACCACATGGTCGCGCCGGCGGAGGAGAGTGTGGCCTGCGTCGATTGTCACAGCCGCGACGGCCGCATGGCCGGTTTGGAAGGGGTCTACGTCCCGGGCCAGGATCGCCACCCGCGGATTGAAGCGGTGGGCTGGGCGGCCGTCTGGCTGACCTTGTTCGCGGTGCTCGGCCACGGCGGCGTGCGCTACTATCTCTACCGTCGGGAGCGCCCCGACGGCCGATCGGGCGAGGAGGGGGAGGGCTCGTGACCCAGGTACGTATCTTCACCCGTTTCGAGATCTTCTGGCACTGGGCGCAGGCCGTTCTCATCTTCGGGCTGCTGCTCACGGGTCTGGAAATGCACGGCAGCTACTCGCTGCTCGGCTTCGGCGCCGCCTTCTCCACCCACATCGTGCTCGCCTGGGCACTGATCGGGCTGTGGGCCTTTGCCATCTTCTGGCACCTGACCACCGGGGAGTGGCGGCAGTACGTACCGACCGGCAGTGGTTTGGGCCGCACTGCGGGCTACTACGCTTACGGCATGTTCTCGGGTGAGGCGAAGCCCTTTGCCAAGTCGCCGTCGGCCAAGCACAACCCGCTGCAGCGGCTTGCCTATTTCGGGTTCAAGGCGGCGATCGCCCCGGCGCTGTGGATCTCCGGACTGCTGCTGCTTTTTTACAACTTCTGGAACGACACCCTCCTCGGGGCGCTCCTGCCCCTCGGGGCCGTTGCCGGCGTCCATCTCGCCGCGGCTTTTGCCATGATCGTCTTCCTGATCGGGCACATCTACATGGCTGCGACCACGGGCAACCCCTGGTACGAGTACCTGCGCGCCATGGCCACCGGCTATCACAGGGAATAGCCGTTGCCAGCCGCCCGGGCGCCCCCGCGGGTGGCTTGGGCGGTGTGGTGGGGCGACGCCGCGGATGGTAGCGTCAGGGCATGCGAAGCGTGATCCCACCCCTGGTTGTCGGGCTCGCAGCGATTCTCGGGCTGGCCCTGTCGTTGGCGGCCGGGGCCGGCGAGTCCGAGACCGACGTCGAGTTGCCGCGGTTCCCATCGATCAGCCCCGACGGCGAGCAACTGGTGTTCAGTTGGGGCGGCGACCTGTGGCGGGTCAGCGCCACCGGCGGGACCGCGACCCGGCTGACCGGCCATCGTCTCGACGATCTCCATTCCAGTTGGTCCGCCGACGGGCAGAAACTGGTATTCGCCTCCTTGCGTGACGGTTATCTCAATCTCTGGCGCATGCGACCAGACGGAACCGGGCTGCAGCAGGTTACCCACGGCGATCGCTTCCTGCGCAGCCCCGGGTTTGGTGTGGACCGCGACGGCAAACCGCTGATTACCTTCTCGGGGCAGCTGGAGGCCGACGTTTACCGCGACCAGCGCCCCTATGGCGTGGTGCCAGATGGCGGTGAGCCGCAGCGGCTGCACGACGCCTTCGGATCCGAACCGAGCGTCTCCCCGGATGGCCGCCACGTCGCGTTTACCCGGGGAGGGGCCTATCACGGCTGGAGTCGGCGGCACTACCGCGGTCCGGACGCCCGGGATCTATGGCTGTACGATCGTGACGAGGATGCCTTCGCTGCCCTGACCCGGCGCAGCGAGGGGGATGACGGGCGCGCAAAGTGGCTGGACGATCAGACGCTGGTCTTCCTCTCGGATCGGGAAGACGACACGGTGAATCTCTTCCGCATCGGCCTGGAGGGTGAGTCCGGCGGTGTCGAACGCCTGACCGACTTCGATGAGCGTGACGTGCAGGCGTTCGACGTGGCCCCGGAGGCGGGCCGGGCGGTGCTCCAGGTCTGGGACCGGCTCTACCTTCTCGATCTCGAGGCGGCGGATCCCGCTCCGGAGCCGGTCGCCCTGCGCGCTGGAGATCCGGGACATGACCGCTACGAGCTGCGTTCGGTGGGGCGCCAGGTCAGTGAGGCGGCGCTGAGCCCCGACGGCCAGGTAATGGCGTACATTGCCTACGGCCGGGTCTACATACGGCACATGGACGAGCATAGCCCCACGCGGCCCGTCACCCCGGACACCCACGCCCGTCACCAAGACCTGCGTTGGTCGCCGGACGGGTTGCGGCTTTACTTCACCCGGGATAGCGGGGACTCCGAGTCGATCTACACCGCTGGGGTGGCCCTGACCCGCGGCGAGGTCCGTCGGGGCTGGGTGAGCCCGGCAGAGGCTGATGTATCCGCTGGCGTGGAGCGGTCCCCCGAGGCCGGGGAGCGGCCCCCGGTGCAGGAGGGCAACGGCAACGGTGCGGCGTCTGATCCGGACGACCCGTTCGCGCCCACCGATCCGGTGGACCCGCCGCCGGAACCGGGCGATCCGCGCCTCGACCCCGGACCCACGGACCCGGTTTCGCCGCCGGAGCCCGACCCGGAGCCGGCCCCGGAGTCCGAGCCGTTATCCGCCTTGGAGGCCGATCCGGTGCCTCCGGCTGCGGATCCGGAGCGCTGGCACGACGCGCTGCAGTTCACCGTGCGACCGCTGGTTGAGACCGAGGCGAACGAGCGCGATGCGCGGCCATCCCCGGACGGGACACGGATCGCGTTTCGCCGGGGCCGTGGAGATCTCGTTGTCCAGGGCATCGACGGGAACGAAGCGCACACGCTGGTCGAAGGTTGGGATGCCACCATTGACTGGCGCTGGTCGCCGGACGGCCGGTACATCGCCTACGCGCAGAACGATCTGGACTTCAGCGCCAACATCTTCATCGTCCCTGCCGACGGCTCGGCGGACCCAATCAATATCACGCGCCACCCCCGCAACGACCTCAACCCGCGCTGGTCCGCCGACGGGCGCGTGCTGACGTTCGTATCAAACCGCAGCGGCGATAGCTACGACCTCTACCGGGTCTACCTGGATCCGGATCTGGCGCGTTACAGCCGCCTGGAGCTCGATCGCTACTATCGCCGCGGGCGCGAGGCGCAGCAGAAGCGTGAGCCGCTGCCGGTCCTGGCCGCCGGCAGCGTGGATGTTACGCGGGACGACACGGGTGCCGAGGATCCCCCGGAGTTTGATCTGCAGGGGGCGTGGCGGCGGGTCGAGCGGGTGAGCCGCGCGGCGGGCAACGAATACGCGAACCGGATGACCCCCGCCGGCGACCGCTACGTCTTCAACAGTGCCGGCGAGGGGCTGATGGTCATGAATTGGGACGGCAGCGAGCGCCGGCGCCTGGGGCCCGTGGCCAATATCCAGCACCTGAGCCTGCGCGGCGACCGGGTGGTGTACGTCGCCGGGGGGCGCGCCGGCGTGGTGCAGCTCTCCGGCGGTGAGCACCAGCGCCCCGACATCAGTGACCGGATCCGCATCGATCGCCAGGCCCAGGCCGTCCAGAAATTTCGCGAGGCGGCGCGCGTCATCGAGGAGGGTTTCTACCAGCCGGACCTCAAGGGGCTGGACTGGGGGGCGCTGGTGGCCGACTACGAGGCGCTGATCCGCCGGGCGCGGACGGCCAGCGAATTCAGTGACATCGCCAACCGCCTGATGGGGGAACTGGCTGCCTCGCATACCGGCGTGAGCAATCCGGGGCCCGGATCGGCGCTGCGCGAGCCCTCCGGTCGGTTGGGCATCCGCCACGAGCGCGTGGCCCTGGCCGATGGCCGTGCGGGGTACCGGGTGCGTTCGGTGATTCCCGACGCGCCCGCCACCCACGGACCCATGCCCCTGCAGCGCGGCGATACCATCGTGGCTATTGACGGGCGGGACCTGGATCCGGACGAGACCCTTCTCCAGCGCCTGCGCGGCCGGGTCGGTGACGAGCTGCTCATCGCTTTCCGCCGCCCGGAGGCCGACGGTGACGGCAGTCGGCTGCTGCACACGTTGGTGACCCCGGTCGACTATCCGGCGCTAGCGGAGCTGCGCTACGACGCCTTTCGGGAGGAGCGTCGCCGGCTCGTCGAGGATCGTTCCGAGGGCCGGCTCGGGTACATTCACATCCAGGCCATGAACCAGGCCTCCCTGGAGGCCTTTCAGGGGAGCCTGTACGCGGCGGCCGACGGAAAAGAGGGGCTCGTAATCGATGTGCGCAACAACGGTGGTGGGCACACCACGGACCGGATCCTGACCTCGATCATGGCGGCGGAGCACGCCTACACCGTGCCCGCAGGAGCCGATCCGGGGCGCACCGGACACTACCCGCAGGACCGCCTGGACGCCCCCCGCTACACGCTGCCGATCAACATGGTTGCCAATCAGAAGAGCTATTCCAACGCCGAGATCCTGGCGCACGCCTTCAACACCCTGGAGCGGGGGACCCTGGTCGGTGAGCAGACCTACGGCGGCGTGATCTCTACGGGGCGGCACACCCTGATCGATGGCGCTACGGTGCGGCGCCCCTTCCGCGGCTGGTACCTGCCGGACGGCACCGATATGGAGCACCACGGCGCCGAGCCGGAGATCCGGGTCCGTCAGCGCCCGGAGGATGAGGTGGCGGGGCGTGATCGCCAGCTCAAGGCGGCTGTGGACGACATGCTCGAGCGGCTCGGCGACCGCGAGTGAGTCCGGCGTACGCCCGTGGACTCAGTCGGAACCGGTAGCGCGGGAGCGTAGGAAACCGATCAGCTGCACGGCCAGGGGATCGGGCTGCAGAGTGCGGGCGCGCTGCAGCGCCTGCTCCGCCGCGCTCGGCTCGCCGGCGGCCAGCCGCCGGACCGCCTCCTGCAGCCACTGCTCGGCGGCCCGCTCGGTGCGGCGCAGCAGGGCCAGCTCCATGCCGCAGCGCCGGCAGTGCTCCGTGTGTTCCTCGGTCCGGGCGCGGCAATTGGGGCAGCGGTTCATTAGGACTCCAGGTAGAACACCAGGTCGGAGAGGGCCTCGCGGGCCTGCTCGATGGCGGCCGCGTCCTCCTGCTCGAGCGCGTCGCGCAGCTGCTCGATGGCGTCGACAAGGTCCTCGCGATCCTCGGGGTTGGCCTGATCCAAGAGTCGTTCCGCCCGCTCGATCAACTCCGCGGTCCGGTTCCCGGGCGAATCCGCCACGGCCTGCCGGCCGGGTGACTCGGCGTCGCTGTCGATCAGGTCCTGGACCCGCTCGCGGGCCGCACCCATCTCCTCGCGCTCAAAGCGGGCCGTGGCGCTGTCGATGGTGATCTCCTTGCGCTTGCCGGTGAGTTTCTCGACCGAGGAGACGTGGAGGATGCCATTTACGTCCAGGGAGAAGGTGGTGATGATCACGTTACCGGCGGGCACATCGCTGAGTCCCTCGATGCGGAACGAGCCGATCTGGGTGTTGTTGAGCGCATCCGGGTCCTCGCCCTGGAAGACCCGGACGTCGATGGCCTCCTGCCCGTCGTACGAGGTGAAGAAGGCCTCGCTGCGGGTGACCGGGATGGGTGTGTTCTTGCGGATCACCGGGATGAAGCAGTAGGGATAGCGCTCGCCGTTGAGTTCGGCGATGGCGCTGGTGCCGAACGTGTACGGCGTGACGTCGACGAGCATGCTCGCCACCTGCTCCCCGGCGATCACCGCGCCTTGGATCGCCGCGCCCATCGCCACGCACAGATCCGGGTCGATCTCTCCGCGCGGCTGAACGCCGAGCAACTCCTCCAGGCGCTGCTGGATCCGCGGGGTGCGGGTGGTGCCGCCGACAAGCACGATCTCATCGAGGTCGTTCACCGCCAGTTCGGCGTCCTCGAGGGCGATGCGCACTGCCTCCAGGGTCTCGTCGAGCAGCGGTTCGATCATCTCTTCGTAATCGGCCCGGGTTAGGTCCACCGACAGGTTGATCGGGCCCTGCCGGCCCTCCAGCAGGTAGGCCTCCTCGATGCGGGCGATCGGCGTACCGGAGAGGTCCATCTTGGCGGCTTCGGCGGCGTGGCGGAGCCGAGCCATGGCGCGCGGATCGTCGGCCGGGTCGACCCCGTGGTCGTCCTTCACGTGGGCACGCAGCTGATCGACGATCAGGGCGTCGAAATCGTCGCCGCCGAGGTGGTTGTTGCCGTGGCTGGCGAGGACCTCCACCACGTCCTGCTCCATGCGCACGACGGAAACGTCGAAGGTGCCGCCGCCCAGGTCGTAGACGAGGATGTGGCGCCGTTCGGGCTGATCCCCTTCGTAGGCGAGCGCTGCGGCGGTAGGCTCGTTGATGATGCGCACCACGTCCAGTCCGGCCAGCGTGCCAGCGTCGCGGGTGGCCTGGCGCTGGGCGTCGGAGAAGTAAGCCGGCACCGTGATGACGGCCTTGCGGACCGGTTCGCCCAGTTGCACCTCGGCCGCCTGTTTGAGCCGGGCCAGGATCACCGCGGAGATCTCCTGGGGCGTGTAGCTGCGATCCCCCAGCGGGATCTTGATGTCTTCGCCCATGCGCCGCTTGATCGAGCGCACGGTCCGCTCCGGGTGCAGGGCCAGCTGGTTGCGGGCCGCCTGGCCGACAAGCAGGGCGCCGTGCTCGTCGAGCCCGACGGCGGAGGGCATCAGGTAGGCATCCTCGACCTCGATGAGCTGCACGCGGCCATTGCGGGCCACGGCAACCTCGGAATTCGTCGTGCCTAGGTCGATGCCGATGATGATGTCATTCACTACGTGCTGTCCCTCTTGTTGACGATAACCTCGGCGGTCCGCAGGACCCGGTCGCCGCGCAGGAAGCCTTGGCGGACCTCGCGCAGGACCACGCCGTGATCGGTTTCCGGCTCGGTGGCGGTGTCGACCGCGTGCATGGTTTGCGGGTCGAAGGGCTTTCGCACGGTCTCCTGGACCTGTACGCCGCGGCGCGCCAGGATCTCATCCAGGTGGCGCAGGTTCATCTCCATGCCCTGGGCCATGCGGCCCAGGTAGCGCCGCGCCCCACCGAGCCGGGCCAGCCAGCCGGGCCGGTGGCTCGTGACTTGGCGGTGCCCGGCGGCGAGACGGTCGCGCAGGTCGATCAGTTCCTGGAGGAGGGCGTGTTCGGCGTCGTCGTGGGCCAGATCGGCGCGGCGGCGCTCCCGCTCCAGGTGTTCCTGCAGCTGCCGGTTCTGCTGACGCAGTGTCTCACAGTCCTCGCTGAGCTGATCCAGTGCGGTTTTGTACTGGCGTGACTCCAGGCGAACGTCGTTCTTGAGCGCTGCCATCTCGGTGAGCAGGGTATGGAGGTCCGGCGCCGGGACCGTCTGCTCCGGCTGCGGTGCGTCCGCACTGCGCTCGAGATAGTCGCGGAAGCGATCGACCAGGGCTTCGCGCTCACTGCTGTCCATCACCGCTTGCCCCTTGGCCCCAGTACCGCACGGAAGGTCTCCTCGTCGGGGCGTCCCGGCGCCTCGGTGGGCGCGGCCCGATCGAGGAGATCGATTGCCGTAGCCGGCCGGGTATCGAACAGCTCCTGGGCCAGGCGCAGCCGCTCGGTCCGGATGGCCTGGTACGCCTGGCGCAGGGCCTCGAAGCGTCGGGCGTCGCGCTCCGGCGGACAGGCTCGGACCGCGGCCAGATACGCCGCGTGGATGGCCGCGTCATCGGCGTCGCGCTCGACGCCCAGACAGAGGTATGGGTCCGCGTGTTCGAGATCGGGCCTTGGCATCGGGTTCAGGGTCTTATCCATAGACGGTGCTCGGGTCAAGGGCCTGCGTCGTTCAGGCACCGTGCTCCGGGTCGGGGATCAGCCGCTTGATCAGAACCCCGGCCCGGTGGGCCGTACGCTTGTCATCACTGCGGCGCGCCTGCCGGAAGGCCCGGCGGAGCTGGTCGAGCTCCCGGCTGGTGGGGCGGCCGGCTTCCTCGTTCGCGTATCGTGCCTCTAGGTTGTGCACGGTGAACAGCGGGTCCTCCAGGCGGTGGCGCAGTGCCTCGCGGGCGAAGCGGCCGCGCAGCTCCTCCTGGCCCGCCGCACGCAGCGCCTCGCAGACCGCAGCGTAATCGTCCAGGTCGAGGGTCCGGATGCGGACGGCTCGGCGCAGGGCCGGGGCGAAGGGCCCCAGGGCGCGGCCGAGGATGCCACCGGCCTCCGCGGCGACTTCGTGAATCCATTCGCAGAGATCCCGCAGCTGCTGCCGGTCGATCCGTTTCGGGGGGTTCAGGCCGCTTTGCACGAGCACTGTCGCGGCCGGCTGGCCGGCGAGTTCGGCCTCGGTGGCCAGCGCCAGGGCGTGGCCGAGGGTGCGGCCGTCGGTGAGGGTCCGAGCACGCCAACGGTGGGCTTTGGTGCCGCTGCCGTGGGTGGCGTCGACGACGGTACGCAGCCGTTCGAGCTGGGCCTGCGCCGCCGCTGAGTCCGCCCAGGTCTCCGCCTGGGCCAGGGCCGTGTGGGCAGCCTCCGGGTTCCCCTCGGCGCAGGCGGAGCGTGCGCGGGACAGCAGGGCGTCGTGGAGCACGGTCCGGGCCCGGCGATTGATCGGGTCGCGTTCGAGGATTCGCCGGGCGAAGTCCGCAGCCCCCTCGAAATCTTCACCGTGCAGCGCGAGTTCCAGTGCCTCCTGGAGCAGGGAGCGATCCTCGGGCCAGCGGGCCAGGGCCTGATCCACCGATCGGCGGGCTTGGGCGATGCGGCCGCAGTCGCGGTGGCGCTGGATGAGCAGCCGGTGGCCGGGGAGATGATCCGGATCCAGGGTGACGCTCTCGGCCAGGGCGTTTTCGGCTTCGGCCGCGAGGGGGGTGTGGAGCAGACCCAGCTCGCTGGCCAAGCGGCGCTGGATTGCGGCGATACGCAAGGCGTTCTGGTCTCCGGGGACCGGCTCGGCATCGGCGCGAAGCGCGGCGATTACTGCCTGCCAGGCTGCCAGGACAGCGGTGTAGTCATCGGCCTGGAAACACTCGGTGCACCAGGCCTGCAGGAGCGCCTGCTCGAACTCGTCGGCCTCTTCGGGCAGCACCAGTGCGCGGCCATGGACGGCCACCTCCTGGAAGGCGAGGCGGATTCGTTGCCGACGGGACCACTGCTCGCCGAGCTCACTTCGCCAGTCCGCCAGGACGGCGGGTAGATCGGCGTCTGGCTGCGGTGCTTCGGGCCTGAAGAGCTCGCGCCAAAGCTCGTAACGCTGCGTCGACCAGCCACGCAGCGCAGTGGCGAAGCGGCGTAGGGGTTCGTCGACCCGGGTCAGTGCCGGCAGCAGCTCGGGGTCGGGGAGTCGGGCTAGCCGTGCGGCCTCGGCCAACGGGGCGAAGGGTGAGGAGTCATCGACGCCCTCGAGCAGACGTTCGGCGGACAGCTGCTGCTCCGGCTCGATCATGAGCGCCTTGAGCACGGTCACGAAGTCGCGGTAGGGCGAGCGGTACGGGATCGTCCGCAGATGCTGGGCGGCGACCTCATCCTGACCCGTGCAGTAAGCCGCCAGGGCTGCCAGTGCCGTATCGCCATCGGCGCGCACGGGGTCTTCGGGATCCAGCTCTGCCAGGCGCTCGGGGGCGGCGAGGTAGCAAGCCGCGAGGTGAGGGCGGGCCCGGCTCAGCGGCTCCGTTGCTCCGGCCTCGCACATGCGGATGTAGGCAGCCTGTGCGGCTTCGGCCTCGTCGAGTTCCAGCAGTAGGCGGATCTGCTCCGGTTCCGGCAGGGCGCCGGGGCAACGCCACTCGCGGTTCTCCCAAATGGCCAATGCCTCGCGGGGCATGCCCTTGGCAGCGAGTTCCAGGGCGCGCCCGCGGTAGGCTGCGGCGAGGCCCTCGGCCCAGGTGCTCTCTGGCTCGGTCTGCGCCAGGGTGCGGTAGTGCTTGATGGCCTCTCGGTAGCGCCCAGCTGCGAGCGCCTGGCGCGCGTACGGCTCCACCGTCATGTGCGCGGTGTGCAGCGGCGGCTGCTGTTGTTGCCGCGAGGACAGTTGCTCGGACACGTCGACCCCTTGCTTGCCGCTCCGGTGGCGGGCACCCGACGTCGCGGGCCCGTGGGGAGCATGATACGCGTGCAGGCAGCTGCGCTCATCCTTGCACGGCGTGGACGGCGCAGGGGCGGTGCCGCCAGGATGGTTTTGGGTGACGAAAAAGAGCATTGATGATGGTCAAAAAGAGTGCTGACTGATAAGTTGTTGCGCGATGCCTTCCGGTCCCGGTCCGCTACTGAGCGGGCAGGGCGGCTTCGGGCCGATGCACCGCAGGCTGGGCAGCGCACGATCAATACAAGGTGAGGCATGAGCGTCGATTTCTTCTATAACTTCCTGGCGGGCCTCGGGTATACCCATCCGGTGCACCCGATCGCGGTCCACGTCACCATCGGGTTGGTGGTGGCAGCGCTGGTCTTCGCGCTTGTAGCGCGGTCACCGCGGTACGAGAAGTACGCGATCACGGCGCGTCACTGCGTGACGCTGGGCTTCATCATGGTCTTCCCGACCATCCTGCTCGGCTTCATGGACTGGCTCTACTACTACGGGGGCAACTGGACGACCACCTTCAAGATCAAGGTCTCGTTCGGCATCGTGCTCGCCGTGCTGCTGGGAATCGCGGCTATTCTTCCGGCCAAGCTGACCTACCGCTCGCCGGCGGTGCTGGCCAGCTACCTGGCGTCGTTCCTGGTGGTGGTCGTACTCGGCTACTACGGCGGTGAGCTGGTCCACGGTTCGGCCAGTCCGGCCACGGACGAGGAGGTGGATGAAGACCCGGATGCCCGGGTTTCCTACGCGCAGATCGACCGGATCATGCGGGATGCTTGTGTCTCCTGTCATGCTCCCGGGAACGCCATCTGGGACCTGGATCTGACCTCGTACGAAGCGCTCATGGACGGGAGCAAGAACGGCCCGATCGTGGTGCCCGGCGAGCCCGGCGAGAGTGAGCTGGTCAAGCGCATCGACGGCACGGCCGATGTGCAGATGCCGCTTGGCGGCAGCCTCTCCGAGCGCGACAAGGACCGGATCATCCGCTGGGTCGAGCAGGGCGCCGAGAAGGACTAGAGGAAGAGGGTATGGGCGAGGCGCCGCCGATCCTCCAGCCGATCCAGTTGCCGCGCATGGCCCACTGCCCCGGGGCCGTGGAGTGGCTGCGACCCTGGGCCGAAGAGCTCTGCCCCGGGCCCGGCACCCTGGTGCTGGTCACCGGGCGGGCTACGCTCGCGCATCTGCCGGCGGCCCGGCAGGCGGTCGGCGAACTGGAGGCCCGGGGATGGAGCCTGGCGACGGTGACCGTCAGCGGTGAGCCGAGCGCCGAGTGGGTGGATGAGCAGCGTCAGCACCTGCCTGCTGGGGGTGTCGACCTGGTTGTGGCGCTCGGCGGGGGCAGTGTCCTAGATGTCGGCAAAACCCTGGCGGCGATGGTCTGCGAGCAGGGCCCGACGCGGGCCTATCTAGAGGGGGTCGGGGATCGCGCACCTTCCGGGCGACGCGTCCCGTGGATCGCCGTGCCGACCACCATGGGCACCGGCAGTGAGGTGACCCACAACGCCGTACTCGGTCAACCCGGTCTGGAGCGGGGCTACAAGAAGTCGCTGCGCCACCCCGGGTACGTAGCCGACCGGGTGCTCCTCGACGCACGACTGACGGCCTCAGTGCCCCGGGCGGTGGTGGCCAGCGCGGGGATGGACGCCTTCTCGCAGTTGCTTGAGAGCTACCTGGCGCCCACGACCTCGCCGTTGCTGGATTGTTGGCTGATGTATGCGCTTGAGCAGGCAGGTGCGGCGCTTCCGGAACTGATCTGCCGCCATGGGGACGCGGATCTGGAGGCTCAGCGCCACGCCATGGCTCTGGCCGCCACTGTCTCGGGTGTGGCGTTGACCCATACGGGCCTGGGCATCGTGCACGGGCTCATCGGGCCGCTTGGAGCGGTGGCGCCGGTCCCGCACGGAGTGGCATGTGCCAACGTGCTGTCGCCGGCGATGCGTCAGACGCTCGCCGAGGCCCGCGCCGTAGGTGGCGCGACGCAGGAGCGGGTGGAGCAGCGGATGGCTGCGGTCTCGGTCCAGCTTGGCGGCGGTTCCCGGGCCGACGAGCTGATCGAAGCCCTCGACCACTGGCGTCACCAGGCCCGGTTGCACGCCGGCCTTTCCGGGCTGGCCGGCTACGGTATCGACCATCGCCACCTGGACGCCGTGGTCGAGAAGGGGTCGAACCGGCGCAACGCGGTTGCGTTGAGCCCCGAGCAGTGGCGGTCCATTCTGGAAGAGAGCCTGTAGGTACCTCAGAAATGCACGCTTACGAAGATCTCAATGGTGCAGATCGGCCCGCTTGTCCGGCGCATTGGATCCTGGCGCCAGCCGCGCTGGCTTTGGCGGCCCTCGGTACCGCCCTGAACCCTCCGCAGATCCACGAGCTCCGCATCGATGGTGGCACGGTGCTGCAGCCCGTGGCCCTGGAACACGTCATGGAGCGTCGGCCGCAGGGGCCACCACCCTGGGGTGACGTGGAGCAGGTCTCGCCGGAGGAGGTTGAGGAAATCACAGCGCCGGCCGGGGACACGCGTGGCGCCCCCGGAGCCGAGGGGGGCAGCGGGATGTACCAGCGGCCCGACTGACGCCCCAGGTGGTCCGTCGCTGGTCGGCCGATTACTGGGACTGGTTGCGCGCCTCGAGTTCCTGCCAGCGCTCGTAGGTGGCCTCCAGGCGCGACTCAAGCTCCCCCAGCTGCTCCTGCAGCGAGGCAAGATGCCCATCGTCGCTCTGGTAAAGTGCGGGATCGGCCAACCGCTCGTGCAGCTGTGCCTGCTCCTGTTCAAGGGCCTCGATACGCTCCGGCAGGCCGGCCAGCTCCTGCTCCTCGCGCCGGGTCAGTCGCTTCGGCGCACCTGAGCTGCGCCCTCCCGACGTTCGCCTGCCAGTGTCCGGGGCGTCGTTGTCCGGCGATGCCTTGGCGCCGCGCTCGGAGCGGCGTTGCGCGGCCGGTCCGGGGCGCTGTCGCTGCCAGTCGGTATAACCGCCGGCGTATTCGCGGAAGCGGCCATCGCCCTCATAGGCCAGGCTCTGCGTGACCACCGCGTCGAGGAAGGCGCGGTCGTGGCTGACCACCAGCACCGTCCCGGAGAAATCCAGCAGTCGGTCCTCGAGCAGTTCCAGGGTCTCGGCATCGAGATCGTTGGTTGGCTCGTCGAGCACCAAAAGGTTGGCCGGTTGGCTGAACAGCCGGGCCAGCAACAGGCGGTTGCGCTCCCCGCCTGAGAGTGCCCGCACCGGCTGACGGGCGCGCTGCGGCGGGAACAGGAAGTCCTGCAGGTAGCTGAGCACGTGGCGGGACTGGCCGTTGATCTCGATGTGCTCGCGCCCCCCGCCGACGTTGTCCTGAACACTGGCGTCCTCGTCGAGCACGGCGCGCTGTTGGTCGAAGTAGGCGATCTCCAGCCGGGTGCCGCGGCGGATGGTCCCGTGGGTTGGTTCCAGTGCCCCGAGCAGCAGCCGAATGAGGGTGGTCTTGCCGCAGCCGTTGGGTCCGATGAGGCCCACCTTGTCGCCGCGCAGGACGGTGGTGTTCAGATCCCGGATGATGGTGGCGTCGTTGTAGGCAAAGTCTACTGCTTCGGCGTCGGCGACAATCTTGCCCGAGCGCTCCGCTTCTTGAACGCTGAAGCGCGCCTTGCCCTGATGCTCACGGCGCTCGGCCCGTTCGGCGCGCATGCGCTGGAGTTCCCGGACTCGTCCCTGGTTGCGGGTGCGCCGGGCCTTGATGCCCTGTCGGATCCAGGCTTCCTCCTGGGCCAGGCGCTTGTCGAATTCGGCGCGCTGCTGCTCCTCGGCGTGGAGGCGCTCTTCGCGGCGGCGCAGGTAGTTCTGGTAGTCGCCTGGGTAGCTGATCAGTGCTCCGCGGTCGATCTCAACGATGCGCGTGGCCAGGCTCTGCAGGAAGGCACGGTCGTGGGTGATGAACAGCAGCGCCCCTGGCCAGTCGCGGAGGAACCCCTCAAGCCAGGTGATGGCCTCGATGTCCAGGTGGTTGGTCGGCTCGTCGAGCAGGAGTAGGTCCGGGGCCGTGACCAGTGCGCGGCCGAGCAGCACGCGACGCTGCACGCCGCCGGAGAGGTTCGCCATGGCTGCCTCGGGGTCGAGGTCCAGGCGGGAGATCACGGCCTCGACTCGCTGCTTCAGGTCCCATCCGCCCTGGGCGTCCAGCGCGTCCTGGCAGGCCTGCATCTCGTCGAGGCGATCGGTGTCGCCGGCGGCAACGGCCTCGGCGACCCGGTGGTAACGCTCGACGGTCTCTCCCAGCTTGCCGAGGCCTGCGGCCACGTGTTGATAGACGGTGCCGCTGGTGTCCTCGGGCAACTCTTGGGCCAGTTGCGCGACCCGGACGCCCGGGTCGCAGAGGACCTGGCCGTCATCGGGTTCGACGGCGCCGGTGAGAATGCGCATTAGGGTAGATTTCCCGGCGCCGTTGCGTCCGACCAGGCAGACGCGTTCGCCTGATTCGACGGTCAGGTTGATGTCTTCCAGCAAGGGGGGGTGGTGCCCCAGGGCGAGTTGGACGTTGCGTAGCTCGAGTAGCGGCACAGGCTCCCTCAGTCGGCAGGCTCCAGGCGGTAAATCCCGCCATCGGATTCGTCGGTCAGCAGGTAGATATGGCCCCCGGGCCCTTCCTCAACAGCGCGAACCCGGCCCACGGTATCGCGCAGGATCTCTTCCTCGTGGACGACCGTTTCGTCCTCGATGACCACGCGGCGTATCGCCGGACGCACCAAGGCGCCGGCCAGGAAATCTCCCTCCCAGCGCGGGAACGCCTGGCCGCTGTAGTGATCCAGCCCTGAAGGGGCGATCGCCGGTGTCCAGTCACGGATGGGGGATTCCATGCCCTCGGCGTGGCGCCCGATGCCGATCTGCTCCTGGGTGGCGTAGTCGCGGCCGTGGGAGATGATCGGCCAGCCGTAGTTGTACCCCGCCTGGACCCGGTTGAGTTCGTCGCCGCCTCGCGGGCCGTGCTCAGTCTGCCAGATCGCGCCGGTCTCGGGGTGGATGAACTGGCCCTGGGCGTTGCGATGGCCGTAGGAGTAGATTTCGTCGCGCACCTGGTCGTCGGCCACGAACGGATTGTCCCCGGGGACCGAGCCGTCGTCGTTGAGGCGCAGGGTGGTACCAACGTGGTCGCCGGTGTCCTGCGCCCGGTGGGTATCCGGGTCGTGCTCGTCGTCGCCGCGATCGCCGACGGTCATCAGCAGGGTGCCGTCCGGCTTGAAGTCGATCCGCGACCCGTAGTGGCGGCCCGGGGTGGCGGCGGCATCGGCCACGAAGATCTCCTCGAGGTCGGTCAGCCGCGGCGCGCCGTCATCGAGGCGCGCCCTGGCCAGGGCCACGGTGGTTTCGTTGGCATCCCCCCGCGCGTACGTGAAGTACACCCAGCGGTTGTCGGTGAAGTCCGGATGCAGGGTGATATCCAGCATCCCGCCCTGGTTGCGCGCGTGGATGCGGTCGGGCCCGCCGGACAAGCGCTCCACCCGGCCGTCTTCGACCCGATTGATGCGACCCGGCCGTTCGGTGACCAGCATGCCACCTTCGGGCAGGAAAGCCAGTCCCCAGGGGTGTTCCAAATCGGTGGCGACTTGCACGATGCGCACACCGTGATACTCCGTATCGTGATGGGCCTCGATGACCTCTTCGGCCAGGGCGGCCCCGCCGATCAGCGAGAACCCGGCCAGGGTGGCGATACGCGGCGTGACTCGGACCATGGCACCTGCTCCATGCTAGCGTAGACCTTATACGGCCCTTACCATTCAAGCAGAGGAGGTCCGTCGTGGACAGCATACGCTCGCGAACCGGCGTTCCGGTGGAGGTGATCGATCTCCACTTCCAGGGCAAGGCCGGGCGCATTGCCAGTTTCCTGATCCGTCATCAAGGCGGGGCGATGCTGATCGAGAGCGGCCCCGGCAGCACGATCGGCGGCTTGGAGTTCGAGCTTCGGCGGCGGGGCCTGGCGCCGACGGATATCACCCACCTGCTGCTCACCCATATTCACCTCGACCACGCCGGTGCCGCCGGTTGGCTGGCCCGTCAGGGCGCCCATGTGTACGTGCACCCGCGGGGTGCCCCCCATCTGATCGACCCCGGCCGTCTGCTCGATAGCGCCTCGCGGATCTATGGAGACGACATGGATCGGCTCTGGGGGGAGTGCCTGCCGGTGCCCGAGGAGCAGATCACCACACTCGATGACGGTGACGAGGTCGCCGTGGGCGGAGTCGGCGTGGTCGCCCTGGACACGCCGGGGCATGCCGAGCACCACCTGGCCTTCCAGCTCGACGATGTCTGCTTCACCGGTGACGTGGGCGGCGTGCGCATGCCCCACTCAGGGGTGGTCATCCCGCCCGCGCCGCCACCGGAGTTCGACCCGCAGCGGTGGCGGCAGAGCTTGGCGCACATCGCTGCGCAACAGCCGGAGTACCTGGCGCTGACCCATTTTGGCCTGTTCCTGGATCCGCCGGAGCATCTGGCGGCCCTGCGCCGTGGCCTGCGCGACGTGACGCGCTGGGCGGACGAAACGGTGGCCGAGGCGAACGATGTCGCCGATCTGCAGGCCCGTTACACCGCCTGGCTAGAGGCGTGGGCGCTGGAGCAGGGGCTGGATCCGGCGGACTGGGCCGGGCATCAGGCGATCAATCCGGCCTGGATGTCCGCACTGGGGCTGCGGCGCTACTGGAAGCAGAAGCAGGGTTGACGTCCTGCATCCCGATACGACGAGGAGGCTGCATGGCAGCGGGGTCTAGCTACGATGATCTGCCCATGGAGTGGGTGGGCAATTGGGCCGGGCGGCGCGCTGCGCTGACCCCGGAGCGGATGGCGCTCTACGAGCCGGACAGCGAGCGTTGCATCACCTATCGCCAGGCCGACCAGCGGGCCGAGCGTGCTGCGGCCCTGTTGACCGAGACCCTGGGGATCGGCCCCCGCGAACCGGTCTGCCTTCTGTCGCGCAATCGGCTCGAGGCGGTCGATCTCTATCTTGCCTGTGGCAAGACCGGTGTGATCCTGGCGCCGCTGTCTTACCGCCTGGCGCAACCTGAGCTCAACGACCTGGTCCGGCGGGTTGCGCCGCGCGCCCTGTTCTACGATGAGGCCTTCGCCGAGCTGGCCGCGGACCTGGATTTGCCCGCCGGCGCCCAGCGTGTCGAGCTGGCCGATGGGCGCGGCCGGTGGTTCGAGGCCGTGGATGCGGGCGAGGACCCGCGCACCGGTCAGAACCGTCCGCTGGCCCTCTCGGATCCGTGTCTCTACGTGCACACCGGTGGAACCACGGCCACGCCCAAGATCTGCGTGGTTTCCCATCGGCAGATGGTCTGGAACGCCGTGGACATTCTGGTCAGCAGTGGCGGATCGCTCGGGCCTCAGCAGGAGCTGCTGACCTTTCCGCTGTTCCATATCGGTGGCTGGAACACCCTAACTCCGGTGTTCTACGCCGGCGGCTACACCGTCATGCCGCGCAGCTTCGACGCCGGGCAGGCCCTGGAGCTGATCGAGGTGGAGGGGATCACCCATTTCGGTGCAGTTGAGGCCATGCTGCAGTTAATGGCCGAGCATCCGCGCTTCGCCGGGGTGGATATGAGCACGCTGGAGCAGATCACGACTGCCGGTGCGCCCTGTTCCTCCTGGACCATGCAGCCGTTCTGGCAGCGGGGGATCCGTGTCAGTCAGTCCTACGGGATGACCGAGGCGGGTCCGTCGAACTTCCTCTATGTCGGTGATGATCAGGGCATCGATGAACTGCGCGAGCACCACGACTCGGTGGGTACCTCGATGTTTCACACGGACTACCGCATCGTCGATCCCGAACGGCTAGAGCCGGTGCGCCGGGGTGAGGTCGGCGTGCTGCTGATGCGCAGCCCCCACAACTTTGACGGCTACCTCGACGAGCCCGAGCGCAGTGCCGGGGCGCTGCTCGCGGACGGCTGGGTCTACAGCGGTGACCTGGCTCACGAGGATGCTGAGGGCTATGTGCGCCTGGTCGGCCGCGCGGACAACATGTTTATCAGCGGCGGCGAGAACATCGCCCCGGAGGAGGTGGAGCAGGTCCTGCTGCGCCACGCTGGTGTTCGCAAGGCGGCGGTGGTGGGCGTGCCCGACCCGCGCTGGGGTGCGGTGCCGGCGGTTGCGGTGGTCGCACGCGAGGGTGCCGATGTCGATGCGGCGCAGATCCTACAGTTTGCCGAGCGGGAGCTGGCACGGTACAAGGTGCCGCGGTTGATTCGCTTTTACGAGGATCTGCCGCTGACCGGCGCCGGCAAGGTGGACCGCAACCGCGTCCGCGAGCAGCTTGCCGGGGAGGCAGGGGCGTCATCGGGAGAGGAGTAGGCATGACGGATCGATTCGGTAACGCGCGGGTGCTGGTGGTGGCGGGTTCCGACTCCGGGGGCGGGGCCGGCATTCAGGCGGACCTGAAGGCGGTGATGGCGCTCGGCGGCTACTGCAGCACGGCGATTACCGCGCTGACGGCGCAGAACACCCGGGGTGTCCAGGATGTGCACACGATCCCGCCCGGTTTTGTGGCCGCTCAGATGCGCTCGGTCCTCGCCGACATCGGTGCCGACTGCGTGAAAACGGGCATGCTCCACGACACTGCGGTCATCGATGCGGTGGCCGCCGAACTCGACGCCCTGGCGCCCGGCGTGCCGCTGGTGGTGGACCCGGTGATGGTCGCCCAGAGTGGCGATCGACTCCTGGCCGAAGCGGCCGCCGAGCGGCTCGGCGATGTGCTGCTGCCACGGGCAACCCTCCTCACCCCCAATCTGCCCGAGGCGGAGGTACTACTCGGCCGATCCGTGCCGGGCACCGAGGCCGGCCTGCGGGAGGCGGCCCGAGCCCTGCGCGGTTTCGGCCCCGGAGCGGTCCTGGTCAAGGGCGGGCATGCGGCCGGTGAAGAGGTTATCGATTGCCTGGCTACGCCGGACGGCGAGATGTGCTTTCGTAGCCGACGGATCGACACGACCTCCAACCATGGCACCGGGTGCACCCTGGCGAGCGCCATCGCTGCCGGGGTCGCCCGGGAGCTGCCTATGGCCGATGCCGTCGCCCGCGCCCGGGACTACCTCCAGGAAGCCCTGCGCACGGCCCGCGGCCTTGGATCCGGGGCGGGGCCGGTGAACCACGCCTTCAATGTGCCCCCTTATTGATTGAGGGGGTGGCGTGATGCGGCAAATTGGCACAGAACGAAAAATGGACTAGACTGGTCCACAATAGAATCGCTCAAAACCGTGAGGGCTGTGCCATGTACGCGAACGCCGATCCGAACACCCTGGTGCAGGTTACCGCCCGTGGTCGCTACGCCGTTGGCGCAGTGCTGCACATCGCGCTCCACGACGAGATCGGCCCGGTCCCGCTGGCCGAGATCTCGGTCTGTCAGAATATCTCCACCTCCTACGTGGATCAGATCTTCGCCGATCTGCGGCCACACGGGATCATCGAGGGCATCCCCGGGCCGGGGGGCGGGTACCGGCTGGCCCGTCCGGCGACTGAGGTGACGGTGGCGGAGATCATCGCGGCGGTGGAGCGGCGCGAGGCCGGAACCCACTACCGCAGCGCGCTTGAGGGTGCGGTCTGGAGCCGGCTGATGGCGGATATTGCCCACTTCATGGAGCGGCTCACCGTGGCCGATCTGGTGGAGCGTCCGGCGGCGCGGGAGTGGCTTGCGCGGCAGTATCGAACCGGTCCGTGGCGGTGCGAGGTGTGCGGCGTGCTCACCGAGCGGGGCCCGAAGCATGCCGGTCATCGGGCGGGACGTTCCCGACGGGCGCGGTAGGACCGCCTCCGCCGGGGGGGGGGCCCGGGG
>Ga0207421_10002481_pt1 | contig 22818 bp, 15 predicted proteins | sample SodLakKL_010_SED_4_FD_187542 | JGI IMG/M metagenome (GOLD analysis project Ga0207421, IMG submission 187542) | Alkaline sediment microbial communities from Lake Tanatar, Kulunda Steppe, Russia - 8KL_010_SED (SPAdes) (version 2) | ecosystem: Environmental > Aquatic > Non-marine Saline and...
TCGCAAGATCGCCGATGACAATCTTTTTGGTGGCTATGCATTTCTGATTCTGGACCACACCGCCAGGTTCAGTAGCAGTATCATGTATCAGCAGCTTGAGTTGCCCGATTTTGAAAGTTCTGTTGCAGGCTTTAAAGAAGAAAAGGTTTACACCATCGGGGTTTCATATTTGCCGATCTATAATCACCGCCTGCGGCTTGAGTATAATCATTTTTCCAACAGTGATTTTTATGACAATATGTTGTTGGCGAAATGGACTTTTTTCATTGATTTGTAGAGTTTTTAAATTTTAAATGCTTTGTTTTATGGTTGATTCAATGTTGGGGGTCGGCAGATGCCGGTTTTTCGATCAGCTTTCCCGGAATCCATCCCGGAAAACCTCCCTGATTATTGCCTTTTTGATTTTGCTTTTGCCAGCCCGTGGAACTTTACAGGCTGACGAAGGGATGTGGCTTTTGCCCTATCTTGAGGAAATGGTTATGGACGATATGGAGGAACTGGGCCTTGAACTTACCGCGGAACAAATCTATTCGGTCAATGAGTCGAGTCTGAAGGATGCTGTCGCTATTTTTGGTGGGGGATGTACAGGGGAAATGATTTCACCTGAAGGATTACTGCTGACCAATCACCATTGTGCCATTGACCGATTTCAGGCATTGAGCAGTGTCGGGAACGATTATCTGAAAGATGGGTTTTGGGCCATGGGGCCTGATGAAGAGATTCATGTCCCGGATCTGTCAGTATCATTTTTACTGCATATTGAAGATGTGACAGATCGGGTTTTTAAAGCAGTTGACGATGAAATGTCGCAGGAGGAGCGGAACAGGACCATTCGTCAGGCCAGAAGTGCCATTGCGCGCGAAGTTTCTGCTGACGGCCCTTACAGGGGATCAGTGGAACTGTTCAGGATGGGTTCAGAAGGGCAGTACTTGTTGTTTGTTTATGCTGATTATTCGGATGTGCGTATGGTCGGGGTGCCACCGTCTTCGATCGGTCAGTTTGGAGGGGATGAGGATAACTGGGAATGGCCAAATCACAATGGCGATTTTGCACTTTTCAGGGTCTATATGGAGCCTGATGGTTCACCATCAGCCTTTTATGATGAAAAAAACGTGCCTTATCAACCTTCTCATTATTTCCCAATTTCTGTTTCCGGAATAGAGGAGGATGATTTTGTGATGGCACTCGGTTATCCGGGAAGTACCACCAGGTACCTGACCTCATACGAAATAGAAGAGGAAAAGGAAGTAGTGAACCAAATCATCGGAGATGTTCGTGGCATTTACCTGGATATCTGGGCTGATGCCATGGATGCGGATGATGATATCCGGATTCAGTATGCATCCCGTTATTTCAATGCCAGCAATTACTGGAAATATGCCGTTGGACAAAACCTGGCACTTAAAAATTTAGGGGTGCTTGCAGATGCCCGGTCTCTTGAAGATCGATTTCGCAATTGGGTGCAGAAAGATCCAGGTCGCATTGATCAATACGGTGAGGTCCTCCCGATGATTGAATCCGCCATGAAAGAGCGACGCGAAAAAGCATTCAGCCATCGATTGATTATGGAGGGACTGATCGGCAGTCAAAGCTATTTCCCATTTGGGAGAAGATTACAAACCTTATACAATCAAATGACCGCAGAGGAGCCTGATCAGCAGGCAATCGACAGGAATATATCCAACCTTCACCGGGCACTTGACAACTTTTATGATGTGCATATGCCTACAGAACAAAAGGTATTTGCTGCTTTGCTGCCATATGTAATGGAAACATTGCCTGAAGAACACCAACCCGGTTTTTTTCGGGTTATAGACCAACAATTCGGGGGAGATACCGATCACTTTACTGATTATTTGTTTGAGCGATCTGTATTGACAGACAGGGAACGTATGGAAAAATTCCTGGCCAACCCGGATCCGGAGGTTTTGAGTCAGGACATCGGCTATCATTTGACCAATGATGTTTTTCAGAGGGCTGTTTCTTTAAGACAGCACAACACCGCAGTCAATCAGGCCTACTTGCTTCCCGGTAAAAGGCTGTGGTATAAGGCTTTAAATGAGATGATCAGTGAACGACATCTTTATCCGGATGCCAATTTTACCATGAGACTTACTTATGGATCGGTTCAGGGATATGAACCGCGTGATGCGGTTGTGTTTCTCCCACATTCCACACATCAGGGGATCCTGGAAAAAGTTACCAAACAGGGAAGTATTTACGAAACCCCTGAAAGGCTTATTGAATTGCTCAGTGTTTCTGACTTTGGGATGTATGGAACAGATGGTGTTTTACCCGTATCCTTCCTGTCTGATTTGGATATTACCGGGGGTAATTCAGGCAGTCCTGTGCTAAACAGCAGGGGAGAGTTGGTGGGGGTGGCTTACGACGGCAACTGGGAAGCAATGTCATCTGATATTGCTTACGCGGAAAGCCTGCAGCGCGCCATCAGTGTGGATATCAGATATGTGCTGTTCATCATTGACCAGTTTGCCGGAGCTGATTACCTGCTTGATGAAATGACCATTGTCCAATAACTCTGTATCTCCTTTATGTATGACCGAGAAATTGTGCACCGGGTAACTAAAGGAGATCAGTCTGCCATGAGGGCTATGATCGCTAAATACCAGGATCTGGTCCTGAATACTTGCTATCGTGTCCTGCACAATCCTGCTGATGCTGAAGATATTGCGCAAGAAGTGTTTATTGAGGCCTATCGTTCAATTTCCACAATTAAGCATCAGGATCAGTTGTCATATTGGCTTTACCGTATTGCTTTAAACAAGTCTGTGAACTATCAGAAAAAAAACCGTTTTTTTAACCGGGTTTTGCGGATTGACCACCTCTTGCATAAAAAAGACTGCGTAGAAATGACCGGTTTGGCCTCTGCCGATAACAATGCATATCAGGATATGGTTCGCACCGAAAAGGTCAGGTTATTCAAAGAGGTGCTGGGGAGGTTGCCTGCCCGTCAGCATAAAGCTCTGGTCCTGCACCATTTTGAGCAGTTATCCTATAAAGAAATTGCCATTGTACTCCAGCTTTCTGTGTCAAGTGTGGAGTCATTGATTTTCAGGGCCAAACAGAATATTAAAAAAAAATACAGGCATCTGTTCTCAGAATTTTTGGAATAAACCGCAAGTTTTCCTCATTTAAATTGTCTTTAATATTACAGGTTAGATAATCGGCAATCAAACCCTCGTGAAACATGGAATTCAATCGTCCCCAGAGCCCACCTGAAGAAAACTTACGGGCTCCTGCAGACTTCGCTGACAGGATCCTGGCAAAGATTAATCAGGAAAATATTTCCCCTGTCAGTCGCCTGGGCCACCATTTCCGGATGGCCGGCATAGCTGCTGTTCTGCTGATCAGCGCGGGTTTTGGCATATGGTTGGGGACCGGTTATAATAATGGCGGAGGTTCGATCAGCCGCAGCAGTCAGTCAATTCAAGAGTTTCAGAAGATTCACAATCTTTCATCAGGAGTAGAAGAAACCTGCTACTACAACGGAACCTGATTGCCTGAATATGCATTGAAGAAAATATTAATAAATCTAAACCCAAAAAAAATGAACTTCGTGTTAGGTGTTTCGCTTATGTTATCTTTTCAAATGTTGCTTTTGTCCAATGAAGGCGAAGGTATACGATGTATGGATGAGGGCCCGATTGTCACTGAAGCAAAACCGGACCTTGCTGATGACAAAGATTTTCCGGACTGGGTTCAACGTGGCGAGTATTGCTATGGAATTGCTGTTTTTGCCCTGCCGGATGGCAGCACTGTAGGGCGCTCACTCAGGGCCCGTATTGTGGTGGTAGCTGAGGAGCAGATCCGGCTCCGGGCGATGGAGTCTGTTACCCTTGGTCAGGTTGAGGGTTGTTCAGCGATGGCTGTTGGTTACGGGGATACCTGGTGGGAAAAAGACCCCACAGAGGTTTTCCAAACCAGAGAGGAGGCCGATGCGTTTTTGGCGGAAAAGGGTTGGCTTATTGACTGATTAAGCTTCATTATTTCAACTTTTTTTGAAGCTGCAAAAGATTATGCTCATGACAAGATATGCGCGATTCATTCGATGGTTGAACCTGGTTTTGCTGGTGGTTAATTTAGCAGCCTTTGCCACCATTCTATTTATAATTTTTTTTGACGGAGACGAAACGGAGCAGGCAAGGGATATCCGCTCCCTGAGGTTTTTGAGGGAACAACTCGACCTGACTGATGAGCAGTACCATGAGGTGGTGCAGCTAAGCGATCGTACTTTCAGGCGATACAATTATACCCTTGACTTGTTGTGCGATGCAAATATCAGTTTGCTTGAAGAACTTGCCAGTCAGGAACCTGATGAGGTACAGCTGGATCGGATGACCCGTCGTATCGGTACGATGCATACCAACCTGAAAAACCTTACTGTAGAATATTTTCAGCATGTCAGGAGTGTTTGTTCTGAGGAACAGATCACCTTGCTGGCTTCTCTGTTCAAAGAGATTATGCAGCTTGAAAAGCAATGTGAACAGTGTAACCGGGTGGAATGCCCGAGACAGGAAAGATTGAACCAAATCGGAATGCCGGGTGTCAGTGTTTCCGGTCATCTTAATTAAAAGGAATTATTCATTTTTTAAAGATTTACTATGGTTAAAACGAGCAGGTACATTTTGGTACTGATCGGGGTTTTGGTGCTATCAATTGTATTGCCGGATCAGTTCTGGACGGTTTTCAGGGAGGGGTTCCGGACCCCCAACGTAATGTATAGCCAGGTTATTGATGATTTTATTATTGTAAGGTCTGCAGAAGATGGGACAGAGCGGCTTGATCCGGCAGGAAATTCCTATACCGCTGATGAAGTGGAGGAACTGCTTCCGCTTTTGTTTTTCCGCCAGCTGTCCGCAGACGGAAATATGCCCGACAGCATTCGCGGAGTTCCTGCAGATCACGCCACGATCAGTAAACACCGGAGTACCTACACGTTTATGCCCAGGAATATCAACACCCCAAAACCTGTTCTTTTGCCTTTGCTTGAGTCACAGAGTGGGCGTGTCAACCTTACCTTGCCCGAAGATGTATTCAGGTTAAATAACCGGATTGAATTTATTGTTGCAGAAACCAATACAGTCGACAAAGAGAAAAGCATCCGGTTTAACGATGCGCTGGTAGACGCCGGCTTTCAGTTTCCGGCCCGTTTGATTGCAGGAATTCCAACGGTAATGAAAAGCCGGGACGAAGGTTATTTCATAAAAGATAACTCGGGTGACCTTTTTCACCTTAAAAAGGTCAGGGGGAAACCCTATGTCAGGCATATCAGCGTTCCTGACCACTTGAATATTGTTCATATTGAGTGCGTGGATATGCGGACTGAAGAGCTTTATGCTTATCTCTATACAGATGACAATGAGGTATACATTCTTTTGGAGGGTGCCTATTATTTACAGGAACTACCGGTCGGGGGCTTTAATCGCCATACAGACCGCTTGCGTGTCAGGCACGATATGTTTGGGAAAACCATAAGTGTGATAGGTGACCACTCTTTAAAGGTAACCCGGATTGATGATGCTTATCAGGTGGTTGATACATATGAAACAACCTGGGAACCAAGGCAAAAAAGAAGTGACTATCAATTGTTCTCATGGCTGTTTCCTTTTGAGGTGTCAATGGAAGCACCGGACTCAAGATATGTGGGTATGTATTTCTCCTTTGCCCATGGGTTTGGATGGCTGGTGCTCCACCTTTTATTGGCTGGTTTGCTGATATATTTACTGAAGCGAAGAAACAGCAGCTTAAGGAAAAACAGTATAGACCTGGCATTGGTGTTACTTACCGGTATTTTTGGTTTTATAGCTGTCAGGGTATTTCCAAACAAATTTTACGATTAATCAAACATCGCGTATCACTTAAAAACAGGTAGACAATATGTATGCTATTGAATGTAACAACCTCACCCACTACTACGGAAAAAAGTTGGTATACGAAAACCTAAACTTTAAAGTGGAGGAAGGAAAAATTCTCGGATTGCTTGGTAAAAACGGGGCCGGAAAATCAACCACCATCAACATCATGAATGGATTCCTGCATCCCTATGCAGGAGAGTGCCTGATTTATGGTGAAGATTCCCAGCACCTGACACCGGCTACCAAGGAAAAAATCGGATTTCTGATCGAAGGCCATGTTCAGTACGCTTTTATGAATGTTCACCAAATTGAGAAATTTTATTCGGGTTGTTATAAGCGTTGGAATAGCGAACCCTACTGGGAGTTGTTGTCGAAGTTGCAGGTTACCCCCAATCAGAAAATTTCCCGCATGTCTTGCGGACAACGTTCTCAGGTGGCGCTGGGTCTGATCCTCGCCCAGGATCCCCAGCTGTTGGTACTTGATGACTTTTCAATGGGGCTGGATCCCGGATATCGTCGGTTGTTTATCGATTACCTGAGGGAGTACGCCAAGGCTAATAACAAAACCGTGTTTGTTACTTCACATATTATCCAGGACATGGAACGGTTGATTGATGATCTGCTGATTATGGATTATAACCGAATCCTTGCACAACAACCAGTGGATGAGTTTATGACGAAGTTTCGCCAATACAATATAATTCTTGATAACCCGGATATTCCTTTCCCTAAAAATGGTCTTTCTGTTAACGTTGAACAGATTCGTGCCAAAGTCTCCTTCTATACCTATGCTGAAAGGAAAGAGGTCGAAGGTTATCTTAACAGAGAAGGTATTCCATTTAAAAGCATTGAAGAAATAAACATGAACCTTGAAGATGCATTCATTGGTCTGACAGGTAAGTATTAACCTTTAGAAAACTTATTTTGCAATGTATAAAGCAATTTTTTACAAAGAGTGGTTGAAAATACGCTGGGCACTTATGATTTTTTTGTTATTGGGTGTTTTTGCCCTGGTGAATATTTTTCTGAATGTAAGGTATGGGGTCCGCTTTATGGATGCACATGACTACTGGTACCGGATAATCATTCAGGGATCGAACTATGCTGCTTCCCTGAAATACATTCCCTTGTTTGCCGGGTTGGGCCTGGCCATTGCACAGTATTTTCCGGAAGTATTAAACCAAAGGATCAAACTGACTTTTCATCTCCCCATCAGGGAGAATAAGGTCTTGCTAATGCAGCAAGGGTTTGGCCTGGCTGCCCTGATTGTTTTATTCCTGATTTATCTGGCTGTTTTTTTTATTGGTAGTGCCATCTTTTTTCCATCAGAGGTGATCAATATGATACTGGTAACCATCATGCCATGGTTCCTGGGCGGGCTGGCAGCCTATTCGCTTGTTGGTCTGATTATGCTTGAACCGCTCTGGCTTTACCGGGTTCTTTATGCGGTTATAGCATACGGATTTGTTTCCCGTTTTTACATTCAGGCGGTCCCGATGGCATACTCCAATATGCTGTGGTTTTTTTCATTGACAGCCGTGCTAACGGTTATTTTGGTGTTGTTTTCCGGATACAGGTTTAGAAAAGGAGAGATGCATCATGGTTAAATTAAGCAGATATATATTGGTAGCCATTGGCATTTTGTCGGCGGCTGTTACAATTCCATCTTTGTACTGGACCATTTTCAGGGAGGCTTCATCGGTTCCCAATGTGGTATACAGCAGGGTGTTGGACGATTTTATGATGATCAAACGAGTGGACGGGGTTTTGGTTCGGGCTGACAGTGAAGGGAACCAATACACGCGGGATGAATTTGAACAACTGCTGCCTGTTTTATTTTTTCGTCAACGCCTGACATCAGGGGATATGCCTGATACACTTCATGGGGTTTATATGGACCATGCAATGTTAAGCAAACACTCTGCAAACTTCACCATACGTCCTGTAGACATGAGTCAGCCACGGCCGGTATTGTGGCCTCTGCTGGAGTCTGAGAGCGGGCGCGTTGACCTGGAACTCCCTGAAGATTTTTTCAGGCTGCATGACCGGATTGAGTTTATTGATGCGGCAACCAATAAAGTGGACAAGGAAAAAAGTGCATTGTTTCAGCAGGCGCTTGAAGAGGGTGGTTTTTCATTCCCCGCCAGATTGATTGCCGGCTTGCCTACCGATAGGAAAAATGTGGACGACGGTTATTTCATCAAAGACAACAGGGGAGATATCTATCACCTGAAAATGGTCAGGGGTGCCCCTTATGTGGCCAGGATTGATATCCCGGAAGATATGGATGTTATACACATTGAATGTGTGGATTTGGCTACCAGGGAGTTCTTTGCATACCTTTTTACTGACGACAACAGGGTGTTCTTGTTGATGCAGGATGACTACCGGCTTCAGGAACTGCCAGTTGAGGGATATGACAGGTCGCTACACAGGTTAAGGGTGCGGACAGACTTATTACATAAAACCATTGGTGTAATAGGGGAAGATCAGGTAAAAGTGTTTGTGGTTTGCAATGATTATGATTTGGTTGATACGTTTCACAAGTCATGGGAACCGCCCCATCAACGAAGGGACCATATTCTTTTTTCCTGGATTTTTCCATTTCAGGTAAGTTTCCTGAACCCCGACAGCAGGTACATTACCCTGGATGTGTATCAGCCTAAAGGGATAGCTTTCATGTTGTTGCACATTGTATTGGGGGGAGTGGCATTGGTTTTGTCAAAATGGAGGCAACTACCTCTAAAACATCAGCTGCCCGATCTGTTGATCATCTTGTTTACCGGAATTTTTGGGTTTATTGCTACCCAGGTTTTCCCAAACAAATTTTATGAGTAGTGGGGCTGTTAATTTATTGTTAATCTGTAGGTTCAGGCTTGACTATTAGGCGGGCGACTGGTATTTTAGTTAAGCCGATTCAGGCTCTTTTTTCTGGCAGAACATCGTGCATCTGCCATTTTTTGAGATCAGCAAATGTAAAAGTGGAATTAAGGTCTTCGACAACCGTAATACCTTAATTAAGTGGGAAAAAAGATGTATTTTTGATACAGGGACTATGCTACCAACAATGACAATATTGCTCACTGCCCAATAATTCTTTTAAAGTGTTGAGAAAGTTAATTTTTCTTTTGTTGCTCAATTGTTTAGTTGCATTAACCGCTTTTTCGCAGCAACAAAGGTTTTCTGTAAGTGGCAAGGTAACGGATACCGAGAATGATCAACCCATGCCGATGGTCGCTGTCGGTATTGAGGAGTTGAATTTATGGACAGTAACCAGTCTGGAGGGTAATTTTGTTCTCAAGAACGTACCAGCCGGAAAACACGTGGTATTGGCAAGGTGTTTGGGTTACAATACCAAAAAAACTGAGGTGGATGTTACCGAGGAAACCACCCTGGATATTGGACTGACCCCAACTTCACTTGCGCTTGGTGAGGTGGAGGTTGTGGCAAGGCGGGGCTCGGGAATTGCCACCTCATCGGTGATCGGAAGGTCTGCCATTGAACATCTTCAGGCATCGGATGTGACTGAGCTGATGCAGCTATTGCCCGGTCAGCTCGCAATGAACCCCGATCTCTCCGGCGTCAGTCAACTTGGGATCAGGGAGATAGTTGGGGCAGCCGGGCCTTCAACCCAAAGGCCGATGGCCAGTTTGGGTACCGGACTTGTAGTAGATGGGGCACCGGCTTCCAATATTGCGAATATGCAGATGCTTAGTACAGCTACCGGAACCGGGTCTTTTCAGTCAACCGCGATGCAGGGTGTCGATATGCGGCAGTTTTCTGTAGACAATATCGAATCAATCGAAGTCGTGCAGGGGATTCCGGGGGTGGAAGAAGGGGATGTCCTGACCGGGGTGGTTCGTATCAATACCATCAGGGGCAGTACCCCTTTGACTACACGGGTTAAGGCAGATCCGAATATCAAGCAGGCCTCTATCGGAAAAGGTTTTAACCTGACTGGTTTTGTGGGGGGAACCCTCAACATCAATGCGGACTTTTTGCAAAACCATACCGATATCCGCACCCCGTATCGATCCTATAACCGCATCAACGGAAACCTTTCATACAACAATGTTTTTTTTCAGCAAAGCAAGCCGCTTACCTTTTCTTTTTCCACCCGGTATTCAGACAGCCGCAGCCTGAGCGGCCACGATCCGGATCATCTTCGTGAAGAATCCTTTCTTTCCCACGACAGAAGTTTAAATATGACCATGTCGGGAAGGTGGGCGCTGAATTCTGCAGTTCTTACCAACTTAAACCTGAACCTTTCAGGTAGTATCCAGCGGCAGAAAAATCAGGAAATAAGGTTCCGCTCCTTTTCCGGGGTAAGTACCCTGGCGGTCAACACAGAACCAGGTGAGTTTGAGGCCCTTTTTCTGAATCCCAGGTATTATTCTGATGTGACCATAGACGGCAGACCTTATTATTTGAATGCCAGCCTTTCCGGTACCCGGACATTTGAAATCGGACCCACTGAACATACAGTCCGTGCAGGGGTTGATTACCGGTTAAGCGGCAATGAGGGGCAGGGCAGCATCTTTGACCGTACCAGGCCCCCGGATCCCACCAGTTCTGCCGGTATTCGTCCCCGTCCTTTTTATGACATTCCTGCCTTGAATCGCCTGGCCTTATATATTGCCGAAGAACTAACACTGCCATTGGGAGGCACAGAGTTCGAATTACATGCCGGTGTAAGGTTTAACAACATTCAGCCAGACGGGCCATTTTCTTCTTCGGAGGATCTTACCACGCTGGATCCCCGTTTCAACGCAAGGTATCGCATCCTACGAAACCGGGAGCAGCTTGTCAGTGACCTTGGATTCAGATTGGGATTTGGCATATTGTCCATGACGCCTACCATTTCACATTTGTATCCTGACAAGTCCTACCGGGATTTTCTCAGCTTTAATTATTATGATCCGCCCCATGCTCTTGCAGTTGTCAATACCATCGTCATTGAAGATACCCGAAACTATGATCTGCGTCCGGCACAAAACAAAAAATATGAAGCAGGACTGGATATCAAAGTGGGACGTGTGGACGTGCAGCTGACGGGTTACTATGAAAAACAAACAGATGGATTTGGCTTACACAGGAATTATTATCCGGCGGTTTTTAACCGGTATGAACGATTGACTATTCCCAATGCGCGCCCTGAGTTCGTCCCTGGAGTTGGGGTCACCTACCAGAATCCCGAAACGGGAGAGACGGTCATTGTGCCTTCACATCCGGATACCCTGCTCCGGTCTTATTCATACCCGGACAATACGGAAGAAATGACCAAGTACGGGCTGGAATTTGAGCTTGATTTTGGCCGGGTTGAATCTCTTTACACCAGTTTTCTTTTGAGTGGGGCATATATGCACCAGCATCGCAGATCCACAAAAGACTACTTTTCCACAGTAACCAGTGTCTCCGACCAGGTAGTCGGGCTTTATCCTGCCGGACATGGGGGTCGTATTAACCAGCGTTTTGTCAGCAATTTAAGAACAGTAACTCAGATACAGCCTCTTGCAATGGTCGTGTCACTAAACCTTCAGGCCATCTGGGTTGAGAGGGTACAGAACACCCACGAGGATGCGGATGGAAACCCCATTGTCTACACCCTGGAGCCAACAGATGATGTGTATGGCGACGTTAGTCAGCGAAAATACTATCACCCGATTGCTGTGATGGATCTGAGCGGCAATATCAAGCCGTGGCGTCCAGAGTATGCTGACATAAGGCCCTATGCAGACCTGGTAAGGTTTCACAGCAACAATTACCACTTTGTTCCCATGAGGTATAAGCCTGCATTTCAGGTAAATATGCGGTTGACCAAGGAGTTGTCCAGGGCCGCCACCATTTCCTTTAATGTGAATAATGTGACTTACTACCGACCCTTGCAACGAATTGGGGGAAGGGTTGACAATTATACCAGGAGAAACCAGAGTCTTTATTTCAGCGGAGAATTAACCATAAGGATTTAACCATTATCATCCATTTTTCACTAACCAAAACAAGAAGTATTATGAAAAAATTATTAATGATTTGCTTAATGGCAATTGGCGCTGTCGCTTTCCTTGGATGCGACGATGATGGTGCTACGCTCTACGATGTGACGGTAGAGGTGATTTACCCCGATGGATATGATTACGATACCCGTGCCGGGATTCCTGTAACCATGTCCAATATGATTACCGGTATTGATTCCCAGGCAGAAACAGACGCCCAGGGTATTGCAAGCTTTGCCGTTGAAGGTGGTAACTACAACATTGTTTCGAACTTTGAGACCGATGATTTTGCGTTTAATGGGATCATTGAAAATCAGTCGGTGGAAACTGACCTCGCTCATTTTGAGGTGCAGCTTTTGGCTGTTGCAAAAGGAGGAGGACTGGTAATCAGTGAAGTTTTCTTTGCAGGTTCCACAACCCCCGAAGGCACCAATTACAACAACGACATTTTTGTGGAAATTTATAACAACAGCGATGAGGTTATCTACATTGATGGTTTGTGTATTGGAATTCACGCGCAGAATGCAATCAACCCATCGCAGTGGGTTGACGGGGAAGGCAATATGCTGGAAAGGATTCCGATTATCTTCCAGTCGTGGATGTTCCCCGGCAGTGGTGAGGACTATCCGGTGGAGCCCCGGGAGGCAATTGTTTTGGCCAATGTGGCGATGAATCACCAGGCAGACACCCTCAACCCGGACTCACCTGTGGACCTTTCCAACGCTGATTTTGAGGCTTTTGTCGATCATGATCGGGGTACCCCGGACAATATTAACGTGCCGAACATGATTGAGATCTATACCACCTCTCCGGCCATGAATAACTGGACCATGGATGTGAATGGCCGGGCCTTGATTACCTGGCGTTTGCCGACGGGACTTGACTGGGAAGCTTTTGTTGAGGACCCCGACAATTTTATGCAAAATCCAACTACCGGAAGTGGTTTTAATATGTTGATGGTGGATGCCGACTGGGTGGTGGATGCCGTGGATATTGTACGTCCGGAAGAAGACCGCCGCAATAAACAGTTGCCTGTTTCGGTGGATGCCGGATTTGTCTGGAATCCCGAGGGAAGAGGCCATAGTGTCCGTCGTAAGGTGGAGAAGGTCATTGACGGCAGTGTATTTTTGAGGAACACCAACAATTCCTCCGAAGATTGGATTGGTGGCGTGGTCCCCAATCCGGGGCATGTGCCCGATGTGGTTGACTGATCGCATCAGTTTCGATTGATCAAATCACAAAAGATGGACGGGTTTGGGCACCCGTCCATCTTCAATTGATGTAGCGTCCAATATTCACAAGGTTATTTTTAAGACAAATGATTAGGTCCTGCATTCTTTTTGCCTTGTTTTTATTATCCCTGCAAGGGTTCGGGTCAAACACATTTATAGCTTCTTTTTTTGAAGATTCCTTGTCTGTGGAGAAAAAGATGATGCTTTACTCGCACCCGGTGCTGATGAATCAATGGAGTCTGACGGAGAACCCGGCCGGGCAATTGTTTTTTGAGCCTGAAGAAAGGATTTCCCGGGCAACTTCAGCCCTGGCTTTTGAGGATGAACCTCTCAGGAGGGCCATGGATCCAGGTGAAACCCGATCACTGTTTTTCCAGACCCAAAGCAAGCAGCAGGTCGGAAATGTGAAAGTCAACGGGATTTTCGGTTATCAGAATCAGCAATACAAAGACTTGATGTATAATGGGGTGATGGATTTCCGCCACAATCGCAATTTGTATACCCTGGGAGATACCATAGGGGGCAAACAGCGGCAGGAGGGCTATTTCTTTTTAGCTGAAATGGCCTATCCGATGCTGGACGGACGCTTATTTACCGGGATCCGTATGAACTATGAATCCGCCATAGGTGCTAAGATGCAGGATTTAAGAAACCGCAGCACCATTGCCCGGGCCAAATTCACGCCGGGGCTGGTGTACAACCATGATAACTTTTCCATTGGTTTGAGTGGTGGGTATACGGTTGAAACCAATATGGTTAACGTCAGGGCGGAGCTGGACGAAAGGCACACTTTGTTTTACCACATGGGCATGGGGCATTACAGTGCCAGTGGAAATTTTACCGGAACCGAAACAGTAAGGTATGAGGGTAGCGGATACCGCGGCGGGCTGCAGCTCAGCCATTCGGTAGGGGGTTTTGCCGTGCTTCATTCATTTGATTATGGGCATCTGAATACTGAAGCGCTTGTGGGGAGTTCATACCGTCTGATTAACGGAATTACAGACTATGACCGGCTGGCATACCAGGGAAGCCTGCTATGGGAGAGACAGGGTAGTATTCACCACATAGGTTTAAATGCTTCTGCAGAGATTACCAATGCCACAGAAGTCAGGCAACAAACCCATTCTCAACCGGTTGATGGGGTATTTTATACCATTATCCGGACGATCCGCTGGATTGAAGGCAAGCATATTGTGAACGACTATGCTGCCGGGGTAGATTATCATTTTATGAAGAAAGGAAGCAGCAGGCCGCTTCAATATCAAATCAAAGCTTCAGCGAATGCCCGCCTTTATGAGGCCACCCACTATCCGGTGCAAAATTATGGTTTCTATAACGCCACGAGCCTGACTTCAAAACTTGAATATCAACATTTTTTCAGGCTTAATGGGTATAATATCGATCCGCATATTGCCATTGGCGGGCGCTTCGTGATTGATTCCGATGCGGTATTTATTCCTTTCCCCAACTACATTGATGCCATTCCGGAGCTGGACTTCCGGTACTTCAGCGAAAACTGTTATTTGATAAAGCTTGGGTTCGACATTTCTACCAAACGTTTTCCCATCGACCGCTTTTCTACTGTCTTCATGAATATTGAAGGCAGTTATATGATATTTCCCGATCTTGAGGATTTGGATCAGGGGCATAATTTAAACATGCGTCTTTCCCTTGGGTTCCTTTTCTGATATCCGGACTTATCCAAAAGGATGCTTTACACATCGACCTCTAACCTGAATCCGGCTCCATGAATGTTGACAATACTGATCCCGGGGTCTTCCCTTAGCAGTTTGCGCAACTTGGCAATGTGCACATCCATGCTTCTTCCCATAAAATAATCATCCTCTCCCCAGATGGTTTTAAGGGCTGTTTCGCGCTTCAGCAATTTGTTTCTGTTTAGATAAAGCAGGCGCAGCAATTCGGCCTGTTTATTGGTAAGTGTTGTTTCCTGCTCTCCAAGAATTAGTTTTTTCTGTGAGTAATCGAAGACATATTTACCGAGTGGAAACACGTTATGATCACTATCAATCCCCGCAATGTCAATTCTCTTGAGGATGGCCTCAATCCGAAGTACAAGTTCCTCTGTGCTGAAAGGTTTGGTGATATAATCATCTGCACCGTGCTTAAATCCTTTGAGTTTATCTTCTGTCATGGTCCTGGCAGTGATAAAAATGACAGGCACAAGGCTGTCCAGCTTGCGGATATCGTCCGATAACCTAAACCCGTCCTTATTGGGAAGCATGATGTCCAGCAGGCAGAGATCAAAATTGTCGTTTTTGAAGGCCTCCAGCCCGCTGTTGCCATCTTCATGGTGTACCACTTCATAACCGGACATTTCCAGAAAGTCCTTCACAATATAACCAAGGTTGCGATCATCTTCTACCAGCAGGATTCTTCCTTTAACTTTTTTCATGAAAACCAAAGAATAACAAATTAATTCTTCTCAAAAGACGGGAAATAGATGCTGAATGTCGTTCCTTTGTGCGGTTCGCTTTCCACCTCAATGCTCCCGTTGTGTGCATTTACCATTTCTTTGACATAATACAGACCGAGTCCGAATCCTTTGGCGTTATGCAGGCTCCCCGTGGGAACCCGGTAAAATTTATCAAAAATATGCGGAACTTCGGCTTTGCGAATGCCAATGCCATTGTCAGCAAAAGAGAGGATTACCCCGTTGTTCGCATTTTTCGTGCTGATGGTAATGTCAACACTGTCTTTGGAGTATTTGGCTGCATTGCTGATCAGATTGGTCACGATATTATAAAAGTGCATTTCATCCACAAAAACCATGGGATCTCCGGCCTGGTAGCGGTAGTGAATGTTAATTTTCTTTTCGAACTGTTCCAGGCATAAGGTATCAATGGCGTCATTGATAAGATTGTGAATGTTTTTATAGGACAATTTTAGTTTAACCCCGTTTTTTTGCAGCAACGCCATCTTAAGAATGTATTCGACCTGGGTTTTCATCCGGTTGTTTTCATCCTGAATAATCCGGGAGTAATGCCGGAACCTTTCCTGGGCTGCTTTTGGGTCTGACTTAAGCAGTACTTCTGAAGCAAGTGAAATGGTGGACAATGGGGTCTTGAATTCATGGGTCATATTGTTGATGAAATCATTTTTGATATCCGCCACCTTTTTTTGCTGCATGAACCTGAAGATCACGAAATATAGCAGCCAGGCTACAGCGATAAGCAACAATGCCGATAAGGCGAGCCAAAACCACATTTCGAGGAGCAGGTGATGTTGCTTTTGCGGAAAATATACCCCAAGCTGATAATTTTCTGCTTCCCAGGAATCGCAATCTGTATGGGGTTTGAGAGAAGTTTTGTTGCTGTAAATCCCCTGATGAACCTCTTCATCTTCACTGATGTTGATCAGACTGTACTGATAATTCTCCGGCAGGTCGTAATTGCTGAAAACACCCTGGATGGTAATATCAAGAAACTGGTAATTGATGACGTGTTCAAGGTGGCTTACTTCAGGATCGTAATGCTCACAGTCCGTATTGGTACAACCCCTGTATGATTCGGTGGAGGTGGCAAGGATATCAACCACTTCGTTCAATGCAAGGGTGACACGATGATCAAATTGTTCTTCAGACAGGTCAAGCGCATTGGAGATCCAGCGAATCTGTGAAATACCCAGCCCCCCCAAAACAATTGCGGAAAAGACAATGATCAATATGAACTGTTTCTTGCTCACAAAACTGAAAGAATAATGAAAAAGATGGTTTAACGAACAATTAACAGCTGCCTGATGGCATGGCCGTTAAAATATTCTTATTTTTGATTGTCAAAAAGATATGACACCCAAAATACCCTTGCAAAATAAGGAAAATCGTTGTAACCCACAAGGTGATATTTCGTTAAGTTTTTCTTAAATATATTGTATGCTTCTTCCCCGACTGTTGAGTAAGGGTTCCTTTTTTCTCCTTGTTGCCCTTGCTGCCCTTACTGCCCTTACTGAACCCATGTATGCCCAGACAAAGCAGCAGCAGGAGAACCTGCTTAAGCTCTCAGCAACCCACAGTGAACGTTTTAAGGCCGAACGTGCTTATGCCATGCGTGTGGCCGATTCCCTTGGTTTAATTGTTCGAAAAGAGCTGGAAGATGGCAGGGTGATGGAATTGATGCGAATCAGGGATGGGCGGCCGATGTATTATGTCACCCACAATGCTGAGGGTGCGTCCAGTATAAACGCAGACAAGCTTTACCCGGGAGGAGGTGGGGGATTTAATCTCTCAGGTGCAGGGCAAACGCTTGGTATCTGGGACGGGGGCAAGGTGCGGAATACTCATCAGGAATTTATGACTGAAGCAGGGAGTCGCGTGGTTCAGCGCGACAATGCTACTGCATTCAGCAGTCATGCAACCCATGTGGCGGGTATAATGATGGCAGGGGGTGTGAATGCCGCAGCCCGCGGTATGTCCTGGAAAGCCCATCTGGATGCCTATGACTGGAATGATGACAATGCTCAGATGGCTGCAGCGGCAGCCGAAGGACTCCAGGTTTCCCAGCACTCTTATGGGTATGCCACCGGTTGGCAGTTTAATAACAGTATGAATCAATGGTACTGGCATGGAGACCCCAATGTCAGTGAAACTGAGGATTATTTTTTTGGTTTCTATGATGATCATGCCATGGAGTGGGATGAGATTGCTTACCATGCTCCCCACTACCTGATTGTTAAATCAGCGGGAAACGAAAGGGGGCGCGGGCCTGAGCCAGGAACCACACATTACGTAAATATTGATGGCAACTGGGTGACCAGCGAGGCAGTCCGGGAAATTGACGGAGGAGATGATGGCTATACCTCACTGTCTCATGCCGCATTGGCAAAAAATATCATCAGTGTCGGAGCGGTATACCCCAATGGAGAAATGACGCATTTCAGTGCCTGGGGTCCTACCGATGACGGAAGAATCAAGCCTGACCTTGTGGCCAAAGGACGATATGTGTTCTCTTCGTTGGCTGCTGCAGATGATGCTTATGCAACCTATAGCGGTACTTCAATGTCAGGGCCAATGGTCAGTGGCTCTGTGGGGCTGTTGCTTGAGTATCAGGAAAAGCTTTTTCCTGGCGAGGTAATCAAGGCTTCCACCATAAAAGCATTGTTGCTTCATAGTGCAAATGATCATATCGGGGGAGCACCCGGCCCTGATTATCGTTATGGTTGGGGAATGCTGGATGTTCACGCTGCAGCAAATATCATGCGCAACAATCATGCCCACGGATCTTTGCACATCCATGAAAAAATCCTGGAAGATGGTGAAGAAGTCAGCATACAGGTGAAGGCAACCGGAGAGGAACCTCTCAGGGCAACCATTGTCTGGACGGATAAGCCTGGTACACCGGTAGATCCTCCCATTCTGAATCCTGAAGACCTGATGTTGGTCAATGACCTGGATATGCGTATCATTTGCGAGCATGATTCTGTTTATAAACCTTATGTGCTTGACCCTTCACAACCGGAAAAGGCCGCTTCTACCGGAGATAATTATCGTGACAATGTTGAAATGATTCATATTGAATCACCGGGCGAAAATGAAATTTTTACGCTTAAGATCAACCATAAAGATGCCCTCAGCGATGGCAAGCAGCATTTTTCCCTGATCATTTCCGGTAATATGCCACTTGATGGGGTGCCCAATCCCCAAACCCTGCTGGCTGAAGCCCTGGGAGTTGATGCGGTAAATCTTCAATGGCAGCCCAACTCAGACCAGGATGAAGTTATGCTGGCCTGGAGCCCCGATAATGACTTCGGTGTCCCGGAACCGGGGGCCAATTATGGACCCGGAGATTCGATCCCGGGGGGGGGGATTGTCCTTTACAGCGGATCTGAAAACGGTTTTATTCATTCCGGTTTGAAGGAGGCAACCAACTATTACTATCAGATTTTTGCCGTGGATGAGTCAGGGCGATACTCCATGGGAAGAAGGGCCCATGTGATGACAGCATGTGACCGGGTGGCTCAGTTCCCTTTCACCGAAGACTTTGACGAATCGATTCAACCGCCGGTTTGCTGGGATATTACTGACCATGAGGGAAACGGTCAGGTTTGGAAATTCGGGGGGCATGACCGGGGGTTGGAAGGAACCACTGGTTATTATGCTTATGTTAACAGTGATTTATTTGGCCCCGGCAATAAACAAAACACAGACCTGGTTACTCCATTAATTGATTTTTCAGGTCACACACATGTGACCCTTTCCTTTTCTCACTTTTTCCGTCAATATGAAGATTTGTCTGTAGCTTCACTTTATTATTCCATTGACGATGGATCGACCTGGGAACTCTTAGAAGAGTGGATGGAAACCACCCCAAACCCCTCTTTTTTCCGAAAAAAAATCCCGGAATTGGCAGGGGAATCCCAGGTCCGTTTCAGGTGGAACTTCCAGGGTGAGTGGGCCTATTACTGGAACGTGGACGATATCGGAATAACTGCCATTTGCGAAACCAGCCCATTTGCAGGAGGGGATGGATCAGAAGAAAATCCCTGGAGGATCGAAGATGCAACTCAGTTGCATAATGTCCGGAAATACACCGGTGCAAAAAACAGCGGTCAGTTTTTTTTACAGGTGGCGGATATTTGCCTGGGTCAGGCACCCTGGGACAGGTCAGGGGGCTGGCAGCCCATTGGGAACTCAGAGGAAGCATTCCATGGGCACTTTGATGGGGGGAACCACACCATCAATCAACTGAAAATTTCACAAGCTGGTAAGGCAGGGCTCGGACTTTTTGGTGTTGCCTTCGGAGCAAAACTTGAAAATGTCAGTATTCAAGAAGCCAGTGTTTTTGGAGGCGCACAATCGGCAGTGCTGGTTGGGGTTTTGGGCAAAAACGGGTTGATAAATGACAGCCATGTCGAGGGTAAGTTGTCGGGCGAAGGAAGCGGACACGGAGGATTGGTCGGTGTGCTTAAGAATAATTCAACCGTATTGCTTTCTTCTTCAAGTGTCACCCTGAACCATGACGGGCCCCAGTATGCGGGAGGTATAGCCGGACTTGTGGAAGGAAGCCTCATCAACAAAAGCTTTGCAAAAGGAGATGTATCCGGACGCCATGTTGTTGGAGGACTGGCTGGTCAAATGACCAACCAAAGTTCAATGAATGATTCTTACGCCGTCGGAGCAGTGACCGGGGGAAATAGCGTTGGCGGATTGATCGGCAGAATATCCTCTGGTAAAGTATCTCACTGCTTTGCGGCAGGAAATGTGAAGGCCTCTCAGGAATCAAAGGGAGGCCTGATTGCAGAGAGAGAGGAAGCAGAAACTGATATCACAGGCAGCTACTGGAATACGATTACCAGTGGTCTTGATTTTTCTGCAGGTGGTACCCCGAAAACCTCAGAAAAAATGATGAAAGCTTCCTCATTCGAGGGATGGGATTTTACAAGCACATGGGCCATTGATGAAGGGAACTCTTATCCCTACTTGCAGTGGCAGGGGCACCCGGGTCCATATAGCTATCCCCCTTTTGTGTTGCAAGCCAGGGTGATTCCGGAAGGAGCCGGCTTTGTTGAAGGAGCCGGGTTGTTTCAGGCCGAAAGTGAGGTCGAGGTAAAAGCAGTTCCGGCACCGGGGTATTATTTTGTTCACTGGAAGTCTGATGATGGAGAGATCCTCGGGGAGGAACAATCATATTCCCTGACGATGCCAACTGACAATGTCAGTTTGTTTGCGCATTTTGATGCGTATGAACCGTCTGATGAGATGATTCTGGTATTCGACACCGAACTTGGCAGTGGGAAAACCGTTACTTTACCTTTAACCGGTACCGTAAGTGTTACCATTGACTGGGGAGATGGCAGCATTGAACAGGTAACAACGGCCGGGTACATAAACCACACTTATGATGAAGAGGGAGTTTATGAAGTAAGAATTGGCGGTCGTTTAGAGGGTTTTGCAGAGACGGCCTGGAGGGGGTATGATAATGCAGAGAAGCTGATCCGTGCCATCAGCTTTGGTGACCTTGGGCTTACCAACCTTCGTGGTGCCTTTAACGGGGCTTCAAATCTTACCGAGGTTCCTCCTCAGCTTCCTGAAGGTGTAACCCATACCAGTTATATGTTTATGGGGGCTTCATCTTTTAATCAACATATTGGGGAATGGGATGTAAGCCGGGTAACCAATATGATACATATGTTCCGTGATGCCACATCCTTTAACCAGGATATTGGAGGCTGGGATGTAAGCCGGGTAATTTTTATGGATCAAATGTTCAGGGGTGCTTCCGCGTTTAACCAGGATATTGGAGGTTGGGATGTGAGCAGGGTAAGAAATATGCGAAACATGTTTACAATGGCTTCAAGCTTTAACCAGGATATTGGGGATTGGGATACAGGGGATGTACTCGAGATGCGGGCCATGTTTCAGGGAGCTTCCTCATTCAACCAGGATATCAGTCGGTGGGACGTAAGCAATCTTACCAATATGTCGGCCATGTTTCAGGCTGCAATCATGTTTGATCAGGATCTGGGTGACTGGGATGTCAGCAGTGTGGTAAATATGGATAATATGTTTCAGGGTGTAACCCTGACAACGGCAAATTATAACGGATTATTGATTGGATGGGCGGGGAAGGCGCTCAGAGGGCAGGTTGATTTTCACGGGGGCGATAGCCGCTTTTCCGCCGGGAAAGCTGAAAAAGCAAGGGAGTCTATCATTGACAATCACGGGTGGACCATAACCGATGGGGGCGTATCAGACCAACCTGGTTATGTATTGGCCCTTGAGGCTGAACCGGCAAATGAGGTTCCCCTGAAAGGGGCGGGGCAGTATGAAGAGGGAAATTATGTTCAATTGGGTGTTGACAAAGATGCTTCGGAGTCTTTCAAAAGATGGCAGGATCAGGATGGGGAATTGATTGGTGAGGAAGCTTCCATGGTGTATGTAATGCCTGCCATGGATGTCACGCTGACAGCTTTGTTTGAACCATCCACTCCGACAAGACATCCTGAATTAAGCAAGCTGAGGGTGTTTCCAAATCCTTTTCGGGATTTCCTTCAGATTGAGGAAGCTTCAAACGTGAAAAGCATTACCATCACCGATCTTTACGGGCAGGTGGTAAAACAGATGCACCCGGAACCCTCAGCGCAAATCGTTATCCGTACAGACCACCTTCCTGCCTCTGTGTATTTGATGATCATTGAAGGGCAGTCGGGCGTACGTGAGGTAAGGAAGATACTAAAGCGGTAGCCACCACTTTACTTGCCACCATGGTGCATTTTTGCAGATAATGATGGTTTAACGAACAATTAACACCCGTTTGTAGATGTTACCGGCAGATTATGCTTATTTTTGATTTTCAAATGGATAAGCTTCGGAAACCATTGCCTGAGAAAAAAAATACTGGTAAGTTTATGCATGCGTCCGTTAAGTTTTACTTTAAATAGTTCGTTATGGATTACCGGAAAAAAGAACAAAAAGTTTACGCTATCTTTCTATTTCTTCTACTAAGCTTCCCTGCTGTCCTCACCGGCCAGGCTGTCTTTGAGTATAAAAGCTTTGAAGATGATCCGCTTGATACCCGGATCTATACCCTGGACAACGGCCTGAAGGTGTATATGTCTCCCACAGATGCCGAGCCCAGAATTCAGGCTTATGTTGCCATTCGTGTCGGCAGCAAACATGATCCTGCAGAGACCACAGGGTTGGCCCACTATTTTGAGCACCTGATGTTTAAGGGAACCTCTACATTCGGAACCACGGACTGGGAA
>Ga0207421_10002482_pt1 | contig 22813 bp, 15 predicted proteins | sample SodLakKL_010_SED_4_FD_187542 | JGI IMG/M metagenome (GOLD analysis project Ga0207421, IMG submission 187542) | Alkaline sediment microbial communities from Lake Tanatar, Kulunda Steppe, Russia - 8KL_010_SED (SPAdes) (version 2) | ecosystem: Environmental > Aquatic > Non-marine Saline and...
CCCCATGAGGGGCAGCCGGTCCTGGAAAAAGGAGCTCCGCTCGATGAGGCCAAAGGAGCGGTCATTCTGATCCACGGCCGTGGTGCCAGCGCTGAAAGCATCATGTCTTTTTATGACTCCCTGAATGGGTCAGGCCTTTCCTGGCTGGCTCCGCAAGCCAATCACAGCACATGGTATCCGTACACATTTTTGTCACCGATTGAGCAGAACGAACCGGGCTACTCCTCAGCCCTGCAAATTATCGCTGATCTGGTTGACAAAGTAACCGGTGCCGGCATCCCTAAAGAGAAAATCATTCTTGCCGGTTTCTCCCAGGGTGCGTGCCTGGCCAGTGAATATGCCGCGCGTAATCCGGACCGTTACGGCGGAGTGGTCGCGCTCAGTGGTGGCCTGATCGGTGATGTCATTGAGCAGGATCGATATCAGGGTTCGATGGACGGGACTCCTGTTTTTTTGGGGTGCAGTGATATCGATCATCATATTCCCGAAGAACGGGTCCACGAAACGGCGGATGTCTTTAACCGACTCGACGCGAATGTCACAAAAAAGATTTATGAGGGGATGGGACACACCATAAACGAAGATGAATTACAATATTTTCAGAATTTTTTAAACAGTGTCCGCGAAAGCTGAAACAGCGGAATGATACAACTTTTCACAGTTACACAAGACGGGAATAATGATCCCGGGGAGATGCCATGAACGTAGCGGAATTGTTTGTACGATGTATGGAAACCGAAGGGGTGACTCATATCTTTGGTGTGCCTGGAGAGGAGAATGAAAGTCTGCTCTTTGCCCTGGAGGATTCATCGATCACTTTTGTGCCGTGCCGGCACGAACAGGGAGCGGCTTTTATCGCCAATGTGCTTGGGCGGCTGACCGGCAAGGCGGGTGTTTGTCTGGCAACCCTCGGACCCGGTGCTACCAACCTGATTACCGGTGTGGCCGATGCCAATCTGGACAAGGCCCCGCTATTTGCGATCACAGCCCAGGGGGGGCTCGACCGGCTGCATCACGAAAGCCATCAGAAAATTGATATCGTGAAGATGTTTCAGCCGATCACAAAATGGAACGGGGCAGTTACCTCGCCCGAAGTGGTCACTGAAATGATTTGCAAGGCTTTCCGTGAGGCCGAGCAGGAAAAACCCGGGGCTACACACATTGAGCTGTCGGAAGATGTGGCCGATCTGGAAGTGACGCATACCGACAAACCCATCACCCCGAAACGTCCGCGCCGTCCCGCGGCGGATTACAAGGCAATGCGCCAGTCGGTTGCATTGATCAACAAAGCTCGAAAACCGATTGTACTGGCGGGAAATGGTGCAATCCGGAAACGGGCCAGCAAGCATCTGACTGAGTTTGCTGAAAAGCACGGCATACCCGTCGCATCGACGTTCATGGGCAAAGGGGCGCTGACAGACCGGTCCGATCTGTCTCTTGGTGCTATCGGACTGGGTTTCAAGGATTACGTCGTGGAGGCGTTTGAGGCTTCCGATCTGGTGATAACGGTGGGATACGATGTCGCCGAGTATCCGCCGGAAAAATGGAATATCGGGGTGGACAAGTCGGTCATTCACATCGATTTTGATCCGGCGGAGGTCTATGCCGAGTACGATCCCGACCTGGAGGTGGTCGGGGATATATCCGATGCACTATGGGAGCTCAACCGCAAGGAAGATCTTTTTCCGCATCTTGAATCGGGATGGTTCGAACCGGTGCGTGACCGGATTCGCGATAATCTGAGTTCGTATCGTCTGGCTGATGACGAGAAGATGACCGTGCCCGGTGCCCTGCATGTGATTCGGGAGGTCATGGATGACGACGGGCTGTTGATCAGCGATGTAGGGACGCACAAAATGTGGATCGCACGAAACTTTCCCACCAATTGCCCCAACGGATGCCTCATCAGCAACGGAATGGCCAGCATGGGAATCGCGTTGCCCGGAGCCATCGCCGCGTCACTGGACAATCCCGGCCGCTCCATTGTGGCCGCCATGGGCGACGGCGGTTTTCTGATGAACGCCGCCGAACTGGAGACGGCCCGGCGGCTGGGATCCGGTTTTGTGGCCATCGTATTCAACGATAACGATTACGGCTTGATCAGCTGGAAGCAGCACCTCTCACGCCAGAAATCGGTGAGTACACGTATCGGCAATCCCGATTTTCCCGCATTTGTCAAAAGTTTCGGTGTGGAGGGGTTACGGGCTGAAACACCAGCGCAATTGCGGGATATTCTGCAGGACCGCCTCTCAAGGCATACGCTTTGTGTCATCGAAGTGCCCATCCAGACGAACGTCAACAACGAGCTGGTCGAAGAGCTGAACACCTATTGGAATCAGTGATGGTGCCACGCGACCAATAACCCAAATCTAATCCCGATACCATGAGTATGAAAGTCACCAATCCCGTCAACGGAGAAGTCGTCCGAACGTACGACTCCATGACCAAAGACGATATGTGGAAGATCGTCGAGCAAAGTCACAAAACGTATCTGCAGTGGCGCACCACCTCGTTCGATCATCGTGCCGGTCTGATGCGGCGGGCAGCGGAACTGCTCAGGGAGCGATCCGAACGTTACGGACGCATGATCACCGAAGAGATGGGTAAAACGTTGAAATCAGCCGTCGGTGAAGTGGAAAAATGCGCCTGGGTATGCGATTATTATGCGGATAACGCCGAAGAATTTTTGTCCGAAGAGCCGGTCAAAACCGATGCCTCTGAAAGTTTTATCACCTATAATCCACTGGGCCCGGTGCTGGCCGTCATGCCGTGGAATTTTCCCTTTTGGCAGGTGTTCCGTTTTGCTGCGCCCGCGCTGATGGCGGGTAATACCGGACTGCTCAAACACGCCAGCAACGTACCCGGTTCGGCACGGGCAATTGAGGAGGTATTTTATGACGCGGGATTTCCCGAATATGCCTTCCGGTCATTGCTCATCAAGACTTCCTGGGTGGAAGCGTTACTGGAGAACGAAAAAGTGGTGGCAGCCACCCTGACCGGCAGTGGTCCGGCCGGAAGCGCTGTCGCATCAAAAGCGGGCGGGATGCTGAAAAAGACCGTACTGGAGCTGGGCGGCAGTGATCCTTATATCGTCCTGGAGGATGCAGACATAGAAGCGGCCGCGGCCAGCTGTGTGACCGGAAGGCTGATCAATGGCGGGCAGAGTTGCATTGCCGCCAAGCGATTTATCGTGGTCGAGCCGGTCCTGGAAGCCTTTACAGAAAAGTTTGTCGAGGGAATGCGGAAAGCGGTAATGGGCGATCCCATGAACGAGGAAACGACACTGGGTCCCATGGCGCGGGAGGATTTGCGAGACGAGTTGCATGAACAGGTGGAACGATCGGTGAAGCAGGGTGCCCGGCTGCTTTTGGGTGGCGAAGTTCCGGATAAGGCCGGTGCCTGGTATCCGCCAACGGTTTTGGATAACGTGCGGCCAGGCATAGCGGCATTTGATGAGGAACTATTCGGGCCCGTCGCGGCGATTTGTCCGGCAAAGGATGAAGAGGATGCCATTGATCTTGCCAATAACTCGGTTTTCGGGCTTGGGGCCGCTGTATTTACCGGTGACACGGATCGGGGACGGCGAATTGCGGCTGAGAAGCTGGAAGCCGGTTGCTGTTTTGTCAATGACTTTGTGAAATCCGATCCGCGGCTGCCTTTCGGTGGTATTAAAACGAGCGGGTACGGACGCGAACTCTCCTATCCTGGTATTCGCGAATTCACCAATATTAAAACTGTCTACGTGAAATAATCGGATTTTTTCATAATATATGCTTGAATCGGGGCCGTTTACCCCGGGTATGAATCGTAATTTACCGTCGATTAACACGTTATGTCACAAGTCCGTTATTATATGCCGGCCGAATGGGCCCCGCACGCCATGACACTCATGGTATGGCCCGATAATCGTGAGACTTGGCCCGGAGACCGCCTCAACCGTGCCGAATATGTCTTTGCCGAAATCCTGGAAGCGCTGACCCCGCACGAAGAGGTGTTATTGCTGATCGCCAGTGAACAGGCACAACAGGCTGCTGCAGCAATGATCCGGTATCGCGAACTGGATTGGAACCGGATCCGTTTGATCCGCATGCCGGTTAACGATGTTTGGATTCGTGACTTTGGCCCCATATCGGTTATCCCCCAAAAAAACATTGCTGCTTCGCAGCGGGAAATTCTGTTGACAGACTGGGAGTATAATGCCTGGGGCGGAAAGTATCCGCCATTTGGTGCCGATAATGCCGTTCCGAAAAACCTGGCGAAACTGCTGGATTTACCCACAGTGGAACCCGGTATGGTTCTGGAAGGCGGATCGATCGAAGTCAACGGGGCCGGCTGTTTAATAACCACCGAGTCGGTGTTGCTTAATCCGAACCGTAACCCGGGATTAAACCGCTCTGAAATCGAAGAGAAGCTATGCTATTATTTGGGTGTCGAAAAAATAATCTGGCTGAAAAACGGACTGAAAGGTGACGATACCGACGGGCATATTGATGATCTGGCACGATTTGTATCAGAAAGAACCATTTTTGTGACGGTGGCCGGTGATCGTGATGACCCCAATTACGAAACACTGCAGGAGAACTGGCATATCCTCAAAGAGGCCACGGATGTAAATGGCAAACCGTTTGAGGTGATCGAACTGCCGCTTCCCAAAACCCGGATCGAGGGAACAACCGTGGATGGTTCTGAGTATGTGCCCGCCAGTTATGCCAATTTTTATGTCGCTAACCGTTGTGTCCTGGTACCAACGTATGATGAACGCTATGATGATGAAGTGCTTCGCATGTTCCAGTCCGTTTTTCCGGATCGTTACATCAAAGGGATTCCCTGTAATGATCTTGTTTGGGGGCAGGGGTCGATTCACTGCGTCACCCAGCAGGTTTTAACTTCCAAATCACAGGAAATATGATTAGCAAACCGCTTTTGCTTTTTTTAATCTTCGCCTGTAACTCATCGGCACAGAACGGCAGTTATACCAACATCCAGCCGGACGGGTTGGATGAGCTGCTGAACAGTAAAGATGTCACCATCATAGATGTACGAACCCCGCAAGAATGGGAGGGAGGTATTGTAGATGGAGCGCTGACCATCAATATCAATGGTCCCGGATTCGTGAACCAGATCGGCGAATTGGATAAAGATGAAAATTATCTGATCTACTGTCGTACCGGCAATCGCAGCCGGACCGCCTCACGAATCATGACGGAACACGGTTTTGAAAACATTTATAATTTCGACGGGATGCACACCCAGATACGGAGCGAACGTTAGAAGCCTGGAGAGAAGCAGGCGGATATATGAGATTCACGGAACCGGCATTTACCCGCCCCCAAACGAGTTATGGCGTCATGAGCGTCACGAAACTGGTGGCATCGAGCGGAAATGTCGCCTCCCCGTTGCGAACCTGCACCGGATCACCCTCCTCCATGTCGCGGTCAACATTGGTAGTGAAGATCCGGAGTTCTGTGAGGTCATTCGGCAATCCAATGATAGTGGCTTCTCTGGCGGCACCGTTATTGACGATATGTAAGGCGTAAACGCCATCGTCGTTATCGCCCATGGCGGCACTGGTGACCAGCTCGTGGTCGTTATCAAGCGGCATGTGTTTCAATCCGTGCGGGGTATTGGCCAGTTGCAGAAGGTTCCAGTATCGAACAGTCGGACGCAGGGGCTCTTCGTTGCCATAGATACCGCCACCTGCAAGCACGGAGTAGTCGGCAGTAAGTTGCCACTGCAAAATCGTCATCGGCTGATTGATGGCAAGGATCCTTGTGTATAGGTTGATCTCCTCCATTGCATACACTTTCTCCTCGAAATATCGTCCGTAGCGGTGACCCGCCGCGTCGATGCTGCCTTCACCGATAATTAGCGGGATGTTCATTTTTTCAGAGGCATCGGTCCATCGCTGAAGCGTCTCGGTTTCCCAGCCGCGCCAGGAGTGGAAGGAGACCGGCCCCATGTACGGTTGTGCTTCCGTATCATTCATGGCATGCTGAATAAACCAGTGGGCATACGCGTCGGCGGCATCCCCCAGCAGCACTTTGGTCGGCAGGCCCACGGACTCGAAGTATGCGCCAAGCTCTTTGATTAGTCTGGTATGTTCGGCCGGACTCTGACGGATATCGATACCAAGATCCGATTCATTAAATGAGAAGTATTGCACCTCGGTATCGTAAGCCTCCCGCAGATAGAGAATATAGCTGGCGATGGACTCATAAATCTGTTCGGCATAATCCTGATCCAGCGGCGTGCCACGAAGTCCCTGCGGATCGATAGCGGTTGTCGCGTCATGGTCCAGAGCCCAGTCCGGCCCCCACCAGGCCGCCAGCATTGTAGGCATGCCCATGTCATAGAGCCGGGCGGTCATTTCCATGGCGGCTTCCACCCGTGGGTGGAGGTTGCCGGCACGGGCCTGTTCGATAGGGTCTTCATCCATCTCGGGATCCCAAAGGTGCCAGGGCATCTCGTTGCGGCCCCATGCAAGTGGCATGTTTTCCAGTATAAAGTCGATGACCTGTGGATCCCGATCACTTTGTAACCGGAAGTTCCCGCCGAAACCATCCCATACCGCGCCCGGTTCGGAGGTGTCGAGGACAAGTTCAACCGGCGTGCGGTCAATGGTACCCGATGCGGTCAGGGTAAACGATTTTTCAGCCTGCTGCCCTTCAACGGCGGCTCCACGCAACACAGGGATATAGACCATGATGTGATCCGGGAAGTCGGCCTCGCCGCGGATAATGATCTCGGTCGGTTCATTAAAGGTAACCTCCAGCCGGCGTTCCGGAGCATCAAATACGACGGAAGTGACGGTCGGTCTGGCAAATTTTTCCAGCGGGTTGATGTTGGTTCCGGAGAAAGGAACCGGATCCAGATCCGTCCCGGTGAAATGGGCTTCACCCTGCGCATAGTAACGACGAGGCAGCTCCAGGGTGAAATAGGCCCCGTCAATGTTCATATCCGCCTCGGCACGGACTTCCACGCTGACATCGGTCCGGCCTCCACTTCCGGCGGTCACCATCTGGATAAATTCCAGATCCTCAAGGGTGACATCCACGATCTGGGTGTCGCCATCCCTTTCGAACCCGGAGCGCTGACGCTCTTTGGCGGTCCGGCCGCAGTGGATGCGTCCTTCACCGATCTCCATGCCGTAGAAATGGTTCAGGAAGTTGCGGGCATGTGCCAGATCGTCACCCAAAGGCTCGTAGCAGGTAAGAAGTCCGCCGTGGTGGGACAAGATGCGCAGACTGCTTCCAAACTCCATGAGATGTCCGTTTACACGAATCCCTTCAAAGTTGCTCCATGCCCTTATTTCAGGTTCTGTTTGATCAATGTTGTCGTTCGGAGCGGTATTATCGGTGACGAAGCCGGCAAGAAGGAGAAACAGCAGCAGGGAGAAAGCTGCGCTAGCAGAGAACAGAGGGTGACCTTTACACATCTTCATAGCGGATATATTAAGATTAAAAATTTAATTCTGTTACGATTATCTGTGAATCAGGAATAATGGCGGGTGAATTTTCAATATATTCAATTTGATTTATTAAATAAGGGACATTTTATTCAAGAATCAACATCGCCGGAAAAAACGGTGGTCTCTGCACGTATCCCCGAGGTGTTTGGTAGTCTGAAATTTTGTATTTTACTGCGATGCATCAGACAAATGATTGAATAAACCGTTTTACCGATACTTTTTTTAATATGAGCGTGGATACGCAATTTGAAACTGTTATAGGACTGGAAGTACACGCACAGCTGCTCTCTGAATCGAAGGCCTTCGCGCCTGTGTCGAACCGGTTTGGGTCAGCTCCCAATACCAATGTCACCCCGCTCTGCCTGGGCCATCCCGGCACCCTGCCCGTTCCGAATGAAAACCTGATCCGCTATGCGGTTCGCCTGGGCCTGGCTACCCATTGCAAGATTGCGCAGAAATCGATATTTGCCCGAAAAAACTATTTCTATCCCGATATGCCGAAAGGGTATCAGATTTCGCAATTCGAAACGCCGATCTGTTACCACGGGCATCTCGATATCGAACTGGAGGACGGCAGTACCAAACGGATTGGCCTCACGCGTATCCATATGGAAGAAGATGCTGGAAAATCGATCCATGATCAGGATCCGCACAACACGCTAATCGATCTGAACCGCGCCGGTACTCCGCTGCTTGAGATTGTCTCAGAGCCGGATATCCGTTCACCCAAAGAAGCCGGCGCCTACATGCGCAAAATCTGGCAGATTGTCCGTTATCTCGGTGTCTGTGACGGCAATATGGAGGAGGGGAGCCTGCGCTGTGATGCCAACGTCTCCATCCGGCCGGTTGGACAAGAGAAGCTCTCCACCCGAACCGAAATCAAGAACCTCAATTCGTTCCGCCATGTTGAACGGGCTCTTGCCTACGAAGTGGAACGCCAGAAAGAGGTGATATTGTCGGGAGGTGACGTGATCCAGCAGACGCTTCTCTGGGATCCCGTTGAATTGAAAACGCGTCAGATGCGATCCAAGGAGGAGGCGCATGATTACCGGTATTTTCCTGAGCCGGATATCCCGCCGGTCATCGTTACAGATGAAATGCTCGAGGAGATCCGCCTGGAGATCCCTGAATTGCCCGAAGAGCGGCGCCAGCGCTATATGGCCGAGTTTGAACTCTCTGAAATAGATGCCTCGGCGCTGACCGAAGATCGTCCGCTGGCCGATTATTTTGAAGCGGTTCTGGAGCACGGTGTCAGGGCCAAGGCGGTTGCAAATATTATCATCACCGAAGTGCGGCGGATCATGAACGAGCGGGAGATCAGCATCACCGAATTTCCCGTCACTGCCGGGCGGCTTGCCGGACTTATTGCACTCCGGGAGGAGGACAAAATCAGTTCTTCGGCGATGCAGTCGCTTCTGGATGCCATGCTGGAGAATGAAAAAGATGCCGAAACCGTGGCCAAAGAGTTGAACCTGATCCAGGTATCCGACAGCGGTTTTCTGGAACCGATTGTGGACCAGGTACTCAGGGACAATCCCGACGAGGTCCAGAAATATATCGGCGGTAAACAGGGGTTGATCGGATTCTTTATCGGGCAGATTATGAAGCAATCACAAGGTAAAGCCAATCCGGGCATGGTGCGGGAACTGGTGCAGGAGAGAATAAAAAATTATGAATAAGGTGCGTTTAGAGACAACTCATGTCATTGCCGGAAAGTCGCTTGGAAAAAGTGTCATGATATTGTTTATAGCTTTGGGAATGTTCGGTGGATGCGGCCGCTCAGCGGATGATGCCGACCTAGGGCCGCCGGCTCGGGTTCTGGGAACCATCTCTGTCGACGAGTCGCTGGATCAAACCCGCGATTATAGTGGGATCCGGGTCTATGTGCTGGATTACAGTTCCACAGCCGGTCCGGATACGGTATTCCGGGCAGTAACCGACCGGGAAGGATACTTTGAAGGAGCAGCGCGCTCTGTGACCCCCGATCTGTACCGGCTGGAAATTCACCGGGGCCGGGGTATGGTTGCCGACACAACCATGATTCTTGCCCATGGCGATACGGTCCGCATCGATGGCGTGCTTCCCCGGTTTTCGGGTCATGCCGACATCCGTTCTCGCGAAAATGATGCTCTGCAATTGGTTGAGCGCCTCAACCGGCAGTTCAACCGGGTCATCAGGCTGGTATCGGGGGGAGCGGTATCGCAAGACACCATCCCCCATATCATGGATACCTGGAGTGACCTCTACTGGGAGGCATATGAAAAGCATCCGGGAATGGTATCAGGTCGGCTTGCCGCACGCGAATCATTCCGCCTGCTCGAACAGCAGAGTGACGAGAGGATGTTACAGCGAATCCGTGAGGCCGGAGAGGATGAGCAGATCCGGATGCTTGCCGCACAATTCGGATTCCTGGCCCAACTCCGCAAAAACGGGCTGGATGCCGGCCTTGCCTGGATTGATTCGCTCGAAACCGAAAGCACAACCCGGGAAACACAGCGGCAGATTGCCATGAACCGGATTGAGATACTGTACGACAGTTCCCGGACCGAAGATGCCCGGCGTCATATCCGGGATTTCGAGGCGCAGTATTCGGGGGATGACCAGGTGGCAAGGTGGCTGGAAATATTGCGATATGATATTGAATATCTTGCACGGGGCGAACGGCTTCCGGAATTTGAAATGAATGTTACGGAGTGGACGGGCGAGGACCTGGTGAGTTATCCGATGACACTGGATGATCTGCAGGGCGGCCCTGCTGTGATTGAAGTGGCGCGGCTTTCGGATCGTGCCTATCAGCAATCGTTTTCACAGATGGTGATGCTGCACGGTGTTTACAGCGATCAGGGGGTCAGGTTTCTGACCATACCCACCGAGTCCAATCCCGTGACGGTTGCAGCATTTTTTAACGAACGGGGTCAGGACTGGCCCGTGGCTGTGGCGGGAGCCTATGCCGAATCAGACCTGGAAGAGCGGTGGAATGTTTATGAACTTCCGGTTCGGTTTTTGATCGACCACGACGGGACAATCGTCCGGAAATTCCACGGAAACAATTTCAGCGAATTATTGATAGAATTATATACATTATTAACCAATGGAGAAGTACAATGAGATCTTTTTTAATTGCCGGTAACTGGAAAATGAACATGGGGCCGAAGGAAACCGCCGATTTTTTCGGACAGCTGGATGATGCCGTTCAGCAGGAAAAACCCGGTGTTGAGGCTGCTGTTTGCCCGCCGTTTATCTCCCTTCCGGCCGCGTTTGAAGCCCGCAAGCCGGGAAGTGCCGTTAAAATCGGTGCGCAGAATGTCCATTTTGAGGACAACGGTGCCTTTACCGGCGAAGTGAGCACAACCATGCTCAATGAACTGGGGTGCGATTTTGTGATTCTCGGTCACTCCGAGCGCCGCGAATATTTCGGCGAAGATGATGCCATTATCAACAAAAAAGTGAAAAAAGCGCTGGCCGATGGTATTACGCCGATCGTGTGTGTCGGAGAAGTCCTGGACGAGCGCAAATCAAACCGCCACTTTGATGTGGTCAAGACACAGACCACCGGATCACTGGCCGGACTCTCCGCCTCCGATGCCGGTAAAATCGTTATCGCATATGAACCGGTCTGGGCTATCGGAACCGGTGAAACCGCATCCCCGGAGCAGGCTCAGGAGATGCATGCCTTTATCCGCAAGGAACTTACGGGACTCTTCGGACAAGATGTCGCAGATACTATCCGTATCCTCTATGGCGGCAGCATGAAACCTGACAATGCCGGAGAATTGATGCAGAATCCGGACGTCGACGGCGGGCTTATTGGCGGAGCCAGCCTCAAGGCGGACAGCTTCGCGAAACTGGTTTCGATCGCGGCCGAACAGAAATAGGCAGATTCAATCTTTGAATTACCTGTAATCATTCATTATTGCCGATATGCTGATGCCGTGCCCGTTTAACGGGCCGGTGTCCGGCAGAACCAAGGATCGTCTGATGGCAACTTTCAACGTACTGATACTCGGATCCGGAGGCAGAGAGCACGCCCTGGCGTGGTCCATCACCCGGTCACCACTGCTCGGAAAGCTGTATATCGCCCCGGGAAATCCCGGAACCAAAGAATTCGGAGAAAATATCAATCTCACACCTGGCCGCTTCGACGGACCCGAACCGTGGTTTGAAGCACTCTCCAAACTCATCAGCGAAAAAGGGATTGACCTGACCGTCGTCGGGCCCGAGCAGCCGCTGGTGGACGGCGTTACCGACTACCTTGAAGCGCGCGGACACAAGGTTTTCGGCCCCTCCAAAGACGCCGCCCGTCTGGAAGGGAGCAAAACGTTTGCCAAATGGCTGATGCACAAGTACAAAATCCCGACCGCCGAGTCGACCAGCTTTTCCGGCGAAACCGTTTTGGATGATTTGGAAGGCTGGATCCGGATCGATAATCAACAATGGCCGGTGGTCATCAAGGCCGACGGACTCGCAGCCGGGAAGGGAGTTTTCATCTGTAAAAACAAAAACGAAGCCCTGGACCATCTGCGGCGTATCCGTGAAGATGAGACACTGCGCAAAGCCGCCACACGGGTGATTGTTGAGGAGTTCATGGAGGGCGAAGAGGCCTCGCTGTTTGCCATCACCGATGGACGCAATGCCCGGATGCTACTCTCGGCCCAGGATCACAAACGGATCGGCGAGGGCGATACCGGGCTCAATACCGGCGGCATGGGCGCCTATGCCCCGGCACCGGTCGTCGACAAACGCATGCTCTCGTTAATTGAGGACAGCATTCTCTATCCCACACTCGGGGCGATGCAGTTGGAGGGCTATCCCTATCGTGGTGTACTCTATCTCGGATTGATGATCACCGAAGAGGGGCCCAAAGTTGTTGAATATAACTGCCGTTTTGGTGATCCGGAGTGTCAGGTCCTGCTTCCGGCCATGAAATCGGATCTTCTTGAAGTGATGATGGCAACCGTCAACTTTGAACTGGAAACGGTCGATGTCACCATGTCCGACGAACACTTTTGCGGTGTTGTGATGGCATCCGGCGGGTACCCGGAAGCCTACACCAAAGGGGCGGAGATCAGCGGGGTGGACCGGGTCTCCGGTGATGCCGTTGTATTCCACAGCGGTACGCGCCTGGAGGGTGGAAAACTGTATACGAATGGCGGACGGGTACTGACGGTTGTGGCCTCCGGCCCGGACCTGAAACAGGCTATTTCTAACTGTTACAGCGAAGTTGATAAAATAACATTTGATAAAGCGTATTATAGGAGAGATATTGGTGCCAAAGGGCTGAACCGAAGCTGATGACATCCTCATGATCCGACATCTACTGTTTACGGCCGCAGGTTTGATTGCCACACTGCTGATCCTGGCACCTGCCGTGTTACGCGCAGACCCTCCGGAACGGTTACTCACCGGACTCAATGATGCAAGAAGCATTCGCGCATCCACACTGGACCATCTGTTTCTCGTCGAAACCGGCCGCAACCGCATTCTCAAAATCACGCCCGACGGTGAACGGATAGATTCGGTCGGCCGTATTGGCAGCGGCGATTACCAGTTCGATACACCGGTTGCCATTGACCCCACCAATGAGCTTAAAATTTACGTCGCCGACCGTAACAACCGCCGTATTCAGGTATTCGATCGTCGGATGCAATTTCTAACTACGGTGATGCTCCCCCAGCGGGCCGGTTACGGGCTATCCTATCGTCCGACAATGCTCACTGTTGACTACGCCGGACGCCTCTACTTTTTTGATGACGACCGGAACCTGGTCTATCGTTTCGACAGCAATGGCCAGTACGATCTGTCATTTGAACTCTACAGTCAGCAAGAACGGATCATACCGGTCTCGATGGTGATTCATGACGATGTGCTCTGGGTGATGGGCCGCAACAGCCAGCTGATTCACCGGTTTTCATCGTCGGGTTCCTATCTCGGCTTTTTGTACCCGCCCGAGACGGTTCGTGCGGTCAGAAAGATCCGCAATGAACTCTGGGTACTGGGTGACAGGTATCTGATGCAACTTGACCGATCCGGAGAAATCCTGCAGCGCTATCCGCTGCCGGGAGAGGACGGGCAGCCCGCCCAAAGCGACAATCCCCATCGCTGGCTCAGTTTCGACATTACGAAAATGACCGCATTTCTGTTGGACGGGCAGAAACTGGTCCGGATGCCGCTTACACCGCCCACCGATTCCGGGACAGATTCAAACACCGGCGCGGAGCCGCCTGCACCATCATCCCCTCCATCCCCGTAATCTGCAGGGTGCTGACCTCATGAGCCAAATTATTACTGGCTGGCGCGATTATCTGTTTGATGCACAAACCCCGTTTACGGAGATGGCGCTGGTCGTTCACGCACACCAGTATGAACATCTGATTTGCTATCGTCGTTTTTGTGATGCACTTGGCATAACGGGCCCGACACAACCGGAAACGATTCCGTTGATGCCGATACAGGTTTTCAGAGACGCGGAGGTCCGCCCCGGATATGTGGACCGGCCTGAGCGGGTATTCCGCAGCAGCGGCACAGCCGGCTCCGACAGGAGTACCCACTATATTGCCGACATGACACTTTATGAAGCATCCTGTTACCGGGGATTCACACAATTTTACGATCCGGAGGAGTATTCGCTGCTCGCTTATCTGCCGGGATACAGCGATAACCCCGACTCCTCACTGATTGCGATGATTGCCCATTTTGTGCAGAATGATCCCCGGGGTTTGAGCCGGTTTCTGCCACTGAACGAACCACTTCGCCGGGAAACCATCGAAGCAGCGGGCAGCGAAGGACGCAGTGTTATGCTTTTTGGTGCGGCATTCGGACTGCTTGACCTGATCGATGCCGGGTCACCACCGCTTCCACCGGGATCTGTTGTTGTTGAAACCGGCGGGATGAAAACCCATCGCCGCGAGATCCCGAAAGAGGAGCTGCACCAGCGTCTGGCCGACGGATTCACGTTACCGGCCGAAGCCATTCACTCCGAATATGGCATGGCGGAGATGTGCAGTCAGGCCTGGGACACCGGTAACGGCCTTTTCCGTTGTCCCCCGTGGCTGCGTATCACCATCCGTGATCCCCAAAACCCGCTGGAGTCTGTTCCGGTTGGAGAGCAGGGACTTGTCGGGGTGATGGATTTGGCGAATGTTCACTCATTATCGTTTTTTATGACGCAGGATCTGGGTGTCGCAGAGCCCGACGGTACCTTCCGGGTCCTGGGCCGTTGGGATCACGCTGAACTGCGCGGATGTAACTTTCTGATGGAGTGAATATGGGGTATGATGAAAAATTGCATACACGGGGCAAAGATAATTGGAAACTAAGAAAATCAAATGTGATGGTTGCACGATGACAGAGCGAATAACAGAAATAATTGAAGGTGTTACCGCCTGGCTTGCGGATGAAGAAGGAGTGTTGTCGGCATCACTAACGCAAACCGTAAACGACGGGTTGTTTCCGGAACACGATGTAAGGCACATGATCGGACAGGTACGCGAGACCGTAACAGCAGCGGCACTCACGCAATGGTATAACCGGTATGGAGAGACGGATCCGTCAAACATTGGAGATACGCAACGCCGGGATACACAAATCGGGGATATGCAAATCGGTCATAAACAACACCGGGATACACAAATCGAGGGGACAGAACACCGCTCATTCGACAAACCGGAAACCGGCCGCCGGAAACATCCGCAGAAAATACTCTGTCTGCACGCGGGCAACCTGCCGATGGTCGGCTTGCAGGATCTGATAGCGGTACTGCTTTCGGGCAACATCTATTACGGAAAACTATCCCGCAAAGATCCCTGGCTGCTGGACGGTTTGCTGCGCGTATTGCAAAAGCGGATGCCCGAATGTGTGGCCGGCTGGAGCACCAATATGGATGATTTGGTCGGGATCCGGGCGGATGGTGTGCTGTTTGCCGGTTCGGAAGCATCCGTCGGGGCTGTCACCAGGCTTTGTTATGAAAAACAGCTTGCTGCGGAATCGGCGCGGTTTTTATATCGTACGGCCCGGCTTTCGATGGCGCTGTTAACCCCCGGTGATTTTGATGATGACGGGGAACTGAAACCCGAAACCGGGCGGGAGGTGACCGAAGCGATTTTGCGATATGATGGAAAAGGGTGCCGGTCCGTTGCGGTTATTATTGCGCCATACGGATTGAAGGAGAGTGCGGAACAGCTTGTAATCTCCCGTTCTCCGGAGTCGGTTTCACCTGCGATCACCTACTGGAAAAGTTATCTGGAGAGTATCGATCAGCAGGCATATATCACCGGGCCGGTACTTATTACCGATAATAAGGGCCTGGCCGGAATGGAAAAGATGGTCTGCTGGATTTCGAATCCCGACCTGCCGGCGAAAGTCCGGGATATGGCCGAACGGTTTGGCCGGCAGCTGCAAAACGTCTATGTGACCACGGCATCGGATCACACGGCACAACAGCTGCAGAAAGCGTTACCGCAAATTCGGCTTGCTCCGCTGTCACAGGCTCAGAGTCCGCCAATTGACTGGGAACCTGATGGGATGGACGTTCTGAACTGGTTGATGACTGATGATTTACACCCACCTGCACCAATATTAGGATAGGGAAAGCACAGTATCCTGGCCGGATGTTGTATTGCCCTGCCAAAAAACCGGTGCCTGATTTCAGGTTACACATCCGGAAAGGTGATTACAACCAGTGCGCTATTGTCGTTTTGCACCTCAAGATCCCCCCGGATCTGACGGGTAAGGCCTGCAATGAGCTCAAAACCAAGGGTTTTCAGGCCGCCATTTTCAAACGTATCGAGAAATGATGGATCAAACCCGCACCCGTTATCCCGGTAAGTTATGCAGATATATTCGTCCTGTCTGTTCAGCTTAAGGTGGATCCGGCCGGGTTGATCCGGTTCGAATGCGTACTTGAATCCGTTGGTAAGCAATTCGTTCAGGATGATGCCGCACGGGACCGCTTTTGTGATATCAAGCGGAATCGCTTCCGTATCGAACGTAATATCTACATTACGCTGTATTTTAAATGAGTCGGAAATATGTCCGGCCAGTTCTTTCATGTAACTGCTGAATTCAATTTCGGATAACGACTCCGCCTGATAGAGTTTTTCATGGATGAGGGCCATGGAGCTGATGCGGTTATCTGTTTTCTTCAGTATTTCCTGCAATTCCGGGATATCATGCGATTCGGATTCCAGTTTAAGCAGTCCGGAAATAACAGCCATATTGTTTTTGACCCGGTGGTGGATTTCGGCCAGCAGCACATCTTTCTCTTTCAGGTTATCCTTTACCAGACGCTCATACCGCAGTCGCTCGGTTACGTCGATGATGATGGAATAGATGTATTTTTTTTCCCCGATTGAAATCGGGCCGTTGTACACCTCAACATCGCGTACCGTACCGTCTTTCAGCCGGTGTTGCAATTGAAAGTAGTTCTTGTTTCTGCCAAGGGCACTGTCCAGTACTTTTTCGATCTCCTTCCGGGACAGCGAGTTGATGTCCGACAATTTCATTTTTTGCATTTCCGCCCTGCTCCACCCGTAAAACTCCACCGCTGCGGGATTAACATCCACCAGATCGAGTGTTTCCGGATCAACGATATACATGACCGTATGTTTGTTTTCGAACAGGCTGCGGTAACGCGATTCGCTTTCAATCAGTTTCTGCCGGTCGGTACGCTCTTGCAATTGGTCCCGGAAAACCAGAACCACACCGGTAACCTCACCGGAACGGGAACGGATGGGGGCACCGCTATCGGCGATGGGGATCTCGGTTTGATTTTTGGTTATCAGGAGGGTGTGATTGGCAAGTGCTACGATCTGCCCGTTTTCGAGTACTTTTTGGACCGGATTCTCTATGGTTTGCCGGCTGTTTTCATTGATGATGTGAAAAACCTTGCTCACATGACTACCTGTTACTTCCGATTCTTTCCATCCGGTAAGCTGTTCGGCCATGCCGTTCATCTGCTGGATGTTTCCGCTGCAGTCTGTGGTAATCACGGCATCTCCAATACTGTATAGTGTCGTGCGGAATAACTCTTCACGATCGGCCAGGGCCAGTACCGTAAGATAGTGGCTGTAGAACCGGCTTATGAGTCCGGATATTTTATTCAGCAACCACTCTTCTTCCGGAAGAAACAGGGGTGACCTGTCGTGGTCAGCCGTGAGGCCGGCCCTCAATTCAAGCTCCTTTCCGTCCTGAAGCGTCAACGTAGAGACAAGATCAAGTTCCGATATCTGAAATTGCGGGGTACTCCATTCATTATCACCAATTTTTAAAAAGACCGTGGTTTTTTCCGGGATCCGGAAACCGTCAGGAATGATGGACACGACATCCTTTAACACTTTTTTCATATCAATATCGGGACGAGGCGTCTGCAGTGAATCGATGATCGCATAGAGACAGTTGATTTCCTTTATACGCTCCTCCAACTGGAAATGGGGGTCAGGACTGTTTTCGAAATGACGATGGTTGGATTTCCCGGACTTCATAAAGGAAAGTGTTAAGTAAATGCTGATTATTCGAAATGATTGATAAAACCTGCGTCATACATCAAAAGCTTGATTAACAACGAGGCCAGATACCCTAATGTGGAGAAAAAATTGTGCAATTATAGTTAAAACAATAAGATGGTTTAAAAGAAAAACAAAAAATGTCATCTTTTTGTTCGTAAGACTCACGGTGAATGGCTGTTTGGTGCGGTGTTCCCCTTCAATAACCGAAAAAAAAGCCGTAACTTCGTGTCCGGTCCGGTTCCAGGCTATCCCTGGTTCACTGTCACCGGGATTCCGGGTATTTTTGGATCAGGATCAACAGGTTCAAAAGTAGGTATACCAGGAATATCGGACCGATCATATATAACCGGAACTACCGGTATTTATTGTCACCATCCACTGCAAAATTGCAAACCGTCACATTCCAAGCAATGAGTGAATACAAACCCGCCGAAATTGAACCGAAATGGCAGGATTTTTGGCTGAAGTACAAAACTTTCCGAACGGACAGCACCGACCGAAGCCGGCCAAAATTTTATGTCCTTGATATGTTTCCCTATCCCAGCAGTTCCGGGTTGCATGTTGGTCATCCGGAGGGGTACACCGCCACCGATATCCTGGCGCGGTACAAGCGGATGAACGGATTCAATGTTTTACATCCCATCGGGTGGGATGCTTTCGGGCTTCCCGCGGAGCAGTATGCGATCAAAACGGGCACGCATCCGCGCGATACCACTAACCGGAATATTGACGGGTTCCGGCGGCAGCTGCAGTCACTCGGATTCAGCTATGACTGGGAACGCGAGGTCAATACCACCGATCCCGCTTATTACCGGTGGACACAATGGATTTTCCTCCAGCTCTATAATCAGGGTTTGGCCTACGAAGCGAGTGTCGCGGTAAACTGGTGCCCTGCATTGGGAACCGTTCTGGCCAATGAGGAGGTGATCGACGGTAAAAGTGAAGTAGGCGGTTTCCCGGTTGAACGTAAGCCGATGCGACAGTGGATGCTCAAAATCACAGAATATGCCGACCGCCTGCTTGATGATCTGGATGAGCTGGACTGGCCGGAGTCGATCAAGGAGATGCAGCGGAATTGGATCGGAAAATCAGAAGGGGCCAATGTGGTATTCCCGGTCAAGGCCGGGACGAAACAATTCGAAAACCGGTCCGGTGGCTCGGAAGATCTCACGTCATCCGCCGGGAATCAGGATGTCATCGAGGTTTTCACAACCCGTCCGGACACGCTGTTCGGAGCTACCTATATGGTTCTGGCTCCCGAACATCCGCTGGTTGACCGGATTACGACAGAGGAACAAAGGCAGGATGTCGCCGCCTATCGCGAGACGGCCGCCAACAAGTCCGACCTGGACCGTACCGACCTCAACAAAGACAAAACCGGGGTGTTTACCGGTGCATATGCCGTCAATCCGGTGAATGGACAGGATGTGCCGATCTGGATTGCCGATTATGTGATGATGACCTACGGAACCGGTGCGATAATGGCGGTACCGGGTCATGACGAGCGTGACTGGGAGTTTGCCCGCAAGTTCGGGCTGCCTATTGTGGAGGTGGTCACGGGCGGGGATGTTCAAAAGGAGGCCTATGTTGATACCGAACAGGGGGTCTCTGTTAATTCGTCCAATGAGGAGGTGTCGCTGGACGGCCTTCCGGTTGATCAGGCCAAAACCGTAATCACCGAATGGCTTGAACAAAAGGGATTCGGCAAATACGCCGTAACCTACAAACTGCGCGACTGGCTCTTTTCACGCCAGCGGTACTGGGGCGAGCCGTTCCCGGTGATCCATGTGGACGGCCAACCAAAACCGCTGCCCGAGGACCACCTGCCCATCACCCTTCCGGAAATGGATGATTTTCAGCCGACACAAACCGGCGAACCTCCGCTGGCCAAGGCGGATGAGTGGGTGAATACGACCGATCCGGAATCCGGCAAACCGGCTGTCCGTGAGACCAATACCATGCCGCAATGGGCGGGGTCCTGTTGGTACTATCTGCGCTACATCAGCCCCGATTACGAAAAAGGGCCGGTGGATCCTGAGCAGGAGAAATACTGGATGCCGGTCGATCTTTATGTTGGCGGTGCGGAGCATGCGGTGCTGCACCTGCTTTATGCCCGCTTCTGGCACAAGGTGTTGTATGATATCGGGGTGGTATCGACCAAAGAACCGTTTTACCGGCTGGTCAATCAGGGGATGATTCTGGGGGAACTGGAATTTACGGCGTACAAAGATCATGCGGGACAATTCGTGCCGGCTGAGAAGGATACCGTGGTCGATGAACTGGAGCGTGTAAAGCTCTCCGAAAAAGAGGTGGAGAAGCGCGGTGACCGGTTTGTGCTGAAGGGGACCGATACAACCGTCGATGCGCGGTCTTTCAAGATGTCGAAATCACGCGGGAATGTAATCAATCCCGATGATGTCGTAGCGCAGTATGGGGCAGATGCCCTGAGGCTTTATGAGATGTTCATGGGTCCGCTTGAGCAGGTCAAGCCCTGGAGTATGCAGGGGGTTGAAGGGGTTTACCGGTTCCTGAACCGGGTCTGGCGTCTTGTGATGGATGAAGAGAAGGGAGGGGTGCATCGTGCCGTCTCCCGATCGGTTAATGGTGATGGATCTGCTGCCGTTGAACCGGATCGTGGGCAGATGAAACTGCTCCATGAGACCATCAAAAAAGTGACCGAGGATATCAACGCCCATCGATTTAATACGGCCATTTCCGCATTGATGATATTCACCAACGAAGCGATGAAGTGGGAGGTGCGGCCGGTGCAGGTAATCCGGCCATTTTTACTGTTGCTGTCACCGTTCGCCCCGCATTTGTCAGAGGAGTTGTGGGAGAAAGTTGGAGCGCTGACGAACCAATCGACCGCTGAAGCCGGTCCGGGTGGAGCGTTGTCGGATTCTGATGCAACGAAGGCATCGACCGGGGGCGGCGGGCAGCCATCCGGAACACTCGCCTACGAATCCTGGCCGCAGTATGAGGAGCGCTATCTCAAGGCTGATTCCAAAGTATATGCCGTGCAGGTGAACGGGAAAGTCCGCGGAGAGATCGAAGTGCCGACCGACCGTGCGGAGGAGAAGGAGTATGTGCTCGATCAGGCCCGCAATGAGTCGTCGGTAGCGCGTCATCTCGACAAAGGCCGGGTGGTCAAGGAGATATTTGTGCCTAACCGTGTGATCAATTTTGTCGTGAAATAAGTTTACGGCAAAGCGAGATCATATCGACGATTTTTTTCTCATTGTCGATGATGCGGGGCATTTTTGTCTGGGCATGCAATTCCTGGTGATTTTCGCGCCATTTGTACATTGCATCCTTGGTGAGGTTTAATATGACGGGAGGATGGATCCCCAGGCTTTCACGGCGGTTTTTATAGTGGCGGTTGATCTCCGCCAGGTTTTCATCCAGTTTGCGGGTGAATTTTTCAAGGTTAACCGGCTGTTTAACCCACTGAACAAACCAATAATGGCGGGGAGCGCCGATTTCGGGGTCGATAATACCGCCCATGGTAAAGACCGAGAATGTGGCATCAACTTGTTCTGCCGTTTTCTCTAATGCTGATTGCGCTTCGTGGGATTCGACCGCCTCGCCGAACCGGTCGAAGATTTCAGATACCCTTCCGACGACCTGAATCCGGGGCTGTTCCAGGTCAGTAAATTCGATGACATCGTTTATCATGTAGCGCCATAACCCGGAGTTGCTGCTGACAACCAGCGAATAGGGCACACCTTTCTCCACTTCCCAGGTGGGAATCGCCTTCTGTTGCTGCAGATCATCCTTGTGGTTTTTGGGATTGGGGATCCACTCATAAAAAACACCGTTATCGATTACCAGCCTCAGGTCCGTGCGGGAGAGATCATCACTGAAAGCAAAATACGACTCCGAGGCGCCATAATTTTCGATGTAGTCCATGTTCAGCCCATCGAGCAGCTGATTGAAATGTGGGCGATAGGTGTTCAATGCTTCTCCGCCGCAGATGAGCAGACGCAGGTTGGGCCAGATCTCCCGGATATATTGTTTTCCGGTGATCTCCAGTGCCCTCTGAAAAAATCGTAATGCCCATGAGGGAATGGCAATGATCTTCCGGACATCCGAAGCGACGGCCTTTTCAAGCGTCCGGTCAAATTTTTCGGTCCAGGCTTCCTGGATCATGGTTTGTGGCGAACGCACCTGGAACAGCGAAAGCCAGCCCGGCGACAGTTTCGCCAGATAGGCACTGATCTCACCGAGGCGGATATTTGAGCCAGGATCCAGCCGTTCAATATTACCAGGCAGACTCACATGGCTGCCCATGAAAAAGTGCAGAAAATTTGGTTTTTTCCTCAGATAGGAGATCATCACCATGCGCATGAATCGCTGGTCGCTTCGCAGCCGATCCTCGCTAAGCGGAATGTGCTTTCCTTTACCTGTGGTACCGGCCGAAACCGCAAAATTTTGTATTTTACTGGGCCATAGAAGATGGTGTTCACCTGATTTCAGGCGCTCGATATACGGCTCCACATCATCATATGTGGAGAGCGGGACCATCTCAGAGTATTTCTTATAATCACTGATACGGGAGAAATTAAACCGTTTCCCATACTCGGTTTGGGCTCCCTTGCGAAGCATTCCGGAGAGTACTTTGCGTTGTACCGATTCAACAGATTTTGGCATACCGTTGGTTAGTAGTGGTAAACAGAAAAAAGTGGGAGGAATCTGAGAAAAATGCGCAGGGTGTTCAGAAATTCTGCCGACTTATAGTGAGATCATAACGTCCGGGATGCGGGTGCATTGTTCCACCCCCTTTTGTTGCCAAACAAGGGGGGTTACGAACAATGCGTTGCTCTACAGACGATTCACCCGGTTA
>Ga0207421_10002484_pt1 | contig 22807 bp, 19 predicted proteins | sample SodLakKL_010_SED_4_FD_187542 | JGI IMG/M metagenome (GOLD analysis project Ga0207421, IMG submission 187542) | Alkaline sediment microbial communities from Lake Tanatar, Kulunda Steppe, Russia - 8KL_010_SED (SPAdes) (version 2) | ecosystem: Environmental > Aquatic > Non-marine Saline and...
GGAAGAAGGCATGAAGCTGACACGGTTGTCGGGGATGTATCAGGACTGGTTTCTGGATTATGCGTCATATGTGATACTTGAACGGGCGGTTCCTTACGTTCGTGACGGACTGAAACCCGTCCAGCGAAGGATACTTCATGCCATGAAAGAGCTCGATGACGGACGCTTTAACAAGGTGGCCAACATCATCGGGCACACCATGAAATATCATCCGCACGGGGATGCTTCCATCGGCGATGCACTTGTCCAGCTTGGGCAAAAAGACCTTCTCGTTGAGACACAGGGTAACTGGGGAAACATCCTCACAGGCGACAGCTCTGCTGCCCCGAGGTATATTGAAGCCCGGCCTTCCAAATTTGCCCATGAGGTGCTGTACAATCCCAAAACGACCAGGTGGAAAACCAGTTATGATGGCAGAAATAAGGAACCCCTTTGTCTGCCTGTCAAATTTCCTTTGCTTTTGGCGCAGGGCGTCGAGGGGATTGCAGTGGGGCTTGCATCCAAGATTTTGCCGCATAATTTCAATGAACTGATTGATGCTTCCACCGAATACCTCAAAGGACAAGAGCCGGATATTCTGCCTGATTTCCCCTCCGGGGGAATGGCCGATTTCTCCAGATACAACGGAGGAATGCGGGGAGGTAAGGTTCGCGTACGTGCCCGGATCAGTATCCAGGATAAGAAGACATTGGTGATCAATGAAATCCCTTTTGGTACCACTACCAGCAGCCTTATGGAAAGCATTGTGGCGGCCAATGACAAGGGAAAAATAAAGATCAAAAAAATTGAGGACAATACCGCGGAGCATGTGGAGATCATGGTGCACCTGGCTTCGGGAATTTCACCTGACCAGGCCATTGATGCCCTTTACCTGTTTACCGACTGTGAAATCGGTATCTCTCCCAATTGTTGTGTGATACAGGATGACAAACCGGCTTTCCTGAGTGTAAATGAGGTGCTCAAAATATCGGCGGATAACACCGTGGATCTCCTCAGGAAGGAGCTGGAGATTGAACGGGGTGAGCTAATGGAACAGTTACTGTTTGCCAGCCTCGAAAAAATATTTATTGAAGAGCGCATTTATCGCGATATTGAAGAGTGTGATACATGGGAGTCGGTTATTGAATCCATTGACAAAGGACTGGAACCCTTTAAAACAAAATTTTATCGTGAGATTGTTCGCGATGATATCATCCGGCTGACAGAAATCCGGATCAAGCGGATATCCCGTTACGATACATTCAAGGCTGACAAAGAGGTCAGGTCATTGCAGGAACGACTTGAAAAGGTCAATGGCTACCTGCAGGATCTGGTCGGATATACCATCGATTATTTCCGGTCAGTGAAAAAGAAATTCGGAAAAGGAAGGGAAAGAAAGACGGAGGTTCGACACTTTGACAGTATCGATGCTTCACGGGTTGCGGTGGCCAATGCCAAACTGTATGTGAATCGTGAGGAGGGTTTTTCAGGTACAGCCCTTAAAAAAGATGAGTTTGTTTGTGAATGTTCCGACCTGGATGACATCATTGTTTTCCGGGAAGATGGCACGTATATCGTTACGAGGGTAACGGAAAAATCATTTGTAGGCAAAAATATTATTCATATTGGCGTATTTGAACGCAATGATGAGCGGACAATTTACAATGTGATTTATCGTGACGGTCAGTCAGGGGCGACCTACATGAAACGTTTTCCGGTGAAAGGCGTTACCCGCGACAAGGAATATGACCTGACCAAAGGAACCAAAGGAAGCAAGGTATTGTACTTTTCAGCAAATCCCAATGGTGAGGCTGAGGTGGTGACGATATATCTGCGCCACAAACCACGGCTGAAAAAAACAGTCATTGACCTGGATTTCAGCGAATTGGCAATCAAGGGACGCGGTGCCGCCGGGAATATCCTCACCAGGCATGCTGTGCGGCGCATCACCATGAAGGATGCGGGTGTATCTACACTCGGGGCCATGGATATCTGGTTTGATGAAACGGTATTGCGCCTGAATTCGGATAAAAGAGGCAACTATCTTGGTGCATTCAAAGGGGATGAAAAAATACTGGCCGTATATCGTGATGGTCAATATCGTGTGATGAATTTTGATCTTTCCAATCATTTTGAGGAAAACCCCCTGATTCTTCAAAAAATGCACCCCGGTACGATAGTGACAGCGGTCTATTTTGACCAGGAGAAAGGGCATCACTATATCAAACGTTTTGAGCCCGAAGCCAACGGGAAATTTACGGATTTTCTCAACGGGCAGGGCAGTCGACTGGTGCTTGTCACAACGGAAAAACATCCCCGTTTGCTCGCCACCTTCCCTTCCTCCGAAAGGAGACAGAAAAACGAGGAGGAAATTGAGGTGGCCGATTTCATTGCGGTGAAAAGTCAGAAAGCCCGTGGGAAGCGGCTCTCATCAACAGAAATAAAGGCGGTTCGATGGCTGGAGCCTCATCCGGCAGACGATGAACCGGCTGACGATGCGACTGACCTGGTTGATCCGGCTGACACGGCTGACCCGGTTGAACCGGCTGACCCTAAAGAGGAAGGAGCCGATAAAGGGACAAAAGAAACCGCTGCTGACAAGGAAAGGGGCACCCCGGATGACAAAGAAAAGCAAATACGTCTTGATTTGGACCTGTAAAACTGTATAAATAATTTTTAACCCCGACCCTGAAATGATTAAAGTCGGCATTAACGGATTCGGACGCATCGGGAAGCTGGTATTCCGGCTGATCCATGAACGTAATGACATGGAGGTTGTGGCTGTGAACGACCCCATGATGATGCGGGCACTGGTGCATTTGCTGAAATATGATACTGTGCATGGAGGATTCGGGCACCAGGTGAAAGGGGATGAGCATGAAAACATGTTGTATGTCAACGGGCAACGCATTAAAAAATACGCCCGTTTTCATCCGGATAAAATTCCGTGGGATGATCATGGCGTGGACGTGGTAATAGAATCATCGGGTGTTTTTCTGACAAGGGATGTACTGCAGGGCCATTTGAAAAACGGGGTAAAAAAGGTCATTCTTTCCTGCCCCCCTAAAGAACCCCTTGATCATATGGTGGTGATTGGCGTGAATGAAGAAACCCTTGCTTCAGAGCATGTGATTGTTTCGAATGCTTCATGTACCACAAACTGCATCGCTCCGGTTTTGAAAGTAATCGATGCGTATGCCGGCATTGACCGCGGTATGATGAATACAGTACACCCTTATACCAACAGCCAGAATGTGATGGATGCGCCGCACACCGACCTTCGGCGTGCACGCTGTGCCAACGAGAATATTATTCCGACAACAACAAGTGCCATCCGGGCAGTCAAGGATGTATTGCCGCAGATGAAAGACCGTTTTGACGGTTTTGCCACACGGGTGCCTGTCAGTGACGGTTCTTTTGTGGAATTGAATGCCATGCTGAAGCGTCCGGTAACCCGGTCGGAAATCAATAACCTTTTTTACGAAGCCGCCCGCCGGGAGATGCGGGGCATCATCGAATATTGTGAAGATCCGGTTGTTTCCAGCGACATTGTGGGAAATCCGCATTCTGCCATTTTTGATTCGCTGTGTACCAAAGTGCTCGGAGGCGATTTCATCCAGGTGCTTGCCTGGTACGACAATGAATATGGTTATTCCAGTCGCCTGGTCGAATTGATCGGTCTGCTGATCAATCCCGGATCTGACCATTTTCCGCAATCAGTTCAATGATCTTCATGATGGGGAGTCAGTTCCCTTACCGGGAGCCAGGCCGGATCATGGGGTTGGTGATTCAGTGCCGCACCTTTTTAAGCATAATCCCGGCCATGAAGCGGCCGCTGACACCCTCCAGGGCCCTGTTGGAGAAGAACTGTTCATGCCGGCACTGTGTGCATATTTCCGCTGTCTCGATGTGGTTCGGTTTTACCCCTGCCTCGGTAAGCAGCCTGAAATTTGCCTTCCATTGATCAAAAATATATTTGCCTTTTTGTCTGGCGGGCAAGATGATCTCTTTTACCGACCCGAATGCTTTCAGTGCTTCACGGTACACATCATCACCTACTTCATAACAACACGGACCATTTGATGGACCAAGCCCTGCATAAATATTATCAGCTCTCGAGCCGTAATGGTTCAGCATCTTGCTGACTGCCTCCCATGCAATTTTTCGGATCGTACCCTTCCAGCCTGCATGCAGGGCAGCTATAACTTTCTTGTCCGGGTCGTATAACAAAATGGGCACACAGTCTGCCACCTGCACACCGAGGCAGATTCCCGGTACACTGGTCACCATGCCGTCGGTGTTGGGAAGGGCATCTGTTTTGTCAAAAGCTCCGCGTCCTTGCCCTGAACTGTCCACAATGGCCACGTTGGCGCTGTGACACTGATTGGCGAAGGTAAACTTTCCCAGATCTACCCCCAGCGAGTCTGCAAGTATGCGTCGATTCTGGGATACACGGAAGTTGTCATCCCCCACATGAAATCCGGTATTCAGTGAGTCAAATTTTTTTTCGCTGATACCACCTTCACGGGTCGAAATAAAATGGGTGATTTCAGGAAAGCGGGAAAGGTTCTCAAAGGTGAATACCGTGGTATCATTCAGTTCAACCGGGATCATAGGCGCAAAGTTTTTTGCTCGTGAAACAGGTGATGAGCTGACCAAATATATGAAAATTATGGGATTGCGGTGTTTGCGGCCCGGGTTGTCTCCTGTTTTTTCAGGCCAGATAAATCCGGTGAAAAGAAGCCTTTTTCTTACCTTTGAATGACTTATAGATTCTTATTATGGCGGGAATTTACATTCACATCCCTTTTTGTCGTCAGCCTTGCCATTATTGCAATTTTCATTTCATGGCCTCGACAAGAGACAAAGATGCTTATCTGCAGGCGTTGCTTCGGGAGATCGATCTGCAGCGGATGTTCTTTGACCGGCAGGGACATGGAAGCACATTTGGCAGGATAAAAACCGTCTATGTGGGTGGAGGTACTCCCTCGATGCTGTCGGCCAGAGAACTGTCCCGGCTATTTGAAGGTTTAAGCCAACATTTTTCACTGGAGGGGGCAACAGAGGTTACCCTGGAAGCCAACCCGGATGACCTTAATCCTGGAAAACTGAAAGAGCTTCGGCAGCTCCCCGTGAACCGTTTAAGTATCGGAGTCCAGAGTTTTTTTCCGGAGGATTTGTATTATATGAACCGTATCCACTCGCCTTCCCAGGCATGGAACAGTATACAGGATGCCAGGGAGGCGGGTTTTGAAAACATCAGCGTGGATCTCATATATGGTACCCCTACCTTAACAGATGCAAACTGGGAAGACAACCTGCATCGCTTGGCCATGACCGGGATTCCACATATTTCTGCTTATGCCCTCACGGTGGAACCCCGGACGCCCCTTGCGTACCTGATCCGTAAAGGAAAGGCAAAACCTGTTTCGGAAGAACAGTCGGCCCGTCAATTCAGTATGATGAAGGATGTGCTGGAGTCTTATGGTTACCGGCATTATGAGATATCCAATTTCTCCTTTCCGGGAAAGGAGTCTCTGCACAATATGGGATACTGGACAGGTCAGCCTTACCTGGGGCTGGGCTCTTCGGCCCATAGCTTCATCCCCGGAAAACGGTCCTGGAATATTTCAAACATCAGTCAATACAAAGCTGCCATTTATGAGGATGCGGTTCCGGCAGAAGAAGAAGTGCTTAGTTTGTCCCAGGCTGTCAATGAGTATATTATGACCTCGTTGCGTACGGTGTGGGGGTGTGACCTTGGGTATATTGCCCGCCTGTGGGGGCCGCAACACATTCCCGCCCTGAAAAAACGTGCTGAAGGTCATCTGCGTCGCGGGGCACTGATCTGGAAAAATGATCACACGCTTGTGCTGGGCAGGAAAGGATTATTCTTTGCCGATGGAATTGCCGCGGATCTGTTTATTGATTAAGGGGCAGGCTGCTAAGCCATGCACTCAGGTGCTGTATGAACCCGGAGGGGTTTATTTTTTCGCCCGGGGATGGAAGGATAACAGGTTTTCCCGCAGATACTCCCTGCTCAGGTGGGTATATACCTCGGTGGTTGTGATCGATTCATGCCCCAGCATATCCTGTACTGCACGGAGATCCGCACCTCCTTCCACCAAATGGGTGGCGAAACTGTGGCGCAGGCTGTGCGGGCTGACCTTCTTTTTTATGCCGGCTGCCTGACACAGTTCACGGATGATGTTGAACACCATCATCCTGCTCAGATTTTTTCCGCTGCGGTTCAGAAACAGGTGGTCCTCAAAACCACGTTGTGGTGCTGTTTTATTCCTTGAGGCAGACATATATAGCAAAATGTGCTTCAGGGCATCTCTTCCGACGGGAACCATCCGCTGCTTGTTGCCTTTGCCGGTTACCTTGATAAAAGACTCTTTTTTGTTGATTTCCGATATTTTAAGATGAATCAGCTCTGATACACGTAGTCCGCACCCGTAAAGGGTTTCCATAATGGCACGGTTTCGTTGTCCGGTGGGCTTGCTCATGTCTGCAGCACTGATCATCAGGTCGATTTCGTATACGGAAAGCACCTCGGGCAATTTGCGTCCCATGCGGGGCATTTCAAGGCTGGCTGAAGGATCTGACCGGATGACGTTTTCCGTCAGCAGGTAACGGAAAAATGCCCGGATCCCGGAAATGATCCTTGCCTGTGTACGTTCACCTGCACCTGCTTTACTGATATGAATGACAAAAGCTGTAAGGATTTCAGGTGAAAGTTTATCCGGTTCAGGCATCTGCTCAATGTTTTTGCAGAATACAGCCAGCTTATTGACATCAGACACATATGCTCCGATGGAATTGTCGGATAAAGACCGTTCCAGCTTCAGGTATTCCTCGAAGCCTCTTATGAAAGAATTCCAGGCCGACATTACGTTACGGTTGAATTGATTATCACAAAGTTACTATCCGGGATGGAAATCAGCCCCGGTTTGTAATTTTTTTTCAATTACCCGAAGGATTTGTGTAATTTTGAACCACTTAAATGCGCTTTCCGCGGTAGCAAAACAGTCCACTGTGCGGTTGAACCTTATTCTTTATGAAGCAATCCAGGAATTTGCAGATCATCTCTTCGGTACTTTTTCGTTCATCATCTTTTTTTAAAGAGTTTGCCACTGAGCCTCCTGCTGCCAGGTCTTTTCTTTTTTCATATGGCCTGCCCCTGATGGTGTTGGGTGCTGCCGGACGGATGGCTGTTGTTTTGCAGCAAGAGACCCTGAAGGGAGTTGCGCTGCGAGCTGATCAGCTATCCGGAATATTCATCATAACCCTGACGGGTTACCTGTTGTCCGTATGGCTGGGTGCATATCTGGTGGGAAAACTTGCAAAGCCCTTCCGGAGCAATCCGGATAACGAGAAAGCCATGTTGCTGATCATCGCATCCTATACCCCTTATATGCTTGCACAGCCACTGGCGGCCATTACACCGGCCATGGGCCCCGTCTCAATTCTGGGGCTGATCTATACCGTTTTTTTATTCGGAAAGGGTGCGGGTTCATTATTGGAAACCCCGGCTGCGAAGGTGGCTGGCTTTACGTTCACCAGCTTTTTTGTTATTTTTGGGATCTCTTTTGTGGCAATCCGCCTGCTTGCCGGTTTGTTTGTATTCTAGAAGGAAACCGCTTCTGTTTAATTTGGTATGATGGGTAAAAAAATGTCTTATTCAACTTCTGCAACTGTCGTTTCAGGTCTGGCCCTGTTGATGCTTGCCGCACTGGTGTTTTTGCTGTCCGGACGAGAGGAAGAAAACCCTGTTGCGGAAGAAAAGGCCGAAGAAAAGCAGGAAGGAACAGTTTCCAGGGATGAGTTTGGTTTTAAAAAAGGCACCTATCGCATTGAAGAAGGAGTGGTTCGCCGGGGACAAACACTTTCCCATTTATTGTCCCGCTTTGACTTTGGCCCCGCAGATGTAGACAGGATTGCACGGACGATGGAAGATGTATTCAGCCCCCGCCGTATAAGGGGAGGAAACAATTATTACGGATATTATAACCAGGATACGGACACGCTGTCTGAACTGTGTTATTTTGTGTACGAAATCTCAGATCTTGATTATCTGGTGGTGGATTTTCGTGATTCACTGGATGTATACAGGGGTGAAAAAGAAGTTACAAATATCTCCAGAGAAGCCTCAGGGGTTATCCGCTCATCTTTGTGGAATACCATTGTAGAAAACGACCTGCCACAGGAACTGGTGATACATATGGCTCGTATCCTGGCCTGGACAGTGGATTTTTACCGCATTGACCCGGGTGACCGCTTCAAGGTCCTTTACGAGGAGGCCCATGTGGGAGAGCGCCCGGTGGGTGTTTCCCGGATTGATGCCGTTTACTTTATGCACCGTGGCAGTGAGGTGGAGGGCTACCATTTTGCATCTGATACAATCGATGGTTATTTTGACATAGAGGGTAACAGTTTGCAGAAGGTCTTTCTGCAGGCCCCGCTGGAATTTGGTCGAATCAGCTCCCGTTATTCGCAAAACAGGCTGCATCCAATACACGGCGACAGGCGTCCGCATTTGGGTACGGATTATGCAGCCGCACACGGGACACCCATTCTGGCTGTGGGCGACGGAACCGTCACGCGGGCCAGCTATACCAGTGGTAACGGAAACTATGTCAGAATTCGCCACAATTCGGTCTATGAAACGCAATATTTACATATGTCTCGCTTCGCCACCGGAATTCGTCCGGGTGCAAGGGTAGAACAGGGGGAGGTCATCGGATATGTGGGCAGCACCGGACTGGCTACCGGACCTCATGTGTGTTTCCGTTTTTGGAAAAATGGTCAGCAGGTGGATCACCTCCGCCTTGAATTTCCAAGTGGTGATCCCTTGCCTGATGATTATATGGAAGCATTCACGCGGATTCGTGACAGCCGAAGGAAAAAACTTGAGTCTGTGACTTTCGAAAAGGAAAATGTTCCGGTTTAGCCTTATTTTAATGCATTCCTGATTTTTAACAGCCTCTCCAGCAATTCTTCCAGTTTTTCCAGCGGTAGCATGTTGGCACCGTCTGACATGGCCTTTCCGGGTTCAGGATGGGTTTCAATAAACAGACCGTCCGCCCCCGCAGCGATGCCTGCCCTTGCCATTGTGCCGATCATATGAGGCAGTCCGCCGCTGACTCCGCTTCCCTGATTTGGCTGCTGCAGGGAATGTGTTACATCCAGCACTACCGGCAGATTCATTTCCTGCATGATGGGTATACCGCGAAAATCAACCACCAGGTCACCGTAACCAAAGGTGGTTCCTCTTTCGGTGAGCAGGATATGTTCATTGCCTGTACTGCGTATCTTTTCTGCAGCAAACTTCATGGAATCCGGGGCCAGAAACTGTCCCTTTTTGATATTGACAACCTTGCCTGTATTTCCGGCGGCAAGGAGTAATTCTGTCTGGCGGCAAAGAAAAGCCGGAATCTGCAATACATCTACATGCGGGGCGGCTTTCAGGGCCTCCTCCTCTGAATGGATGTCGGTTACCACCGGAATATTATAAGTGGCACCGATCACTCCCAGTGCCTTCAGGGCTTTTTCGTCTCCGATGCCCGTAAAACTGTCCATTCGTGTCCGGTTGGCTTTTTTATAAGAGGCCTTAAAAATATAGGGGATACCCAAATTGCGGGTGATGCTCTCGATCTTCTCCGCAATGGCAAAACCCATCTCTTCATTTTCCAGTACGCAGGGGCCGGCCATCAAAAAAAACGGACCGTCTCCGGGTGCAGGTCTGGAAAAAATATACTCCAGTGTTTTATGCATGGGGTGTGTGATTGTCTGGTAATTAAAGAAGGTCTGCAATATCACCTTTGCCCTGGCGAATGACTTCCATTTCAACTCCTGTGCAGTCGATCACCGTGGATGCCTCGTTATCTCCGTTTCCACCATCAATTACCATATCTACCTGCTGCCGGTACCTTTCGTAAATCAGCTCAGGGTCGGTGGTATATTCCAGTATTTCATCATCATCATACACTGAGGTGGATATGATGGGATTGCCAAGTTCCTGGACGATTTCCCGGGCGATTCTATTGTCGGGAACCCTGATCCCGATGGTTTTTTTCCGGCTCTGAAAAAGCTTGGGTACATTGTTGTTGGCGTTCAGGATAAATGTAAACGGCCCCGGCAGGCCTTTTTTCATTGCCTTGTACACACTGGTGGAAAATGGTTTTGTCAGGTCGGATATGTGGCTGAGGTCGTAGCAGATCAGGGAAAAATTGGCTTTTTCGGCTTTAATTCCTTTGATCTGGGCCACCCTCTGGACTGCCCTGGGTTGGTTGATATCGCAACCTATGGTATAGACCGTGTCGGTGGGATAGATAATCACGCCTCCGTCTCTGAGGCATTCTGCAGCATTTCTCAAAAGCCGGAGAGAAGGAGTCTCCGGATGAATCTTAATAAGCATATCCGGTGGTTTTTTTGAACAGTATTACACAAAGATACACTTTATTGTAATTTTTGGATGAAAATTGCTGTTGTCGGCCATGGTTGACAATGAAAGAAAATACTACCTTTGCCGGGGTCAATAATGGATTCGGTGGTTTCGTTATGAGTAGGTTGTGGACATTTGCAGCAATTGTATTCTTCCTGTTTGCCGGGGGCTATGTCAGGGCCGGTGAAGGTGCCGGAGGACCGGATTTTTCGCAGACCTTTTCTTTTAATCCATACCCCGACAGCCAGGGCATGCTGGTCAATGATATTTTGCACACCATCGCAGAAGGATCCGGTAAGCTTCGCGTGTACACGAATTATACTTTTCGGGGTCGTCTTCAGGCGGATATTGTCCCCGGCACCGGTGAGCGGCACCGGTTGATTGTAATTCCCGACACCATGTATGTCACCGGGGATGTCACCTATCGTGACTTCTCTCTTGCCGGGATTCTGATTCCCGACAGGGCGACTTTTCTCCTGGAGGTGCATGACGCGGAAGAAAAAGAGGTCTATAGTCACTTCTTTGAAGATGTGGACCTGACTGCTGCACCTGACCAGTGGGGGGAAGTGTCATTATCCTATGATGGGTCAACCGATGATCTCAGTATTCAACTCTCCGGCTACCAATTTCGTTATGATGGACGGATGCGTGAACGTCTGAACCTGTGGGGTGCTGCCCTGGAAACCTATTATGAAGCCGGAGAGAAACTGAGGAGGGTGGAGGAATTAAAGGACGGACTGGCGGCTGACAACCCCGAAACCCTATTGCTCGAGGAATTTCGTTTGTGCGAGGCGGAGGCTCTGCTGGGGGATATTCACCATGCCCCGTTTCAGCAGTGGCTGGATCTGCATCAGCATGATCCGGAAAATATAATGCCTGATTATGAAAGGCTGCGCAGGGAATTGATTTTGCTGAGAGAAGACTTTAATCAGGCGGTTTCCCGGATTGATGATCTCTATTACCAGCACGGGGAAAAGATCGCACGATCTGAATCTCCGGAAGATGCCAGAGATGCATATGAATCGGCATTGAACTACAATCCCCTGCATATTCCGTCACACCTTGCCCTGGCAGACCTTGATAAAAATTCAGGGGACAAAGAGGCTGCATTGGAAAGATTGGGGATAATTTTCAATAAAGGCCATCCATCAGGAAAGTGGAGGCAGAAAGCCGATTTGATGGCTGATACTTTGCTGGGGATGTTTTTTAAGGCTTCTTCTGAAATGATCTATGAGGACAGGCTGACATCATCGCTGAACAACCTGGCTCATGTGCAGGTGTTCTGCAGGCTCGTGGAGGGCAATTATCCATGTCCCGGGGAGCTTCACCATATGCTGGTTCAGACTCATCACGGGATCTACCGTTCCTTCCTCGTGGTATCAGGAAGGGCGATCCGGGATGACAACCTGGATCTGGCGACAACCTACATTCAAAACGCCATAGAATATCAGCAAATGCATCCCGGATATGTCCGGTGTTCTGAAGAGGCTTATGAATTGTTGTTCAGGGCAATGACCCGTTACAGGATTCTGTCTTCTATTTCGTTCCTGATCAACGAGGTAAATGGCTGCGGGGAATACCTGTCTAAAGTCCGTGATATTGCGCGTAAACACCCGGAGATGTTTGACCTTGTTTCCGGAGCAGGCAACCCGCAGATGCTGAAAACCGGAGCCCTGAATTATGCCGCCGCCGGTCAGCCCCACCGGAGTATTCATTTACTGAAGGAACTCGAAAGCAGGGGTATTGCATCAGAAGAAACGGCTTACCTGCAGAGGCAGGCGGGTGTGGCCGCGGCTGTTTATTTCAGGAACGAACAGGAAGAAGGGAAGGAGCCGGGTTCCCTGGTTGATGAATTAACCGGCGGGAATCCCTGGTTCAGGCATTTCAGGGAGTCTTTTCTGGAAAACTGGTAAAGGACTCACTCTTTTTTTTCGCTTTTTTTTCTGCGAATGGTGTAGCCAAAATGGCAGGCCCCAATGATCATTACACTGCTGATCAGTGATCCTCGTGGTGGGGACCATGTTGCTGATCCAAAGCAACGATCCGGTAAATATCGGTTCGCCTGTCATTCCAGTTGGTGACTGTACCCCTGTTGCGATGCCGTTTTAAAAGTTCCAGGTCAATGTCGTTGATGATGACAGTTTCCACATTGGGTGTACACTCACCGGCAATCGCATCCCTTGCAAACGAAAAATCAGAAGGGGTAAAAATGCCCGACTGGGCATACTGGATATCCATATTATCGACCTGCGGAAGGTTTCCCACCGTACCGGCTATCGCTACAAAGATCTGGTTCTCCACGCATCTGGCCTGGGCACAATACCTCACCCTGAGATAACCTTGTCTGTCGTCTGTGCAAAAAGGGACAAAAATCAGTCTTGTTCCCCTTTCCACAGCAATTCTTGCCAGTTCGGGAAATTCGATGTCGTAGCAGATCATGATGGATATCTTTCCCTTGTCGGTATCAAACACTTCCAGGCTGTTCCCGGGTTGTACGCCCCACCATTTTTTCTCATTTGGTGTGATGTGCAGCTTGTATTGTTTGCCGATCTCCCCGTTTCTTTTAAACAGGTAAGCGATGTTGTAAAGGCTGTCGCCTTCGGGGGTAAAATGGGATCCGGCTACAATATTGATGTTGTATTTGATGGCCAGTTCGCTGAAAAGCTCCAGGTATTGCTCGGTGAATTCGCCGATCTTTCTTGCTGCAGTGCCCGGTTCCTCTTTGGGAAAGAGTGATAGCAACTGAAGGGTGAAAATTTCGGGAAACAGAACAAAATCACTCTTATATCCAGAGGCAACATCCACGAAATATTCGGATTGTATGGCAAAATCATCAAAACTTTTGATGGGACGCATCTGGTATTGTACCACACAGATCCTGACAGGGGCCGCGGCCAGGAATTGTTTTTCTTTCTCCTCCTGAAAATCGAAATTTGTCCATTCCAGGTAGGTGGCATAACCGGATGATTCACTGTCATCATCAATGTACTGTTTGATGATCTTTTTCAGTGAAAAACCATTGGATAACTGTGGAGTCAGGACCGGATCGAAAATGGCCCGGCTTGTCACCCTGTCCACATATTCTGTAATGCTCAGTTTGTCTTTGTAAGACTTATACCCGGGCAATCTTCCGCCGATAACTATTCGTCGCAGGTTATACCTCCTGGTCAGATCTTTTCTTGCTTCATAGAGCCTGGTTGCCAGTTTCATTCCCCTGAATTCAGGGTGGACCATGATCTCCGTGCCATAAAGGGTGTCTCCCTCAGGATTGTGTGTACCTATGTTGCCGTAGTCGCAAATCTCATCCCACGACATATTCATGTCAAAGTCTTCCGAGTCAATGATCAGGCTGCCGGAGGAAGCCACCAGTCTGCCGTCAATCTCGATCACAACCTGACCATCCGGGAACCGGGTCAGCTGGTTTTCAATGTTCTCCCGGGTCCACACTTCCATGCCGGGGAAGCATATCTTCTGCATATTGACCAGTTGCTCGAAATCTTCAATACGCAGATTTCTTATATTGAGCTGAAACTCAAATTCCTGGAGGTCTATTTTATCCATCTTGTGTTAATAGCTGTCCCTGATATCTTTAATGGCACCGTCTTCAAATTGGTCAGACAACAATATTTGTGCGAGTTTTTTTCCCGCTTGGGCGGGAGGAGTAAGTTGTCCGCTTTCTTTGAGCTCCACGAATTTTTTACGGTGGATGAAGGCACGCTCATCTGTACCGCGTATGGTGGTTTGCATATCCGTATCAATGATTCCGGGTGCTATGGCCATGGTTTCTACCGGGTCGGGTTCTCCTTCCTGCTCAGCGGAAATACATTGGCCGAACATGTCGAGCCCTGCTTTTGCCGTGCAATAGTTGCTCCATCCATAATACGGATTCTTTGCCGCTCCCGAGGAAATATTCAGGATTCTTTTTTCAATGTTCATTCTCCTGCTCCTGCGAATAAACTCTGCAGAAAGCAGCATGGGAGCCAGGAGGTTAACACGCATGTGAAAATCCACATCTTCCGGCCGGCAATCTTCCACCCGTCCGACGGGCTGAATAACTCCCGCATTATTGACGAGGTACAATCCGCTGGCAGCCCGGGTGTCAATTTTTTTAAATAATTGCTCACAAAGACCAGGAATTTTATCAGTCCGGGAAAGATCAAAAGAAAAGAAATCCAGCAGGGTGTTTTTTGCGGCGGCCATTTTTTTCAGTCTGTCACTTTCATTGCGTGCAATGCAGAGCAAATGACGACCCTCTTCAAGCAGCTCAATGGCTAAAGCTTCACCAAGGCCTTTACTGGCACCTGTAATGACGAAATACTGCATAGTGTCTGGTTTTTGAATGGTTGTTTCCGGAAAACCAAAACAGTGGTTCTGGCAGATAGAATCAGTTACTGTCATCCTTATCGCCGTCCAGCTCTCCGATTGACTTTACGGAGCCGGTATTGGGATAAAATTCGATGGTGGATTGCCCGGGGGGCAGGCTCGTTACAATACCAAACTGATTGATTTGCATACGGGTTTCGGCCCTTTTCTCATTACCGGTATGGATCAGCAAATTGGTATACTCGGGGATGCGATAGTGAAATCCGGCAGCACTTCTCCTGCCCTCCTGCGAGGTTTCTCTGATTTTCCGGTCCAATTCGTCAGTGGCATGACTTCGCTGGTAAGCAATGGTCACCGGAACGCCTCCGTCATCCTCGTGTGCCGGTAAAACTCCTTCCTGCTGAGAAAACCGGAACAGTGTGTGCCTGGTATCGGTCCGGTCTTTTTCCGGTGTATGGATGAACCTGTAATTGATGGTCTGTGAAGCCGTAATACCAGTGAAAAGGTCAAGGTAGTCGCTTTCCAGCTTGTCCATTTCCGAATACATATACTCCAGGGCTTCTTTCGAGTAATTGATTTCCTGGAAGCCACTGATGAGGTCAAACTTTTTTTCCCGGATTTCTAAGATATATTCAGCTACTTCACTGGCGCGAAGTTCTTCACCCTTTTCTACCCAGCTGCGTCTCAGCGTCTGTCTCTGTACGGTGATGGTGTCCATGCGCACATGTTCTATCACTGTGTCGATCTGTTCTTTAAGGTTGGTATCGATAAAATAGTTAAATGTGGCATCGCTGCCGAAATAGCCATAATCTGTACTTTCACTGAGGCCGGACTGAAAATCCTCGTTGTCAAATTCCCGGTTCACACTGGCGATCAGCCCCTCTTCAGTCAGCGACACATACAGGTTTTGTTCTTCTTCATCCGGAAATTCCACAAAATAGATCTGCTCCGGATCTGGTTCCGCATACCCGTTAATGGAAACCCTGCTGATTTCATAACTGATGTTGGGGAAAAAGATCACCTCATCCAGGCCCAGGTATCTTTCGGCGTAAGCCGCATAGGGCCCCGGTTTACTGACTGTCTGAGTAATTTCCACATCAATTGCGACAACACTGCGTGGCAGGGCATAGTACATGCCTTTGCCCGTATCACCGGCTTCCATAGTACGTACATGGCCACTTCGCAGCGGAACCTGACTTCCACAGGCTGTAATCAGCAGCATTGCTGCCAACACTGCAAAAACAGATATTTTTTTCATTTGGTTGGAGTTGAGAAATTACTTTAAAAAGTCCAGCGCGGCATTTTTATCAAACTCCAGCGTCGGCTCATCTTTGCGGAAGAGCTTGATCGTTTTAGACCCTATATAACGTATGTCGCCCTTGTCGATCCGGAGCATGGTCCCTTCCTTCAACCCGATTACCAGGGCTTCCGGATTGGCGATCAGGAACTCCCTGATCCTTTGCTCGCGGGTTTCCCCGTTGTGGTTCGGGATATTGGAGTCGGTATAATGGGGGTTGATCTGAAAATCAACAAGCCCCAGTGTTTCAAAGCTGGCCGGCTGAACGATCGGCATATCATTGGTGGTCTTGAGCGATGGGCATGCCACATTGCTGCCCGCACTCCATCCTATATACGGGGTGCCTGTACCCACTTTCTTCCTGATAACATCCATAAGCCCCAGCTTATGCATTACGTCAACCAGGTTGAAGGTATTGCCTCCGCCCACAACAATGGCCTGGGCATTATCAATGGCCTCTATCGGGTTTTCAGCCCTGTGTATGGGCTTTACTTCATAACCCAGTTTCAAAAACACGTTTTCTACCTTGGTGGTATAATCATCCCATGAAATGCTCACTCCGGCGTAGGGGATAAACAACACTTCACTGACCTCCCTGCCCAAAAAGCTGCTGATTTCGTTTTTGGTATAATCGAGGTATTCTTCACCGTAATTTGTTGAATTACTGATTAATAAGAGTCTTTTTGCCATATTGCTACCATTATTGGGTTCTCAAATGATTAAAACCTGGTGTCCGGACACCCATTCATCTTCCAAAGTTATAAGAAAAATTGTAGCTGGCATTGTTTGCAGAGCTTTTTGTTTTCTGCAGCAGCCGTTGCGACTTTCAATATGCACCCGGTCATCAGCCTGTGCGATTCTTCAGGTTCGGAAACAATAAATATGTATTTTTGGTAGTTGGAACTTACTTGCTTTGCATGTTGAAATTTGCGGAAAAAATAGGGGAGGGCAATTTCAGGGAATGTTTTGCCATAGAAGGAGAACCTGATTTGTGCATAAAAAGGCTTAAGCCCGGATTGGGGTTTCGGCAGAAGCTTCAGGTGACTTTTTTGCGCCGACGTATGAACCAGGAGGAACTAAAAACCTACAGGAACCTTCCCGTTGAGCTGAAAGAATACTTTAACCCGATCATTGATGCCTCTCAGGATTACCTGGTTACGGGTCGCCCCATGGATTTTGACGGTACCTACTCCAGGCCGGTTTGTGCCTACGGAAAGGTTTCCAATGAAATATTCTGGAAAGAAGTTGAACAAGTGGTGTTTTTGCTGGATAAACATAAAATCTGGTTTTTTGACACCTTCCAGATCGGAACCAATATTTTGGTTCAGCGATTGTCGGAGACCGAATGGAAGCCAGTTATTATTGATTACAAACACCTTGGGTGGAGGGCATTCCCTATGCAGCTTAACCTTTTGCTGAACTCCGAAAAACGAAGAAAGTTTTATCGTTGCTACAGGCGTTTTGAAAAAAAATTCCGGGGGTAGACCCTGTTGCTTTGTTGCAGGCAGATCCTGGCTGCAAAGAACTAAAGCAGATAATCACTATAAGTCACCAATTTTCAGGTCTTGAGGGTTTTGCCGGAAATTTACCGGAAATAAAACTGCCCCGTATCCCTGCGCCTTTGTTGGCAACGGAAACGGGGCAGTTTAAGCTTGTGTCTTTACTTAAAGGGATCAGCCGACTTTTTCAATCAGACCAGCCACCCGGCTGGCATAACCAAATTCATTGTCATACCAGGACACTACTTTGACGAAGTTTCCGCTGATCACCTGGGTGAGCATGGAATCCACCACGGAAGAGTGGCTGTTTCCAATGATGTCAGTAGATACGATGGGGTCTTCGCAATACTCAAGGATCCCTTTCATTGGGCCTTCAGCTGCTTCTTTCAGTGCGTTGTTGACATCCTCTTTGCTTACCTCTTTTGACAGTTCACAGGTAAGGTCAACGATGGATCCGTCCGGTGTGGGTACACGCATTGCGAAACCGTCTAATTTGCCTTTAAGCTCGGGAATTACCAGCCCGACAGCTTTGGCTGCACCAGTTGTTGTAGGAATAATTGACATGGCTGCTGCACGCGCACGACGGAGGTCTTTGTGGGGTGCATCCAAAATGACCTGGTCATTGGTGTAGGAGTGAATGGTGTTCATCAGCCCGTGCCTGAAGCCAAATTTGTCATTCAATACCTTTACCACAGGGGCCAGGCAGTTTGTGGTACAGGAGGCATTGGAGAAGATCTCCTGTTCCTCTTTCAGGTCATGGTCATTCACGCCCAGCACAACGGTTGCATCCACATCGTCAGCGGACTTTGACGGCACACAAAGGATCACCTTGCGGGCTCCTGCCTGAATATGCTTTCCAACGTTCTCCCTGTCTCTGAAGACGCCGGTTGACTCCACTACTACATCAATACCAAGATTCTTCCAGGGTAACTTTGCCGGATCTTTTTCGGCATATACCTTGATTTTTTTTCCATTGACGATCAGGTCATTACCTTCGGTAGAAACATCACCGGGAAACTTCCCGTGTACCGAGTCATATTTCAAAAGATGTGCCAGGGTTGCATTGTCCGTCAGGTCGTTCACAGCAACGATCTCCATATTGTCTTTCTCCATGGCCGCTTTGAGTGTCAGTCGTCCGATACGGCCAAATCCGTTAATTGCTACTTGAATTTTCTTCATAATCTCTTCTTTTTTTATATACTGAAAAATGAGACGTAAAGGTAATGAAATTTCTTAAATTATCCAGCGTTCAGGCAAGGAAGATGTTGTCTGAAGGCAGATTAATTCACTATATTTGCATGGGGCAAAATATTTGTGTCCTTTATCAGTTATAACTAAAAACAATTTACGTAAAATCATTGCCCATGTTATCTATGATGTTGATGTTAGTTCAGGCCCAGGAGGCTGTGCAAGAGGAACTTGTTGACACCCTGGCTCAGACGCCGGTTCCTGCTGAGGAAACATTGTCTTTGTGGAGTCTTGCTTTTAAGGGAGGTATTGTGATGATCCCCCTGGCCATTCTGTCCATTGTGGCGATCTATATTTTTATTGAACGTTATTTTGCCATCAGCCGTGCATCCAATGAAGAGACAAACTTTATGAATAACATCCGGGATTTTATTCATAACGGGCGTATCGATTCGGCAAAATCTTTGTGCAGGAATAACCAGTCACCCATTGCCCGGATGGTTGCTAAGGGGATTGTCCGGATCGGAAGGCCACTGAGCGATATTAACGCAGCCATTGAGAACGTGGGAAAACTGGAGGTTGCCAAACTGGAGAAAAATATCGCCGTATTGGCTACGGTGGCAGGGGCCGCGCCGATGCTGGGTTTCCTGGGTACGGTGATCGGGATGATTCGTGCCTTTTATAACATGGCCATGGCTGGCCCGAATATTGATGTAAGTTTACTGGCCGGTGGTATTTATGAGGCCATGGTAACAACCATGACGGGTCTTGCGGTTGGTATTATTGCCTTTATATGTTATAATATTCTGGTAGCCCGTATCGAAAAGGTTGTATTTATGCTGGAGGCCCGGGCCACGGAATTCATGGATCTGTTACACGAACCAGCCTCTTAATTTGTGAAATATGGCAATTAAAGCACGAAATACAAGGAATTTACAGTGGAGCATGGCTTCCATGTCGGATCTGGTGTTCCTGTTGCTGATCTTTTTTATGCTCACATCCACTCTGGTTGCGCCCAGTGCCATACAGTTGTTGTTGCCTTCCAGTGACAGCAGGCAGGTGGCACACCAGACCGTAACGGTTTACCTCAATGCCGACCGGCAGTTATTCCTGGAAGAGGATCCCGTGGATATTGAGTTGCTGAAAACAGGTCTTACAAGCAGGCTGGCCGGACAAACGGAAGCGGCCATTGTACTGCGCTCAGACCACTCAGTGCCTGTGCAGTATATTGTGAATGTAATTGATGCGGTAGAGGAACTTAATCAACAGCTTGAGACCCGTTACAGGGTTATTCTGGCCACACAACCACACAGACGCTAACGCTAATGGAAACGTCAGAAATAAAAGACAGAAACAGGGCTTTGGCCGGCACCCTCATTTTTCATGGGATGCTGCTGCTGTGTTTCCTGCTTTTTAGCTTGTCGGCTCCTGATCCGCAACCCGATGACTACGGTGTGCTAGTAGCACTGGGTTACGAGGATGAGGGGCAGGGTGACAGGCAACCACTGGCAGCTCCGACCCCCGTACCTCAGTCACCCCCGGCAACCGAGGCTTCCGAGCATGAGGAAATTGTGACACAGGAAGCCGAAGAGGCAGTGGCGTTGCCGGATGAAGTGGCTGATCCGGAAACTGAACAGGAGCAAGTGGAGTCAGAACGGGAAGATCCCGTGACAGACCCGCAGGAAGAAGCAGAAGAAGTAGAAGAGGAGCCTGAACCGGAAGTGGATCCCAGGGCATTGTTCCCGGGCAGGGATCAGCGAAGCACTGAGCGCAGCGATCAGGGTGAAACTGAAGAGCGAGGTGACCAGGGACAGGTTGAAGGAGTGCTTGACACCGTAGATTTTGACGGTGTTGGCCAGGGTGGTATCGAATACAGCCTGGCAGGAAGGCAGGCAAACTTTCTGCCCTTGCCTGAATACACTACACAGGCTACCGGCCGTGTTGTAGTGCAGGTAACCGTTAACCGCCAGGGGCAGGTGATTCGTGCAGAGGCAGGTGCGAGAGGAACGACAACCACCGACAGAACCCTTCATCGTCTTGCGGAGGAGGCTGCCCGCCGTGCCCGTTTTGACCTCCAGGCTGATGCCCCCGAGGAGCAGAGGGGCACCATTACCTACAATTTTATCCGGCTTAATTAAATGGATTACCAGCAAACCCTGGACTACCTTTTCGGGCAGCTGCCCATGTATCAGCGTATCGGGGCTGCAGCCTACAAAGCTGACCTTAATACCACCATTGAACTCTGCAAGCATCTGGGCAACCCGGAGCAGACCTTCCCCAGTATTCATGTAGCCGGTACCAACGGAAAAGGATCAGTTTCCCACACAATTGCTTCCATATTGCAGGAACAGGGACTGAAAACCGGGCTGGCCACTTCCCCTCACCTGAAAGATTTCAGGGAACGTGTCAAAATCAACGGTTCAATGATCCCCAGGGATGTGGTCAGTGGTTTTGTTGCAGAGCACCGGAGTTATTTTGATACAATAAAGCCCTCTTTTTTTGAGATGACCATGGGCCTGTCTTTTGATTGGTTTGCCAGGCAGAAGGTTGATGTTGCTGTTATTGAAACCGGAATGGGGGGGCGGCTTGACTCCTCCAATGTTGTTCGTCCTGTATTGACCATCATCACCAATATCGGATTGGATCATATGCAGTTCCTGGGAAGTACACCAAGGGAAATTGCGGTGGAAAAATCAGGGATTATCAAACAGGGTATACCCCTGGTGATCGGGCGGCGACAAACAGAAATCCATGACATATTTGAATCCGCTGCGGTAAAATGCCAGTCGCCATTGTTTGTTGCTTCGGATCATTTCAAGGTCACAGGGGATCATTTTAAGGTCACAGGTTCCGCTGTGCAGGTGGAAAATGGGTTGGAGCTGCGGGCAATGGAAGTGGAGCACCAGGGGGTTAAGCACCAATACCTGACAGACCTGATGGGTGATTACCAGGCAGAAAATATACTGACTGTACTCCAGGCCATGAAAACACTAAGGCTTCCTGATGGAAAAAAGGTGTCGGAGAATGCTGTCCGGGAAGGCCTGCGGAAGGTGATTGCCAATACTGGGCTGGCAGGTCGGTGGCAGCAGCTGATGACAAACCCCAGGGTGATTTGTGACAGTGGTCATAATACAGACGGGATCAGGCGTATCCTTGCACAATTACAGTCATTGCCCCACGACCAATTGCGTATTGTGTTTGGGATGGTGGAGGACAAGGAGCGTAAAGAGATATTAAAAATGCTGCCGCGCAACGCGGTTTATTATTTCTGCAGGCCTTCTGTGATGCGCGGACTTGAAGCAAATAAGCTGGCTATGGATGCCAGCTTATTTGGTCTTAACGGAAATACATATGATTCTGTACAGGACGCCCTCACATCGGCCAGAGAAGATGCATCCCCGAATGATTTAATCTATGTGGGGGGCAGTACTTTTGTGGTGTCTGAAGTGGTTTGATCAGAATCCACTTGTTGTACCCGGTCTGTTTTATTGGTTTTGTTCGTTTTGTTCCTGCTGCTTTTTCTCTTCCAGCTCTTTTTCAGCCTGCCTTCTTCTTTCTTCCAGGATCTTCTCTCTTGCACGTTCCCTGGCTAGGTGGGTGATATATTCCCTCAGTTGTTCGTCCTGGCGGAATTCATCCAGCACGCTTCTGTAATCTTCCATGGGCAGTTCATGCTCCTGAATGATAAGCTGCATGGTTCCCTGCATATTTCGCTGCATTTCGGTAACTTTCGGGGCCACCTCATTAAAAGCGTCTACCTCATCACTGGAGAAGGCATCTAACTGCCCGATCTGGGCGGCCTGGGCGATTTGCTGAAAGCGTTCGTGGCTCAGACCGTGCTCCTGGGTCAGTTCGGCTATCTCTTCTCGTGTATCCCTCTGCAATTGACTGATTTCCTGGTTCGCATCAAAAAATGCAAGCAACTTTTCGTCTTCAAACGGAAATTCCACGTCTGCCCATGGATCTTCCTCCTCTTCTTCTTCTTCCTGTTGTTCCTGGCCTTCTTCCTGTGCCATCAGGGAAAATGGAAGCATGAGCATCATCGAAATAAAGAATACCATAAAGTACTTACTT
>Ga0207421_10002485_pt1 | contig 22797 bp, 19 predicted proteins | sample SodLakKL_010_SED_4_FD_187542 | JGI IMG/M metagenome (GOLD analysis project Ga0207421, IMG submission 187542) | Alkaline sediment microbial communities from Lake Tanatar, Kulunda Steppe, Russia - 8KL_010_SED (SPAdes) (version 2) | ecosystem: Environmental > Aquatic > Non-marine Saline and...
GGGAGACGCTCTACAGCGACACGTCGCGTCCGTTCCCCAGGCCGGCCAACGGACGAATCGCGGTCAAGGTGATCAACCACCTCGGCGATGAGGTGATGAAAGTGTTCCGGGTGTAACGCCGGAGCTGCGCAAATGCACGAGGGCGCCATGGAGTTTCGAATTGCCGATACGTTTACTGCGAGTCTCGGACGGTTGGGGCCTGCGGAGCAGAAACAGGTCAAGATGACCGCTTTCGATCTCCAGCTGAACCCGGCGAATCCCGGCTTCAAGTTCCACAGGGTGGACCGAGCCAAGGACAAGCAGTTCTGGTCGGTTCGGGTTTCAAGTGACATTCGCATTATCTGCCATCGCTCGGCGAACAGTCTGCTGCTCTGCTACGTGGATCACCATGACAACGCGTATCGCTGGGCGGAAAGAAGGAAGCTCGAGACACATCCGAAGACGGGTGCGGCCCAACTCGTCGAAGTTCGCGAACGAGTCGAGGAAGTGCGCATCCCGAGCTATGTGTCCGAGGCGCCGGATGCGCAGGAAGCTGCTTCCGGCCGCGAACGCGAGGCTGAGAGTGCTTCCGGAGGCGCACTGTTTAGCGGTCGGAGCGACGACGAGCTGCTTACCTTTGGCGTCCCCGAAGAATGGCTGAGTGACGTCCGGAATGTCGACGAAGAAGGGCTGCTCGATATCGCCGAGCGGCTTCCGCAGGAAGCAGCGGAAGCTCTGCTCGAGCTTGCTGCCGGAACGGAGCCCACGCCGGTTGCCGTCAGCAAAGCCGACGTCGATCCGCTCATGCATCCGGATGCGCAGCGGCGCTTTCGCCTGGTTACCACCAACGAGGAGCTCGAGCGCGCGCTGGAGTACCCGTGGGAACGCTGGACCGTCTTCTTGCATCCGCATCAGCGGGCGACCGTGGAACACGACTACTCAGGCCCGGCGCGGGTCACCGGATCCGCCGGAACGGGCAAGACGATTGTTGCGCTGCACCGTGCGGTCCATCTGGCGCGGGCGAACCCGCAAGCTCGCGTTCTGCTTTCTACGTTTTCCCAGACGTTGGCGCGCTCACTTGCGCTCAAGCTGCGCCGGCTCGCGGGCAATGAGCCTCGGGTAGCCGAACGGATCGACACGCGGTCGCTCGATTCGGTTGCAATACGCTTGTATACCGCGCGGCACGGCCGGCCGGATGTTGCCGGCGACGATGTGATCCGCTCGGCGATCGCTCAGGCCAAGCAGCAGATGCCGGATCTCCCGTACGGCGAGCGCTTTCTGCGTTCCGAATGGCACCAGATTGTCGACGCGCACCAAGTGCCGGACTGGGAGTCGTACCGCGGGATACCTCGCCTTGGGCGCAAGGAGCGCCTCGCCGAATCACGGCGACGGATGGTATGGGAGGTGTTGTCCAAAGCTCGAGACGCCCTTGCCGAGCGCGGCCTCCTTACCATGCCGCAGGTGTATGCAACGCTTGCCGAGGATATCCGGCGCACCGGCGCCGGCCCGTACGACTTCGTGGTGATGGACGAAGCGCAGGACGTCGGCGTTCAGGAGCTGCGGTTTCTTGCAGCACTCGGCAACAACCGCCCCAATAGCCTCTTCTTTGCCGCCGATCACGGCCAGCGGATCTTCCAGCACCTGTTCTCATGGAAGGCGCTCGGCGTCGATATACGCGGGCGTTCCCGTACGCTGCGGATAAACTATAGAACGTCGCACCAAATTCGCCGGCACGCCGACCGCCTATTGGGCGAAACCGTCTCCGACGCCGATGGGAATACCGACGATCGCCGCGGGACCGTCTCTCTCTTCTCAGGCCCCGAGCCGGTGATTGCCACGTTTCACTCGGAGTCAGACGAAGAGGAAGCCGTCGGCCGCCGGCTTTCCTCGCTCTCCGAGCAAGGGTTCGCCGCATCCGAGATGGCAGTTTTCGTACGCGCTCACGACCAGCTCGCTCGAGCGACGGCGGCGCTCGAGGAGGCCGGTTTCCGGTATCAGCTTCTGGATTCGGATATGACGATCGAGCCTGACTCGGTCAACGTGGGCACCATGCACCTTGCGAAGGGACTCGAGTTTCGAGCCGTCGCCGTCATGTGCTGCGATGACGAAGTCATCCCCTTGCAGGAACGGATTGAACAAGCCGGTGACGATGCCGATCTCGGCGAAGTGTACGAGACCGAGCGGCACCTTCTGTACGTCGCGTGTACCAGAGCTCGCGACAGCCTCCTTGTCACCGGCGTGGAACCGGGCTCGGAGTTTCTGGAGGACATGAATATCGGCTGAGTATCCATTCCCGAAGGCTCACCTGAAAGGTGACGGGGAATCGTACTTATGAGGCTCAGAGGGAGACTCGGCGAGCCGTGAGCGCCTCCGACGCCGGCGCCGCATCCCCCACGGACGAAAGGCGGCTAGTACACCCACCCCATTATGCCCAAGCCGACCACGTTCAGGGCAATCGTCACACCGTATATCGCGGCAATAGCCTTGATTTGGCTCCTCCGGCTCTTCATGCCGCCGACCCATATCGCACCGGCGAAGAAGTGGAAATACCCAAATAGAAAGATCAGCCAGATCCCGGCGAAGGTGCGGTTCCAAAACGCGTACTCCCAGACCAGATGCCCGCCGATATTCAGAAGCACTTCGATGAACACGCACAGCACGGTGTATCCGATTGCCAGCGTCCATTTCCTGGGCAATCCCAGAAGCTTCGCGTTCGGTGAATCCCCGACGGCGTGATAGAAGAGGATTCCGAGGATTGCGAACATGAACATGATCTCGATATTCCACCCGACCATCGTGCGAAGCGCGGTATCGCCGGGAACGGTCCATAGCGCGGAGCGGCCGGTTAGGACCATGATCCAGCCGTTGACCGTCTCGTTGAAGAAGTCGAGACCGAATACCGTTGCCCCTGCGATGATCGCTCCCCACTTTCCCGTCTCGCGAGCGGCGCGGATTTCCTTGGTGTATACGTAGAACACGAGCGCCAGAAGCGGGACCGCGTACCACTTCACCATGCTCAGGTCCCGCAAGCCGCTCAGTGCCTGAATCGTCGCCTCCGTCATTCGATACCTCCTGGGGTTTCCCGGTTATCTTGGGGTTTGAGCAACCCACGAACGATGATTTCGATACATTCGTCAAATACAGCCATCGCCTGCTCGCCCTCGCCAAAGCTGAACCTCTTGAGCAGAAACATCATATAGGTCGAAAACAGGAAGTCCGTTACCGAGTCGATGTCCACAGGGAGAAAACGGCCGGATTCGATTCCGGCCGACAGCGTCTTGGCGATCATATCCCGCGCGCCTCTGTTTACCTCTCCGAACCGGTCCACTCCAGAAGAGACGGAGAGAATCTCCGGGTCGTTCATAAGAATAGCGCGGAGCACCGCGTCGGACTCGACGTACGCCATGGCGGCCCGCACCATCACGTGGAACCGTTCAACGGGATCGGTGTGTTTCGCGACAAGCGAGGCAACTGAGTCCCGCCACCGCTCGAGCGCACGCTGAACCGACCGCATGTAGAGGTCGCGCTTCCCGTCGACGTAGTTATAGAGGTTGGGTGTGCTCACGGAGAACCGCGACGCAACGTCACGAAGGGTCGTTTTCTCATACCCGTACGTGGCAAACGTGGCCAAGGCGACGTCGAGGAGCTCATCCATGTCGATCCGTCCGGCCTTCATGGCAATGGCATTAACAAATTATCGATTCATTCAGTTGTTAATCAAACTATAGCCCGGCTTTTGGCTGGCGTCAAACGACGACGGCGGAGGAGGCGAAGCCGAACCTCTGAACTGATTTCACCTTAGAGTCCCCCATGGTACCGCCGGCAGATAGCTGATTCGCACGGCTCTTCTCAGTACCGGCCCCGCTTGATACTATCCTCAAGATAACGATGGCGGGATCGCGGACCGCGGTCCGAGAGGTATCCGCTGGAAGGAGGACTATAACGATGTCCAACAAGATCAGCAAAGATGAAGCCCATAAGCTCGTGGATCAGTTATCGGCGGATGCGACCTGGGAGGACCTGATGCGTGAAATATACGTGAGAGAAGCCATTGAAAAGGGGTTGGCTGACAGCAGTTCCGGGAGGACAAAGGATGTAGCAGAGATCAGAGAAAAATACGGCTTACCTGAATGAAGGTGCATTGGACCGAAACTGCTGAGGCTCATCTGGATGCGATATATGAGTACATTGCGCAGGACTCAGAAACCTAGGTCCTCCGAACGATTGATCGGATTGCCGAAAAATCGGAACGCATCCGCGCTTTTCCCGTGTCGGGGGCCGCGTACCTGAGTATGCCATGGATCAGATAAGGGAGATTCTCTCCGGCCCATACAGGATTATCTACCGTGTCAGATCTGATCGGATTGACGTTCTAGCGGTCATTCACGGTTCGATGGATGTACTGGGGGACGATCCCGACTAACCGCTCTTCTAGTCCTCAACGCCGCTGCCTGCGGCACCGGCGCACCGATGGCGGCCCGTACGATTTCGTGGTGATGGACGAAGCGCAGGACGACGTCGATCTCGGAAGTATGCACTGAAGCCGACCTACCAGAGTGTCTCGCACGGGTTCGAGAGCGAGCGGGTACCGCACGTCCCGCAACTTGCCCGTTCACCCGCTCTCGCCGTCTATCTGTCCCAGATGTCCAGGTAGAGGCGGCGCAGCGGCAGGCGAGAGGCGACGAACCAGGGCGGTGTGCCGTTGGCGGTTGTCTGCTCGGGGTCGGCGCCGGCTTCGGCGAGAAGGGACAGAGCCTCAGGCTGGCCACCGATCAGGGCGTATAGGAGCGGGGTCAACCCCAACTCGTCCCGGTCGGCGTAATAGGGCTGATGGTCCCGGCTATCGGGATCGGCACGATCGGCCCCGTCCCGGAGGTACTGTTCCAGCCGGGGGATGTCGCCCCGGTAAGCGGCCCGGTGGACGCTTGGGGGGGCGGCCCTTTGCAGGGTGTCGGTCATCGCCACTCGGGCGGCCCATTCTTCCAGACGGCTGAGGGCCAGCCAGTTGCCCGGGTATTCATCTTGTTTAGCGACCAGCGACGCCAGGAGCTCACGCAGCGCGCCGGCTTCTTCGCGGGAGTCGAGCTTCCGCAAGGCGGCGAGGCGCAGATACTCGTCGCCTTGATGCCGGTCGATCAGATTGGTCAGAAAGGAAGTGCCGGTGCTCGTGAACTCCAGCGGGCAGGGCAGGTGCCACCGTTCAAAGTCGTTGTAAACGAGCCGGCCTACCTCCATCCACATCCGGTCGTGCATCTCGGGGGTCGGCTCGCCCGGTCCGGGGCTGTCGGCTTCTCGCACCTCGCCGGTGGCCGCATTGTAGGTCAGGCGCCGGTAGCGCAAGGCTCCCTCATCCGCGTCCCAACCGGACTGATAGACGAAGTCCACCGTGCCGTCGCGATAGCCTCCGCGGGCCGTCTGGACGCTTAATTGCGGCTGCTCTTCCTGAAACTCTCGCCGCCAAAGCTTGCGGAGGGCCCCGCCTGCTCGGTCTTCGTAGCGGTACAGCGTAACCGATTTGCTATAGATCTTGGGGCGGGTAGTCGCAAAAAGGGGAATGATGGTGCGGCCGGGCACGAAGAGCTTATAGTGGGACAGGAAAAGAACCCCGTCTTCCGTGGTGACCCCGTTGGATACCGTCCAGCTGGTGCGAATGTTCTCTCCCCGGGGCTCGGACATTGGGCGGCAGGTTGCCGCACCCATCGTGAGGGTGAGTACCGAGAGGAGCATGGCGCCAAGTGGCCGCATCAACCGGCCCATAAATCGCCCCTTCCATCTGTCGTTCATCTGATTCTACCGCGAACTCGCCCGCTGTTCCAGCCGGCATGCCGGCCGGCAGTACTGAAGTATCAACGTTCGGATGCACGGCGCACTGCCGGCCGGCCCCGGGGCAAACACAGTCGGATCGTGCGGGCAAATGGCGCGTTGTGCAGGCGTGCAAGGCTTGGTAGCATGAGCGGCAGATGAGTGCGAACGACATCCGATGGCTTCAACGGCTTCAGAACTTCAAAGGCGCCCTCAGCGAGCTGGAGTCTGCTATCGGGTTGCGCCGGGAACGTGAACTCTCCCGTCTCGAAGCGATGGGACTCATTCAGGCCTTCGAGCTGACCTACGAGCTCGGCTGGAATCTGCTCAAGGACTATCTTGCATACGAAGGCGTAAGCGATCTTGCCGGTAGCAGAAGTACCATCCGCGAAGCGGTAACGCGCGGCCTGCTCGGCGAAACCGAAGGGCAAACCTGGATGGAGATGCTTCAGAACCGCAATCGCACCAGCCACCTCTACGACGAAGAAGCCGTGCGTGCCATTGAAGAGACAATCGCCGAACGGTACGGCGCGGCTTTTGGCTTGCTTCGCTCGACAATGACCGAAAGGGCGGCCACCGAGTTCCCGCGGTCGCATGAAACCGGAGAGTGACGCCGATGGCTGAAAGCACAAGGGAAACCACCGAGCGATACCGGGAGCAAATCGTGCCGGTGCTCGAGCAGTTTCCCGAAATCGAGCGTGCGATTCTATTCGGCAGCCGGGCGAAGGGAACGGCCCGCTCCGGCGCCGACGTTGACCTGGCGCTTGAAGGCAGTGCGCTTTGTGACGCGCACCTTCCCGCGATCTACAACGCGATCGACGATCTGCTGCTGCCGGTTAAGGTGGATCTCCTGCTCCTTACCGACCGCACAAAACCGGAGCTGCGCGAGCACATTGCGCGGGTCGGGGTCGAGTGGTACGCCAAGTGAGCGGAAGGAAGCGGGTGCCTGCGGGCTCATGTACGTGCACCGGGAGCGCCGGTCGGCACGCCCGCGGATCGATGCAGCTTAAGTTGGAGCGGAGGAACCTGAAAATGACGGAAACCAGTAAGGCATACTGTTCATTCTGCGGAGCTTCCGTAGGTGAAGAAAGCGAGCGCACAGGAGAGACGGCAACGGCCATTTTTGACTGTCCGAGGTGCCGGAGGAACTACTGCGATCAGTGTTGTTATCAACTGGAGCCGTCCGTTCAGAAGTGCCTCCGATGCGAAAGCGTGATCGAAGAAGTGACATAACCAAGCAGTCCACCGTATTGTGAAAGCGTACGCTTCCCTGGTATGTGCCAAACTATGCGCGCTCATGGGGCGAGTCCATAATACGAGATAGAGCGGCACTACAATTAACGAGCAGCACGGCGTATGCGGTCCGCGTGGACTCCCAGGATGCGTGGGGGTGGTCACCGGAGACGACGGTCGATGTCGGCGTGATCACCGTCAGGATCGTAGACCTCGATTCTTCAACGCGGGTCGGTCGGATAGAGGTCACAGGTAACACCGGCATTACGTCTTTTATCGAGGAAGAGTACTTCATCCGGTGGACCGAGGGGTGTGTCGAGATCGGCCCGTCGGCCGAGGGCCCGTGGGACGCGACGCTCGACGTTTCGGGCGAATCCTGGACGGGACGATTTCTTCTGGTCCGAACGGTCACGAATCCGCATACCTCGGTGCGCACCAAGATGAGCGCAAGCCTATCCACGATCGAGACGCCCGGCGACGATCGCGATGTCATCTCCGTGTCCGCCGAGTACAGCAATGCGACGGAGCAGTACGTGACGACTGTGTATACGATCCGGTCGCACCAGCACTTTGCCGCGGATCAGCCGATCGGTCTCGTGCGGTGTACGTCTTACTGGTGGCGTCAAGAAAAAGACTACCAGGACGGGCTTGGACACAGCGTGGACGAGGTCACTATTGAACTCGTTGGGTACGAGGTGCCGCAGTCGGACGGGAGCGTGCTTTCCGGCGGCGATCTCGAGTTATCCTACGCGCCGAGCCCGCCGGAAAGCCTCTCGGTCACACGCGTGAGCGCGACGACCGCTTCACTGTCGTGGAGCAGAGCTTCGGACATAGAATCAGGCTTCATCATCGAACGTCGAACCGGAACTGCGGGGCTATGGGAGGAGATCGGTGAGGTCGGAGCAGGCACGCAGAGCTATACCGACGCGGCAATTCTGGCTGAGAACGAATACTGCTACCGGGTACGCGCTTTCAACCGGGCAGGCGTGAGCGAACCGTCGAACGAGGTCTACCGTGCTCCGGCGCTACCACCTGCTGCGCCGTCGAACCTGTCGGCGGCTGTCGTGGGAAGCGGGCCGTTTTACGATGTGGCACTGACCTGGAACGACAACTCCCACGACGAGACCGGATTCGAGCTCGAACGTCTCACCGTTGGCGCAGTATCTGGATTGGGTGTATGGGAAGCAAAGGAGGAGTTCGGCCCGGACGTCGACAGTTACACGGATTCCACCATCATGTCTGGGAGCACCTACCGGTACAGAATCCGGGCGTTCAACGAGTTCGGTTACTCCACGTACTCGAACGTGGTGGAGGTGGAGATACCGTGAAGGCGTAATCGGCGCGGCGGAGGGTACCGCAACGCGTGCGGATCGGAAGCGCCCACGGCGAACACCTCGTCCACGGTGTTGAGCAAGGCATCGTACGCGGGTTGGATTGCGTCCGTCCGTTCGATTGCCGTGTACCGGTGAAGGATCTCGTGAAGCGTTTGAGCATCCGTTACTAGGAGCGCCTCATCCCGGACGAGCCGCTCGCCGACGGAAACGGTGCGTTCCTTATTGCGATGCGCGACGCCTACGAGGTACATCGGTATGTTGGAGTCGATGAAGATCACGGTTCGCCCTTGGTTCGATACCCGGATTCGATTGCAGCCGCGATGTCTTCGTGGTCTCCTGAAGCGAAAGCGTACTGTGCGTACCGGCGGATCATCTCCAGCTTTTCTTTGCTTTCTCCACGGGCCTTTCGCGCATTTCGTGCCGTACTGCGCGCCGCAGCCAATCGGGCACCGTCACATTCTCCCGGCGGGCGTTCTTTGAGTTCGTTGAGGCCCTCATCATCCAGGAGAACCTGCAAACGCGTACTCATGGTCATGTCTATGATGCGCTCAGGCGTATGAGTCAAGACATCTGAAACGGGGCCTGGGGCGCGCTTTCCATCACGGGAGGGGAGAGAAGCCTTTCTGCGAGAAGCGGAAACGGGAGTAACGGGGGACCGCCTGCCGCCGGCGGCACGAAGCGGTCTCCGCTATCGCCCGGTCATCCGCTTGTGGTCGGTGGGGTCTCGATCGCCCTGTATCTGAATGCCCGCGAGCGCTTCTCCGATTTCGGTCAGGTCTTCCCGGGTCAGCTCGACCTCGACTGAACTGGCGTTCTCCTCGAGGCGTTCGGGGGGTTCCGGCTCCCGGGGATGGGGACGATCCGCGGCTTCTGCGCCAGGAGTCATGCGAGCGCGGAGCGGGCCGCCACTCACCCATCCGGGTGAGCGGCAAACCACCAGGAATGGGTATTCGAATCATCCGCCCGGGCGATGGCACGGGGCACGGGCGGAAGCTACTGTGTGTTGATGGGACGAGGTTTGGGTGGACGGCGAACGGACGTGCTTATCGTGTGCGGAGGGGTGGCGGTGCTTGCGTGGGCGGCTTGGGGCGTGCCCCGCTTGCATATCGACAGCTCGACCGATGCGTTCGTGCCCCGGGGCGCCGAAGTCGTCCGCGTGAACCGCCTGATCGAAGATGAATTCGGCGTCTCGGACGCCATAATCGTCGGCATTCACGCCACGGACGGGACTATTCTTGCCCCCCACGCCTTGTCGGTCGTCGCCGACGTGACCGCTCGCGTTGCCGCGATCGACACGGTCCACCGGGTGACGTCGATCGCAGAGATGGATCACATAGTGGCGACCGGCGACGGAATGGACGTGGTGCCGCTCTTCACAGGGACGACGCCCGAGGCGATCGCGACGCTTTCGGAGCGCCTGGACTCCTGGCCGGAGGTCTACGAGGGCGCATTGGTTTCCGCGGACCGCTCTCTGGCCGCCATAGTGGTCTTGCCGGCGCCCGGGCTTGACGCGCCCCGGATGGAGGAGCTCCTAGACAACGTGCGCGGGATCGCTCGCGGGCACGGCGGCGACACGATCGGCGTCTCTATTGTCGGCCTGCCGGTAGTGAAGAGCCAGATTAACCGCAGCCTGTTGGCAGACTTGACCCTCCTCGTTCCGATCGTTGCCGCCGTGATCGTTCTCGTTCTCTTTCTCTCGTTCCGAAGCGTGGCGGGCGTCTTGGTACCGCTCGCCGGCCTCGCCGTGTCGGCGGCGTCGATTGTCGGTCTGATGGCGGTGCTCCAAGTCACGGTCACAATGGCGACGATGCTTGTCCCGGTGCTGCTCCTCATCGTGGCCAGCGCCTACGGGATACACATCATGAGCCATTTCTTCGAGGAGGCCCGTCACCACACCGGCCGGCTGTCGGTGAGCGAAACGAACGCGCTGATCCGCAGTGTAGTCCGCAGGAACGCCGCACCGGTCGCGATGGCCGGAGCAACCACGGCCGCCGGATTCCTGGCGCAGTTGGCAAGCCCCTTGGGGCCGTTCCGGACCTTCGGCGTACTGAGCGCCGTCGGTGTCGTTGTTGCTCAGCTCTCGGCGCTGCTCCTGATTCCTGCGCTACTCCGGTTGGCGTACCGTCGCGGCATCGACGCGTCGGCGATGAACCGCAGGCGGCAACGCGCGGCGGGCACCGAGCCGCGATTGTTTCCTGCCGTGGCGCGGGCTCTGGCGGTTCGGAAGCGCCGGCTCGCGACGGTTGCGATGGTCACGCTGGGAGCGCTGGTGCTCGCATTGCCCCACATTCGCGTCGGGACCAACATGCTCGACTTCTTTGACCCGCGAACCGATCTGGTTCGCGATACGCGGCTCTTTGCCGGCGCGATGGACGGTAGTGGCGCGTTGACGCTAATGATTCGTGCCCCGCGGCGCTCCGCCGTCCTGGAGCCGCGCTTTCTAACTCGTTTGGAATCGTTCGAGCAGGAACTATCCCAACACGCCGCCGTCGGCGCAGTGCGTTCGATCGTCCCCTATGTCCGCCGTATCAACTCCGTGATGAACCACGCGGCGGTGCCGTACCGGATGGAGCGCACCGACGACGTCGAGTTCGACTTCTTCGCCGGCGAATTCGGCACGGAAGAAGAAATGGGACCGGACGACGGACTCGGCGCTATGCCGCCCGATGCCGAAGGGGCGGTGCCCGAGCCGCCACCGGATTCCGACGACGCGGCCCTGGAGCCGCCGCCGGATTCTGAAAGCGCGGTCCCCGCCCCGTCGCCGAGGGCCGCCAAGCCGGCACCCGGGACTCGTTCCGATAGTCCGGGAGTCGATCCGTTCGACGAGATTCCGACCGACCCGGCCAAGTACGGCCTGGACACCCAAGAGGATCTGCTCAACTTGGTGGCGCAGTTCCTCGTGGTGTACTCCGGGAACCTCTCGATGTTCCTGAACGACGCGATCGAGCCGGACGCCGTCGCGGTGTCGGTCCAGCTCCGCGCGGTGGACACCGCATCGCTCCGCGACGTGACCGCGCGGATCGACGATTTCTGGGCTGTGCATCTTCCGGACGGATTCTCGTACGATATTGGCGGAGGCGACGCGGTCAGCCTCGCCCTGACTGAGCTGATCACGCGCTCGCAGATCATCTCCGTGGCCGCGGCGCTGGCGATCGTCTGGCTGTTGGTGACCCTCATGTATCGGTCCCCGAAGGCCGGCGGCTGCGCGCTGATCCCGGTCGTCGTCTCCTTGGTTGCGGTTTTCGGATCGATGGCGGGGCTGGGCATCGAGGTTGACGTGGTAACGTCGCTGCTCGCCGCGCTTGCCGTCGGCGTGGGAGTGGACTACGCCATACACTTCATCAGCGCCTTTTCCCGGGCCAAACGCGACGCAACCGGCAACGGCCTGATGACCGCCTACCGGACCACCGGACGGGCGATCCTGGTGAACGCCGCATCGGTCACGCTTGGCTTCTCCGGGCTGATCGCCAGTCGCTTCGTCCCGATCAGCCGGATGGGAATCCTATTCACCGTCGCGATGCTGTTTGCAGCGGTATCGGCGCTGTCGGTCCTGCCGGCGGTGCTGCTGCGGCTCGGCGGCGTCGACGGAAACAAGACGCAGGAGGATAGCAATGACGTGTAATGTACCGAACCCGGAGCACCGTCACGCGGCGCACGCGAAGCCGCCGGTTCGCCGAGCGCGACTTGTCGCCGCCTTCGGCGCGGTATTTCTGATCGCCGCGGCCGCGGGTTGGGCGGAGCCGCCGTCCGCCGACCAGATCATGGCCCGGGTTATGGAAACGCAGAGGGCGGACACCGCGGCGATGGACATCGAGATGACACTGATCGATGTGCGCGGCGCGGAGCGGATGCGCCGGCTGCAGACGCTCTCTATGACGGTCGACGAGCTGACCAGTACCGTGACGGTCTTCCTCTCGCCGCCAAGCGTTCGAAACACACGCTTCTTGACCGTTGAACGTGCCGGTGGGGAGGACCAATGGATCTTTCTCCCGGCCGTGGGGCGCAGCCGGCGCATTGCGTCGGCCGAACGCGGCGGTTCCTTTATGGGATCCGACTTCAGCTACGCCGACATGGCTTCGACTACGTACGACACGGACGAGGCGGTGCATAGGCTGCTGCGGACGGAGGAGCGCGACGGCCGGGAGACGTTCGTGGTGGAATCGATTCCACGGGACGACGCTCAGTATTCGAGAACGGTCGTATGGGTCGACACGTCGACCTACCTGCCTGTGCGCGTCCTGTTCTGGGAGTCCGGCAACGACCCGGCCAAGGAGCTCGTCGTAACGGAGACCGAGCGAGTAGAGGGTCGCTGGGTAGCGACGGACGTCACGATGACCACCCTCGAAACGGGGCACCGGACCCGCGTCCGGACACTCCAGGCGCGGTTCGATATCCCGCTCAACGAAGGCTATTTCACGGTCTCTTTCCTGGAGACCGGGAGGCTATAGGCATGAAGACACACAAGGCGGCGCGGCCTGGGCGCCTTGCCATCGCAATCACGCTCGGTCTGGTTGTCGCCGCGCATGCGCCGGCTGAAGGTTTCACCGATATCTTTGAGCCGGCCGATACCGGTCCGGAGCGATCGGCGATTACCTTCTCCGGTGCCGTCGGCGCCACCGCCCGGATCGAGACCGACGCCGACACGGAACGGTGGCAGGACGTTGCCACCGCCTTCTTCCCGTACGCCGATCTTTCGGTTCGATGGGACTCAGCCGCGACGGAGGCTCTGGCCGACCTCACGGTCGACGCCGAGGAGCTCGGGGCGGCACCAACCTGGGAAGAGGTGATCCGGCGCGCTGTCGTCCGGAGATACCTCGGTTGGGGGCGCATCGAAGCGGGAGTGACTACAACCGAGTGGGGAACCGCCGACGGCGTCCACGCCGTGGACCCCTTCTCGGCGCGCGACCTCCGGACCGGTGTCATCGACGATCCGGCGGCGATGAAGATCCCGCAGTTCATGGCTGCACTCCATGCGCGGCTCGGGCCGGCAACACTCGACGCGGTGTGGGCGCCCTATTTCGAGCCGGATCGCGTGGCGGCGGAGGGCCGGTGGTCGGCAATCCCCGAGGAGCACGCCGCGCTCTTCGACGACGCCGACCAGCCGGACACGCGCACCATCGATTACGGCCAGATCGCCGGACGGCTGCGGAGTACGCTCGGAGCCGCGGATCTTGGGCTCATCTACGCCTACGTGTTCCATCCGGCCCCGGGCCTTCTGGTGGAGGTGGACCCGGCCACCTTTGAGACGACGGGGTCGATCCGGTACACGCGCTTCCACCTCTACGGCGCGGAGGCGGCGATCGCCGCGGGACCGGTCCGGTTGGCCGTGGAAGCCGCTTACCGGCACAGCGAGGATGCCGACGGTACGGACCCGTCGCGCTACAACAGTACCGTGTCGGCGGTCGTCGGGGCCGATCTCACGGTGCCCGGGACCGACGCATTCGCCGGCATGCAGTGGGAGGGGAGATACGTTTTCTTCTTGGACGCCGATGATCCGTTCGACGTCAACGTTGCGCAGTCGGTCGACGGAGCGGCTTTCTCCCAATCGCTCTATCCAGTCGTTGAAGTCCCGCTGTTCCGGGACCGCGTCACGGCAAGAGTCGGAGGGGCATTCCAGGTGGAGTCCCGCGAGTTTGCCGTCTTCCCGTCGCTCCGCTGGGACGTGGACGATGCGTTCTCGGTCTCCGCCACGTCGCGTCACTTCGGCGAAGCCGCGGACGGGCCGGACGGCCCGTTCTCCGCATGGTCCGGCAACCACGGCATTGAGATATCGGCGGCTTACTTGTTCTAGCAGGGCGCGCTAACAGGTCGCGCTAGCCGGGCGGCGCCGCGCCGCCCGAGACGGACATGCCCGAAATCGGCATAATGCCCCCCGAAAGGGGGCTTGCCGATTTGGTGCTTGCAATAGGCGACGCGCTGCTCTTCCTAACCACGGCGTTGGTTCTGTCGGTTACTTGCCTGTGCGTGCTTCTGCACGTTCGGGCGCGGGACGCGTACACGCGGCGGCTTTTGGCGGTCCTGGTGCCGCTCTGCGTGCAGATGGGGACCATGGTCACCGTTACGTACGTGACGCGCGTCTTCCCTGATGTTGCGGCAGGCGCCGACGGGTATGCCGCGTTCACGCTGTGGGTGACTTTCGTATCGGTCTTCGCGACGGCGGCGATTTTGTTTTCGATGAGTCGCTACCTTGTGGACTTACTGCCCGCGGCAGCTTCGAAGAAAGCCTTGGGACGCGTGATCATCAGTATTGTTGTCGGCGCTTTCGCGGTGCTGAGCCTCTTTTTCATTCTGAATGAGAGTGGCGGCGATTGGGGATACGCGATGGCGGTGACCGTCCGGTATCATTTTTTTGCCGGGAGCATGTTCATGACATTTCTCGGCGTCGCATCGCTGGTATACCGGAAGCGCGCGGAATCGTGGGAGAAAGAGAGCCTCCTGACCGGGATGATAGTCGCCTTTGTGCCGCTTCCGGCGGTCCTGCCGATCGATCTCCTTTTCTTCCGCGACCACCCCTTCAAGATCGCTTACCTGAGCTTTTCCGTCTTTGTGGTTTTCCTGTACTTCTTCATCAGCAGGCAGTACTTCCACGACTACGGCCGGTCGAAGGAGCTATCTCTTCCCGGGAAGCTTGCCCGCAGCGCCGGGATCTCTCCGCGGGAGGCGGAAATCGCCCGGCTCTTGGCCGCCGGCAAGACCAACCGTGAGATCGGAGAAACCCTGTGCATCTCCAACAACACGGTGAAGACTCACGTGAAGAACATCTACGCCAAGCTTGGTGTCAGGAACCGTGTCCAGCTCTTTTCCGTGTGCCGCGAGGAGGCGCCGCGCCGCGACTGAGCGGTTTGCACCCTCCGATCCCTGGCTGGAGCGCAGGAAGGGAACGTCGACTACCGAAGGGACCACGGCGAACTCGAGGAATTGACGCCAATACTGATGGCGATTATCATGAAAATCGCTATGAGGGATGGCGCTGGTAACTATGTTTGTCGAGACCTCGATCTCAACCGCCTCTTAGAGAGCCGTACGGTTATGCTATTCGGCCCCCGGCAGACCGGGAAGAGCTCCTATATTCGGTACCAGCTGGCCGGAGAGCCGGCGGCTGTATTCAACCTGCTCGACCAAGGGCTTCTGTTTGCCACTTTGGCCGACCCCACGCGCATTCGCCAGGAGATTGAGGCCCGGGATATCCGGGATTCGCTCGTGGTTATCGACGAGATACAGAAGAACCCGGCACTTATGGAAGAAATTCACCTGATGATCGAAGAGCGGGGGCTCCGCTTCTTGCTCACCGGCTCCAGTGCCCGGTCTCTCAAACGCTCGGGAGTGTCACTGCTGGGCGGCCGCGGGAGCGATCGGCGCATGCACGTGTTCACGTGGAACGAGCTGCAACCGGATCGTTTCGACCTTCACCGTGCGCTCAACGCAGGATTGCTCCCACCGCACTATCTATCCGAGGACCCCGATGAAGGGCTGGGTGCGTACGTGGACCGCTATCTGACCGAGGAAATCTCAGCCGAAGGCCTTACCCGGAACCTTCCGGCGTTCGCGCGCTTTCTGGAGACCGCAGCCGCGTCAAATGCCCAGATGATCAACTACACCAATATCGCCAGGGACGCTCAAGTGGCACGACAGACAGTGGTCCAGTGGTTCTCGGTGCTAACCGACACCCTGCTTGCATTCCAGCTACCCGCGTACACCGGGACACACAAGCGGAAAGCAATCGAGACGGCGAAGTTCTACTTTTTCGACACCGGCGTGGTTCGCGCCCTGAGGCGGCTACCCGTGATCCAGGAGAATTCGGCCGATTTCGGAGAGTTTTTTGAGCATTTCATCTTTCTCGAGCTGCGAGCCTGGATCGACTACCGTTCGCCGCGGTCGGAGCTTTCCTACTGGCGGTCGCGTTCCGGGTTCGAGGTGGACTTTCTGCTTGACCGGCGCATCGCGATAGAGGTGAAGGGGGCACGAACCGCTCACGAAAAGCACACTGGCGGCCTGAGAGCTATCATGGAAGAGGGGACAGTAGAGCGGGCAATCGTCGTATGCCGGGAACGCCGTCCGCGAAAACAGGGCAATATCGACATTCTCCCGTGGGAGTACTTCCTGGGTCAGCTCTGGGCGGACCGGTATGCGAGGGCGTGATTCCGGACGGTCCCTTTTCGGGCTTGCTTTGGAGCTCGGAGTACACAGCTGCATACCGGTCAGCAGGATGAGTGCGCGCTCCCGACGGAACTCGAGCGCCATACCAGCGTCAGAGTTCTCGAAGGAGCGCCTTACCCGAGCTTCACCTTCCGGCTCTTGAGATCACTCTCGGATGCGCTTGTCCCGACGAAGACCCGGTACGTTCCGGGCTCGAAGACCCACCGACCCTCTTCCTCGCTGTAGTAGCGCAACTCATCGCGCGGGACCTCTATAGTCGCCGTCTCGGATGCGCCCGCGGCGAGGGAGATCTTCCGGAAGCCTTTCAGCAGCTTCACCGGCCGGGCTACTTTTGATCTGGGCATGCCTACGTAGACTTGCACCACTTCGGCGCCGTCCCGGTCTCCGGTGTTCTTCACGGTTACCGCTACGCTCAGGCCGTGCTCGCCCGCCGAAACCTGCGGCTTCGCGAGCGAAAACGTGGTGTACGAGAGCCCGTGACCGAACGGGTACATCGGAGTCACGCCGTTCTTGTCCAGGAGGGTATAGCCATGATAGCGCCCGTATTCGATTTCGAGGTCGGTGGAGCTGAAATACGGCAGGTCGGACTCTGTCTTGCGGATCGTAAACGGCAGCTTGCCGCTGGGCGAGACGTCGCCAAAGAGAAGGCGTGCGAGCGCCGTGCCGCCCTCCATGCCGGCGTACCAGCCGTAGAGGATAGCAGGTACCTCCTGGTCCCATTCGGTGGGCATGATCATGCTGCCGCCCACGAGGGTCACGACTGTGTTCCGGTTGACGGTGGCAACCTCTCGGATCATCCGGATCTCCGGCTCCTTGAGCGAAAGGCTGGCGCGGTCGCCGCCGAGAGCTTGTCCCATGCCGGAACCGTCCGTCGATACCATCTTCTTCAGCACACGCTTTACGAGCTTGGCACGGATCGGCATCCGCTGGTTCTTGAGCCCCGTTACGATCGGATGCTCGCCTTCGGTGATGCCTTCCATACCTAAGTACTCGCCCTCGTCGTTGTAGTCATTCCCGGCAACGACAACGACGCAATCGGCGTCCGCGGCCATCTCCTTCGCCCGCTCGATCTCCGTCTCGTCGCAGTGTGAGACTTCGACTCCGTCGCCGAGGTAGGTGCGCAGGCCTTCCAGGGGCGTGACGACGTGCGGCGCGCGAACCCAGCTACTGCCGCGGTCGCCGGTGTTCTCCTTGGCGGCGAGGCTTCCCACCACCAGGACCTTCTTCACCGAGGGGCTGAACGGCAGAACGGGGCCGGCGTTCTTGATGAGCACCGCAGACTTTTCCGCGGCTTCGCGGGCGAGCTGTACGTGCTCCTCGGCGACGACGTCCCCGGGGCCGTAGCTCCGCGGGTCCAGCGTATTCTGGAATACCAGAAGGGTGCGGATCACTCGCCGTGCCGCCTGGTCCACGGTGGACTCGGAGACGGTGCCGTCCTTCACCGCTTTGAGCAGATTCCGCTGATAGTGGACCGGCAGCGGCATCTCCACGTCCAGACCGGCCTCTATAGCCTTCTTTGTGTGACGTACCCCGTAGATGAAATCGGATATCGCAAAGCCTTCGAACCCCCAGTCTTCGCGGAGCACTTCGGTGAGCAGGTACGAGCTCTCGCATGCGTGGTCGCCGCGCACTTTGTTGTAGGCGCCCATCACTGAAGCGGCGCCTGCGTCGATGCACTTCTTGAAGTGGGGGAGATACACTTCACGCATGGTCCGTTCGTCGGCCTTCACATCCACCTTGAAGCGAGTGTTCTCGATGTTGTTGAGCGCGTAGTGCTTGGCGCACGCCATCACGTTGTGACGCTGCACGCCGCGGGTGAGCTCGGCGCCCATCTCACCGACGAGGTAGGGATCCTCGCCGTAGGTCTCCTGGGCCCGCCCCCATGCCGGATGGCGCAGGAGGTTGATGCAGACTCCGCCGAAGTAGTTGGCCCCCTGAGCGCGCGCCTCCTTCCCGATGGCGTCCCCGATTTGCCGCTCGAGATCACGATCGAACGCGGCCCCTCGCGCCATAGAGACCGGGAAGCACGTGGAATTGCCCATGACAACGCCACGCGGCCCGTCGGTGAACGCGATGGGCGGGATTCCCAACCGCCTGTTCCCGTTGGTTTTGATCGGCACGGGGTTGTACGCGTTCTTGTACTTGATCTGGTTCTTCACGATGTCCCAGTTGCCGTTGAGGAGCCATACTTTCTCCGTGAGCTTGAGCCGGCTCAGAAGCGACTCGACGCGCTGGTCGATCTCCTCACGGGAGAGCCTGCACTCGTCTTCTTTCCCGAACATCTCTGACTCCTTGCCTTTACCAAGCTACTCTCACGAGCCACTCCCGGGCTCGAGTGGTGGTACCCATTATAACTTGGAATGCCGGCACGGCAATGCAACGAGAAACCGGGCGGCATCCATCCGGCTTGCCGTCCTCCTCGGTGGCCGCACGTTGAGCGCGGCGGGAATGGTGTGAAATCAAGAGACGACCGTCGTTGTACGGAGCAATGTATGGAGCAATGTATGGAGCAAGCCATCTCGTTGAGGAAGTGAGGGGTGGAAAGGCGGCTCCGCAGATGCGCGGGCGTATCGCAGGTATGGTATGATTATCCCTTGGAGGGAGCCAAGGAGTGTGTGGTATGGCCGCCGGAACGCGGCCCGAGTACGAACCGTATGCAGATAGCCGGCAACTCGGCGTCGTGGCCATCCGGCATGCGTGTCTGTGGGGGCTTGGCGTCCACGCCGTGTTGGTGGTCCTGTTCTTTGCGCTTGGGGTGAATATTCTTGCATGGTAGAATTTTCTGAGTTGTGCGGCGTTTTGGTATGCGGCGTGGGGGAGCAGGAGCGGGCGAGTAGTCTCTCCATTCGTTGTGGCGAGCGGGGAGGTTTTCGTTCATGCGACCTTGGCTACCGTATTGCTGGGGGCTGGGGCCGGTTTCCAGCTGTATCTGCTTGTTCTCACCGCCTTTATGCCTGCTTCACCGATTGCTTCGTCCCGGGCGCGGGGTGCTTGGGCGCTTGGTTTTCTCGTTTACTTTGTCGCGCTGGTGTTGGTGGCCGGAAGCATCGGAGCCTATTATGAGCTTGATCCGGTCGTGATCAACGCCATGCGGTTGGCAAATGTTATTGTTGCGTTTGCTATCCTTGCGGGAATTGTTCACCATTTGCGCCAAACGGCTGTGAGCGCGCAACGGAAGTTGCAGGAGCGCGCCCGTACCGATGTGCTAACCGGGCTATACAACCGCCGCGGAGTGCTCGAAATGTTGGAGCGGTGTCGCGCAGATCGCGAACGTCACGGTAGGCAGTTCTCGGTCATCCTGGGGGACCTCGATCGGTTCAAGGCGATCAACGACCGCTACGGGCACGAGACGGGTGACGAGGTGTTGCGCCGAACGGCCTGCGCAATCGTGGGGACACTGCGGGGAGGCGACTCCGTCGGCCGGTGGGGCGGCGAGGAGTTCCTCATCGCGCTGCCAGGCAACGATGCCGAAACGGCCGCGCAGGTTGGTCAACGCGTGATCGAGGCGGTCCGCGCGGTGGAGGCGCCGGCGCGATCGAGCGGGCGGACCGGGAGCCGAAGGCGCGGTCCGGTGGTGACGATTTCACTCGGTGTGGCAACGGTTGTCGAGGGGGAATCGCTGGACTCGCTTATCTCTCGCGCCGATCATGCGCTCTACCGCGCGAAGCGTGCCGGCAAAGATCGCCTCATGGTCGCAGAGTCGGTGCAGTGTGACTCCTGAGGTGGGTGCGCGAACCTGGGAACTCTTGAAAATCGCGGCGATGCGCGGCGATGCGCGGATACCGGCTACGGCAATACACGTCCGATAACCCGCCCGTGGGGGGCGGCTCTCCTAGTGGGGGCGGAGCCGGGTTCTACATGGGTTCGTCATAGCTGGTGTAAAACGGCGTGCGATGGGCCGCGCCACCTGCCACCGGCCGGCGTTCAGGAATCCCACTGTGCCAAACGGTAATGGGCACGTATCCCTTCGTCCTTGGTAAGGAGGGGAGCGGCGTTGACCGCGGCGAGGGCTACAATCATCCGGTCGAACGGATTGCGCGTCCAGCGGAGCTGCCATGCACGGCGGGACACGATTGAGCAGGGTGTATCGTCGATTGTCAGGGCGAGCCGCTCTTCGAGGTATTCCAGCACCGTGGCGGCGGTGGGCTTGAGGCGGCCGATTTCGTGCAGGTACTGGAGCTCGAGCCCGGCCATGGGGCTTGCGAGCAGCCGTGAGGTTTCCAGCGCCTGTGTAGCGGCCGGAGGAAACCGGTCGGCATCGCCTGCGTAGAGCCAGACGAGGACGTGGGTATCGAGATACAGCGGAGTCATACGCCGGGGGTCCACTCTCCCGACCAATCGAGATGAACGAGGTCTTCCGGGTCCCCCTCCGCCGCGTCCTGCGGGGGAAGGCGATCCCATACCGATGGAGCGTGCTCGGGTACGAGGCGGATCGTGCGCCCCTTCCGCTCGATTACGACCGGTTCCCCCGTTTCCAACGAAGTGTCGAGAATGCGATAGAGGTTCTGACGAAGCTCCGTAGCCGTTACTTTCATACGTACATGGTACACTTACGTACGTACGGAATCAAGGACGAGCGCTTACTTGTAGGGGGCCGGTTCGTGCAGGTACTCCCGCCTCCCAGTCGATCGGGGATAGGGCCGCGGGTGGGCGTCTGCCTTAGTCACAGCGCGGCGTGGGCCGCGGCGATCTCCGCGGCGACGCGGGCGTTGGCGTAGACGAGCTCTTTGTTGGCGGCGAGCGTTCGCCCTTCGGTGAGTTGGTCCAGGCGGGAGAGGACGAACGGGGTCACCTCTTTGCCGCGGATGCCGTGGTGCTCGGCGGCCCGGACCGCTCGGTCGATGGCCCCGTTGAGCTCGTGCGGGTCCAGCTCGAACTCGGCGGGGATGGGATTGGCGACGAGGAGCCCGGAGTCGAGGCCGAGCCGGCGTGCGGCGTCCATGGCAAGTGCGACGGTCCGGGGATCGTCGGCGCGGTCGTCGGTGGGGTAGCCGCTGTCCCGGAGGTAGAAAGCCGGGAAGGAGCCGGCCCGGTAGCCGAGAACGGGCACCCCGTGCGTCTCGAGGACTTCTAGAGTCAGGCCGATATCGAGGATCGACTTAGCTCCGGCGCATACGACCGCGACCGGGGTGCGGGAGAGCTCGATGAGATCGGCCGAGATATCGAAGGTTCGGTGCGCATCGCGGTGCGCGCCGCCGATGCCGCCGGTGGCGAAGACCGGGATTCCGGCGAGGTGGGCGCAGAGCATGGTGGTGGCTACGGTGGTGGCGCCGTGGTGCCCCTTGGCCAGAAGGGTCGGCATGTCGCGGCGGCTTGCCTTCCGGATGTCCCGGCCGGTCGCCATAGAGCGGATTTCGTCCTCGTCCAGCCCGACGCGGATGCGCCCGCCGATCACGGCAATGGTGGCCGGCGTGGCGTGCGCCGTGCGGATCACTTCCTCGCAGGCGAGGGCACACTCGATATTGTCCGGGTACGGCATGCCGTGCGATATGATGGTGGACTCGAGCGCCACCACGGGGTTCCCCTGCCGGATGGCCTCGCGGACGTCGTCGCGTATATCGAGGAATTCGTTCATAGGGCTCCTTCCGGGGCGTGAGGCACGGAAAGGCGGCGTGCGATAGGCCACGCCACCTTCCACCGGTCGGTGTATGCCGCTCGTCACCGGCGACGGCGTCCTCCCCAACTAGGCACGAGTTGTGCGAATCGCGCGAACGGCGCGTGGAATCATCCTCCCTCCTTGGTGCGCTCGGTGGTGTGTTGAGCTGCCAGGATACCTTTGGGCGTGGGCACGTGCCAAGCGGCTGCGGCCGGCGCGCGGATGCCGGAGGGCTCCTGCGGAGCCTTTGGGTTGGCGGATTGGGCGCGGGCATCCGCCAAGCCGCTGGAGTCCGGCTGGGGGTGCGGGGCCCCGCAGGGCGGTTCTGCTTGACGGCCGGCTCCGGTGCGGGGCTGGGCCGGGCGGTGGTCGACGGTCGGTTGGAACCCGCGTCCGGAGCGGCGGTCGACGGGGATGCATGGCCGGTGGTGCGAGCGTCCGGCGGGCAGGAGGATATACCGGGGGCGTTGCGGCAGTGCGTGAGCGGGCGTCGCGGAAAGCCCGGAGCCCGCGGCCGGCGCGCAGGGCGATCGGGAGTGAGCCCGGCCGCGCGCCGGACTTCGGGTTCGGGGCGGACCGCGGCTTCGGGGGAACGGGCGGAGTGGGGCGTGGTGGTGACGCCCGGCGACCGGCGGGCCCGGGGCTGCAGGGACGGAGGTGCGGGGGCATTCGACTGCTACGACGGTCCCTGCGGCG
>Ga0207421_10002486_pt1 | contig 22796 bp, 4 predicted proteins | sample SodLakKL_010_SED_4_FD_187542 | JGI IMG/M metagenome (GOLD analysis project Ga0207421, IMG submission 187542) | Alkaline sediment microbial communities from Lake Tanatar, Kulunda Steppe, Russia - 8KL_010_SED (SPAdes) (version 2) | ecosystem: Environmental > Aquatic > Non-marine Saline and...
ACTGTATCTAAATTTTCCTGTGTTCCTTTGAAAGAAATTCCTTTAGCCATCTGTTCTGCGACAATTTGAGAAGCATTATCTCTAGTGACTAATGGCCTAACAGGGAATGTTCCATACTTTTCATCGTATACTGTTCTAGTTAAACCTTCTACACGCGAAAAACTATCGTTCAACAGTCTTTCTACAATAAGTGGCTTCTGATATGAGAGTATTCTGACAAATTCCGTGTTTTCGGTAAGCCTCACAAGGACATCCCTCTGCTTATTGTTCATTTCAGGCAAGCCTTCTTTGATGTTTTCAAAGCCGTTTTGACTTATACCTGCTGCTTCAAGGTTGTCAATAAAAGCGGAGCTCTGTCTCCAGGCTGTCCATCCCAGCACAGTACGTCTCACTAACCTACCCACATCCATTGGATCCTCAACTCCCTGTGAACGGGTACCCGTTTCCTGCGCGGAACTTTCCTCATCTCTTCTCTCTGCCTGAGTTAACTCTATCCATTCACCGTCATCCCATCTGTATTGCTGACCTTCGTCGTCTCTTGCTACTACGAAACCCTCAGGTATTAACCCGTCCTCGCCCAATGTAAAATGTTCTCCCATATCCACCGAAAGACCGTCGTGTTCTGTCTTTACACCAGCAACGCTTGTTTTACCATCTTTTATATGAAGTGTTAATTCAAAGTCATCAACCTGAATACTTGTAACTTGAACATCAGCTTCAAGGTCCGAGGAAGTTGCGCTTATTTGAGATTCATCAGCAATATCAATAGGAAGAGAATTTCTCTCCAAACCAATCGATTCAAGTTTACTCAAAAGATCGTCTCTCACCTCTACAGCTGAATCTTCACTAACCGGCTCGCCTTTGTCGATAATCATATTTACGGTCAACCTTAGAGCCGCTTCAGGAGTAGCGAAATTTTCACGGGTATAAGCTGGATGGTAAGTTCCAGGATGTGATTCGGTTATATACCTTTCCCGAAAAACATTATATACAGCTATGCCGCTTTCCACAATATCTCTATCGTTTCGTAACCCTTCCGGAAGAGCAGCTTTTATCTCCTGAGCAAGCTCATTGTCACTAAAATCCGGGGTCTCTTCTACAGAGCTCTCTTCAACAGCTTCTATATCCGCTTGAGGTAATTCTTCCCACTTTTCTCCAATCCACTGATGAGGATTACCATCTTCACACCTTGCCATTGTCATTTCCTGCACGGGAACAACGTCTCCGTCTTCATTTATTGTGAATTCATCTCCCTTATCAACTATAAGACCATTGCTCAAAGATGTGTTGTCTTCAACGGGAGTTAATATTGTTGTTCCCTGAACCGGTTCAAGACGTTCATTAAGAGGAGAATCCGGAGAAAGATACCATTCTTCCCCCTCATATTCAACCTTCATGGCTACTCTACTCCTGGGGTTGACCATATTCAGGAGACTCATTCCGTCTTCCGTGGTTCTAAATGTGCTGCCTGCACCCACTGTAATATCCCCGTAGTCTATTCTATTTCTTGCAATTAAAACAGCACCGGACATGAAATTAACTTCATTTCCCTCAATACGAAGTTCAAGTCCTGTTGACCCCACTTCCCAGCCACCGTAAATAGAGCCCTCTTTCAGAACCGTGCCGTCTCCGAATAAAGCCAGGTTTCCTTCTCTTATGGAAATCTGCCCGGATGAAACAACATAGTATGAGTCATTTGAATCGTCTAGGCGTACGCGGGTATTTACTTTCTCGGGCGAATCTGCCTCTTCCTGTGCGGGTTCAGTTTCTTCCTCTTCAGTTTCTGCGACATCTGTATCCGCTGGTTCGGAGTCCGGGGTTGTTTCGTCCGCGGCGGCTCCTGCCTGTTGAATATGCAGTACTTCGCCGTCGCTGAGGTGAAACTCCCCGTTGATTATATAAACGGTATTCCTGACTGCATCCGGCATTATCTCAGCGCCTGCTTCCAGAGTGCCTCTTCCGGTCTTGCCGAGAGCGCTGTATTCAATTTCAATATCCTGATTTGTCTCTACATTGAGTTCGGTATCAAACCTTATGTTTATTCTTAAATCGTTTATGTCTTCACTATCCTGAAGTGAAAAATCCTGACCTAGTTCAAGACCTTCCCCGAATATCTCCGCCACGGTAGTATCAGTCATCTCTATATATCCGTCTCTTTTATGCCATCCTTCTACCGGAGATCCTTCCGTAACCCGCTGCCAGGACCTGCTTTCCGCGCCGTACACATAAAATTCTTCCTCTCCGTCAGAGAGAAGGTTAGCCGCAAGATAGTCTCCCACTTCCATAAGTCCGTTCACATTGTCAAGCTCCTCTATAGTAGCCTTAAGCGAAAATGGCTGACCTTCATCCAGAAGCAGACTGGCGACTATATACTCATTTCCGGTTTCGAGCATCCAGCTTGCATTCTCAACGCTCTCTTCATTGATGTCTCTTACAAATTCTACATCCAGGTGGGAATTTTGAAGTATCGAAGCCCTTTGAATATTACTTTCCTGCATGGCCGCGATTTCCGAAACACTGCTGCTTAATATGTCAAAATCGCTCTCATCGCCAAGGATAAGGCCCAATTCTTCCGAAAGCTCTCTGTTGTATATATTAAAAAAGTTACCTGTAAAGTCATTCAGTTCTTCAGATGAAAGATTTTCCCTGTCATTCAATGCCATACCCGCAGTATAGTTCTCATCATGCCTCACTTTAATTCCGAGGGCTATGTCAAGCCGGCTTATACTTTCTATTTCCTCCGGCGAGTCTTCAAAAATATCAACACCGCTGATTTCTCTTACAGCTTCGGCTGCTCCGGACTCGAATGTCAGAATCAATGTTTCGTGTTCACCCATTCTGTAATCTTTTATCGTAAGCTCCTGGCCGTATTCGTTTCTCAGAATACACTCATTGGAAGATTCGACCTGAAAATTGTTATTCAAAACAACATCTCCCGCATATTCCCGGAGAATTATATCTTCCTGCGTATCATAAATCCTGTGATTTTCGGCTTCGAAGCTCTCGTCATCCAGTCTTTCTAATTCTTTAAACTCCAGTCTTCTGTCGTTTTCCAGGTCATTTATACAGTGTTCGCCCCAATACACAATCTCCAGCTCCCGGTTAAACTGCACATCTACAGACTCCGTGCGAATTTCTCCGGTCAGTGGATCCCTCACGGTTAAATCGTCCCGATTCAGTTTATCTTCTTTCAGGCTCCATCCTTCTAATCCTTTTATATCGCCTTCTTCAGTCACCTCTTTCAGAATGCCGCCGTCACCAGCATAAAAGGTGTCTCCGTAAGTCATTACCAGTGTTTCCTCGATGTAATCTGCCCCGCTTAAACTCTCAACATTGGCAGATGTGAGTTTTTCCCCTTCAACAAATCTGTGCATGAACTGCTCAAGGTATCCCGTCTGTATGATGACATACATATTCTGCATTCCCGCATAAGCATCCTGGTTTACGGGATCTCCATCAATATCCGTATTAAGAAAACCCCTGGCGTCCTGCAGCGTGATTTCACCGCGTTGATACAGCACCGAAGCGGCAATATGACCTTCGGAGAGCTCTTGCGCAGCATCAGAAGCATTTAAACTGAAGATATGTGACAGTTCTCTCATAATCCCCAGGTCATGAGCCTGAATCAGATGAACATAATTTGCAATTTCATCATTTCGCTGCGCTTCTCTAAGCCTCTTTCTTACTGTTTCATAACTAAAACCGTACTCCCTGATTCCTATGGCTGCGCCCACATGAGCTTCTGTCAACTCGGCGGCTGCGGTATCCAGGTTAAATTCAGCAACCGTTAAAGTAAGTTCATCTAAAACGCCCCGGTCATAAGCAGCGGTTATGCTCCTTAAATTTATATCTTCCTCTTTTAGTTTTTTCCTTACCTCTTCTCCGGTGAAGCCGTATTCTTCACCATATTCCCTGATTCCTATAGCTCCCCCTACATGTTCGGCAGACAGTTCCTCAGCCACGCTTTCGGCATTGAAATCATCAATTGTTAATCTAATCTCGCCTAGAAAACCCCTGTCATAGGCATCTACCAGATACGAATACCCTATTAATTCTTCATCTTCAATATTCGCTAATTGTTCTCTGACTTCTTCACTATTCCAATTGTATTTCTCTATCCCTATTGCCCCTCCGAGATGGTTCTTTGTCAGTTCCTCCGCCGCTGTTTCCGGATTAAAATCATCCAATGTCTGAGTGAGGCTACCGAGACAACCCCGTTTATATGCAGCAAGAATCTGCAGATATCCTTCAGCCGGGCCGCTTTCGAGAACATCCCGCGCTTCCGCCGTGTCCCACTCATCTCCCAGCACTTTTTGGGCAGCTGCCGCGCCTAGATGCTCCTGAGTAAGTTCCCTTGAAACGGTTTCTGCGTTGAATTCAGATAATGTACCTTCAATCTCCTGACTCAGTCCCAGCCTGCGCGCGGTTATAAGATTAATAAAGCCTGCAGTTTCACTTCTTCTTGATATATCGTTTCTGTTTTCTAGCGCATAACGCACATCCTCGGCGTCCATTCCGTGTTCGGATATCCCAACGGCTCCCCCGGCATGATTGGGCGTCAGTTCGGCTGCCACGGTCTCAACATTAAACTCAGAGAGAGTCTCTTTTATCTCATCCATCACATCTTCCTGCTGAGCGGTTATTAAAGCAGAAAATCCCGTAGCGCCGCCTTCTCTGGATAATTCAGCCCTGACCGCCTCAGCGGTAAAACCGTATCTTCTTCCGTATTCTCTCATACCAACCGCGGCTCCCACATGCTCCGCAGTCAGTTCATCAGAAAAATTGTTTTCAAAATCATCAATTGTCTGTTCAACCGTGCGCAGTACCCCCATCTGCTTAGCTCTCAGGATATTTGAATAAGCGTTATCTGCATCCATTTCCATTTGTCGTATATCAACAGAATCCTCACTTTCCGCTGAAAACATTTCAGTTTCTTCGTCCGAAAGTTCGCCGGATTTCCCTTCCGAAAGTCTTTCGGCAAGATCTTCTACGCTCGAGGCTTGCAGGTTCTGCCTGGTTAACATATCTAAATAATCTCTTCTATGGCTTTGGCTTTCAGCTTCATTTTTCAGCTTTCTAACTATTGTTTGAAGGTCTTCCCAACCCTCATCCAGACTTATTGCACCGCCGACATGAAAGTCCTTCATATTATTCCTGATTGTTTCCGGCGTAATTTCACCGTATTGCTTCCCAAATATTTGCATTAATTCATCGGCAACCTCAAACCGCACCGCCGTAGCAATATAACCGAAGCCCTCCGGAGAGATTCTGAAGGTACCGTGAGAGTGATTATTTATCTTCTCCTGATACGGAGCCAGTACTCTCTGAGCGTCCCACCCCTTTCTATCCATCATATATGCCATTGCAAAATGAACTTCCGTGACCGTATAATCAGTTGGAAGATTATTATCATGGTCAGTTAGAATGCTGCTAAGTTCCTGCGTAAGGCCGTCTTCATGAGCCATGCAGATAGTTGTTTGAACTCCCAGGGAAGCTCTGATTTTTAAACTTGTCACCTCATTTGCGCAAATATTATGGTTAGCACCATACTCACCTATGCGGCTGATGGCGGCTGTTCTGTCGGCGGCAACGGAAACCGTACTTTCAATTGCTGAAAGTATAACGGAATTCATATCCTCCAGGCGGAATGACCCTTCACGCACCTTGCCGGATATAATAATCTGGCTGAGGGTTCCGGTTATCATGCTTGTTGTGAAATCAGCCAACATTACATTAAATGTCATTCTGTACGCATTTTCGGGCGACAAACCTGAGAGCACCTCTTCCGGTATATTTCCCCCTCTGATCTGATCCATACCTATGTCAAGGCCCATGTTTTCTCCAAGGGTTTCAATCATACTTTCCTGTATTATACTGCCGCCCATGGAAATGGTTCCCGATATTATTCCGGCTGTGAAAGCATCGCCGAAATCATCTCCGCGCAGAAGATTAATACTCGTTGTAAATGTTGTCTGCGCAATGAAGTTCGGCATAAGAGAACCCTGCGCAAAAATCTCCGTCCCCTCCAGAAAGCTTGAAAATTCTCCCGATAGACCTCCTTCAAAATAAATATTGGTAAACGAAAGGAAAATCTCCAGCGGATCACCGCTTCTTACGGCATTACTCAGGCTTGAAGCCTGAAACATTACCTTCATTCCCTGAAACATTGAAGACATGCTGGGAAGCAGGCATGTACCCGGTATTGCCCCTGCCACGGGACCTAAAGCCGTACCGAGCGCCGTTCCCATAGCCGACAAACCCTGAGCAACATAAGATCCGACCGCAGTCACCGCGGAAGCCACAGTTGAAGCAGCCCCCACAACCGCAGAACCGATCGCGGTGCTTCCTATCTGAGCGCCTACATGAGCTGCAGCCGCCTGGGCAGAAGTCATTATAGACTGCATGGCCCCTGCAACCGGGCCCGTGCCAGTGCCCATTGTAGCTATAGAAACAGCTACTACTACCGCCACCGCAGCAGCTTGTATAAGAACTGCTTTGAACGTATCCCAGGACGGATTTCTTATAAATTCAACCATCGGCCCAAAAAACATATCAAATAAATCACCAATAAAACCACCAAACATATCTCCGAAAAAACTCCCGGATTCTTCGCGCATCTTTTCCACTTCTTCAAAAGTATCAGCAAGATAATGTACGGCGGATTCGGTGGCGCTGAGCATAATGGAGTCCATATCTTTTATCTCTCCGTACTTAAGCTGCTGCTCAAGCGCGCCGGTTATTATATTAGTTCCAAAATTGACCGCTCCACTCAAGAATACATCGGAGTCTGAGGGGGGAGCGCGGGCGTCCGGTATATATACCCCCAGCTCCCTTGCAACGGTCCGCTCCAGCCCCATCCCCACAGTTGAGCTTATGCCTGATATTAAGCCGGAGCGGACCGCTTCTTCGGCATCTGCGCCCCTTAGCATTTCAGTACATGTTGTTATTACGGTACTTGCGACAAAATTACCGATATACTCATTACTAAAGCAGTCGGAAATTGCGCTGGAAAAATGCCCCATAATACCGCCATCGTCTATAAAAAAGTGAGACATTGCCAGAATGGCCCCCAGGGTATCCTCTTCTTCAACTGCCTCAAGTACTCGGAAAGTCCTGAATGTATGCGACAATGCCTTAAATCCTGTGGAAAATGAAATTCCCAGGGCCGGAGCAGCAACAGGCATTACTACAGTTACAAGCATACCCAGCGAAGCCAGCGCTCCGTCGTCATCCATAAACATGGAAGTAATCGGCTCAAGCGCTTCGGCAATAGGCTCCAGAACAGGCTGAACTATGTCAAATATCGGCTCAAGGATCGGTTCAAGAGCTTCAAAAAGAGGCTCTAGCGCCTCAAATATCGGAGTAAGTATAGGTTCAAGAATATCTATTACAGGCTCTAAAACAGGTTCAAGAAACTCCATTATGGGTTCAAGAATCGGCTCTAATATATCGACCAATACCTCAACCATCGGTTTTGCAACTTCCACCAGTGCTTCAAGAATAGAACCTACCGCTTCAAGAACTCTGGAGAATAAACCTCCTAATGGCTGGTCGGTTTCGTCAGCGCTCTCGGGAGACTGGTCTTCTTCACTATCAGTTTCTTCCGGGTCTTCTGTCTCATGAGGTTGCGGTATAAATATTGATACTACTGCATCTATTATGTCTCTTACTGCTGATACTATCCTGGAAAGAAGCCCGGCGCTTTCCTCTTCGGTCTCCTGGGAAGGAGACGGGGCGCGATCTTCTTCGGGGGTTTCCTCTGAGTCATCGGGGGTTTCTAATTCCTCCGGCTCTTCCAATTCATCAGCCTCTTCGGGTTCTTCAGGCTCGTGCGCCTGCGGTATAAATATTGATACTACTGCATCTATTATGTCTCTTACTGCTGATACTACCCTTGAAAGAAGCCCGCCTCTTTCCTCTTCGGTTTCCTGCGAAGGAGACGGAGTACGATCTTCTTGCGGGGCTTCCTCGGGCTCTCCGGGGGCTTCAGATTCCTCAGGCTCTTCCGGCTCGTACGCACGCGGTATAAATATTGATACTACTGCATCTATTATGTCTCTTACTGCTGATACTATCCTTGAAAGAAGCCCGCCTCTTTCCTCTTCGGTCTCCTGGGAAGGAGACGGAGTGCGATCTTCTTGCGGGGCTTCCTCGGGCTCTCCGGGGGTTTCAGACTCTGAGGGTTCTTGGGGGTCGTCGGTTTTTTCGGCGGGGTCAGATTCTTCTGAATCTTCACGGGAAGGCTCAATATACCCGGTTTCCCGCTCTTCCCTGAACGGCCCGTCCCTTTCCCTCACATCGGTTAAACCTGTGTCTTTTATGTTATCTTCTTGAGTTAAGACAATTTCAGCTACCTGTTTCAGAATCTCTTTTTCTGATTCTTCTGCCTCTGCCTCTTCCTCCCCGGCTTCAGCATAAGGAGAAATTGTTCCTCTTATGAAATTTATGCTCTCATCTTCATCCTGAGGAGCAACCACCACCGAGAAAACTTCTCCGGCGGCTGCTGCTGTCTTTAGCGCAACGTCAATATTTGCCCTTGTCAATTCAAATGTTACATCATCAGTATTTACGCCAAACTCCGAAAGCATATTTCTCTGCTCTGAGGCGGAAGCATTAATATAATCCCCCATCCACCCTATAATAGATATTTCGCCGCTTTCCACCCTTGAAAAATCAAGCTCCAGAAATGCATATTCAGGAGCATCTTCTGCGCGGCCGACATCGGTAGGCCTTAAGGTAATATCCGCCGCATCTTCAGGGAGATCATCATCGCTGACCGTATCGCTTACGTGGTCATCATCGGCAGAAGATTCTCTTTCTATTGATACGTCATCATCATCTGTTTCATGCTCAACCGTATCCAAAGTGGAAGAATCATCATCAAAATCTATCCTGTCAACTTCATCCGGATCCAGTATGTCCTGAAGCTGAAGAAGGCTTTCTGCGCCGATTTCTTCTCCGTCCTCATCTATCAAAGTAACACCTTCCTGATGTTCAGATGGGCTTCCCCATCTGTCTTCGCGCGACTGGCTCATTATACCTCTCTGCTCGGACTCGTCATAGTAATACCAGCCCCAGCACACATTAACTGAGAAGAAAGCAATGGTGGTGAAAATAGATATGAAAGCCCTCAATCTGGAGGGGGTGAGAATTTTTAGAAATTTTTTACCTACGCTTAAATAGAAATCGCAGGCAGCTAAAACCTTATATTTGAGCGCCATGAGAGAGTATTTAATCATCTTAAACGACTCTCCGCATCCGCGCGTACAAATATGCAGCGGGCTTTTAAGCTTTCACAGCCGCAGTACACGGGAAAAACGCACAGGTTTAAACCCTGTGTTTTTCCAAAAACTTTTTTATAAACAATTTTTTTCAACATTAGTTATGCAACTTTTCCTCTCAGCTTGTTTATATTATACCTTGCTAAAGTAGAAAAGCTGTGAAAGAACCGTGAAATTTCTGTGAAATATGGCTTTTAAAGGGTAAATTTGCCAATATTGGCTTTTTAACGGGGGTAATCGTCTTTAAAAATGGGTGTTTTTAAACTATTGATTGTGAAATCTCTTTCAAAAAGGCCTCTTTTTGGCAGGGGAGGATATTCAGCTTTCAGAAAAGCCAGGGATAAATATAGACATCAGGTAATTGATTATGGAAAATTCATCCGAGCTGTCGATTCTCTCCCAGTTTTTTTCTGTAAGAGCATCCAAACGGCTTCGCGAAAGCTCGCCTTTGAAATTCCATAACCTGTCGTAAAGAGCAATTTTTTCCACATCCGCATCATATTTTTCAAGCACATCAGATACAGTCAGCGCAATTTCGTAATCAGCATCAACCTCATAACGCGCATCGGGCACTGTCTCCTTGTCTCTCATCACGTGCATGGTGTTATCTGAATAAATAACCTCAATCTCTTTTATATTTATTCCCCAGTTTGCCATTTTTTTTGCGAATTTTTGCTTTACGTTTCTTTCAATCTGAGCGGCAACAAAATCCTCAACAGCGACAGGCCTTGTATAAAAACCGCCCCGCTCCCACCCGGAAGGTTCTCCGTACTCTTTATATTCCTGAGGAAACCCTTCAGCCAGGTCCCAGTATCGCTCAATCACGGGAAAAGCATATTCATCCATAGCTGCTGATCCTCCTGCGGACTGCAGAAGAATCATAAGTGTAGTAAAGTCCTGCTCAAATTCAGTATCTATAAGAAAAAGGCTCTGATTGTCCCCCGGCTGGGTCTCAACGTAAACAATAGCCGAGTCATCTCCGATTCTAATCCCTTTCAGTTCGGTAACTTCATCAAATCTCGGTATGCGGTCGGTAAGGTCGCTTCTTCTTTCAACTACTATACTTTTCTCAATCTCTTCAGAAGAAGCCCCGGCCATGCTCAAAACCGCGTTTTTTCCAAAAACCACCGGGTTGTAACTTGTTGAAACATCCGACCTTGCCTGAAAATCATCCCTTGAAATGTACATAAAATTAGCCTTTTTCACATCTTCTATGTGTCGCACCATCCTGAGCTCCATCCCGTTTCTGGCGCATACATATAATGAAATGAAATCTATTTCCGCATCGCTGCTGAAGAGAACTCTTGAAGAGGAGAAAAAAGCGCTGTGAACCAGCTTCTGAATTTCCTCATCCAGCTGCATATTTTCATTAAAAATACTTTCGGTATATAAATGAAGCCATATGGAATTTTCATCTCTGGATACATTAACATCTTCTATTGAGTATTCTTCATACAGAATGTTTTCGATGCTCTCGACAACCTTTTCATCAGGATATGTTACCCCTCCGCAGCCGCATAAATATACTGCCAGGGACACAAGTACCGAAAGCAGTATTGAGAGATTGCGCATTATTTTTGATCTGGTTCCGAAGCCGCGGTATATTTTCTCTTTGCGGTTCTTCTGTCAGCAGGAACGTGACTTTCGAATATTTCCTCTATTTCATCATATTCCAGCTCCTCTTTTTTAAGAAGCTCTTCAGCAAACTTATCCAGAAGCTTCCTTTCCTGAAGAAGAAGCTTTTCAACTTTTTTGTAACAAGTTCTGAAAATAGACATGGTTTCCTTGTTAAGCCCTTCCTTTGTCTTTTCTGAAAGCTGTTCCGGGGGAATAACCGTGAAATCTCCTATGTGCCCGTTTCCTCCCATGCCGAATCTCCAGACCATATTGTGAGCCTCAGCCATTGCCTTTTTAAAATCTCCGGCAACACCGTTTGAGGTAACACCGAAAACAATTTTTTCAGAAACATATCCTCCAAGAGACACCTGTATATTCGCCAGTATATGATCCTTATCGCTTGTATAGAGTTCTTCGCGGGGCTGGTGGTATACAGCTCCCAGGCTCTGCCTTCTGGATATTATCGAAGCCTTGAAAACATCATCCGTCGGATGCAGAAAACACAGAACCATAAGATGCCCGGATTCATGGTAGGCCACGCGCCGCCTCTCTTCTTCGGTCATTCTGCGCTTGTGCTTGACTCCCATATCAATACGTTCTATGGCTGCGGAAATTTCCTTGTGTTCAACTATATCCTTGTTTCCTCTTGTTGCAATAAGGGCTGCCTCTTTTACAATATTCTCAATATCAGCAGGCGTCTTATAGACGGTTTTTCTTGCCAGGCGGGAAACATCTATGTTCTTGTTGTAATTAACCTTGGACAGATAATGCTCAAAAATCTTCTCCCTGCCGTCAAGTCCGGGCTTTCCTATGTAGAGCTTTCTGTCGAATCGGCCGGGACGAAGAAGGGCCGGGTCAATAACAGATTCCCCCGCATTCGTCGCGCCTATTACAATTATATCAAGGTCTTCTTCTTTAAGTCCGTCCATCTCTACAAGAAGCTGATTGAGGGTGTTGTTTGTCTCCTGGCCGCTGCCGAAAGAGAATGACCTCTGACGCCCGATTGCTTCAATCTCGTCTATAAAAATGATACAGGCTCCATGCCCGTAAGCCATTATCCTGGCCTTTTTAAAAAGCTTTCTAACCTTGCTTGACCCTACGCCTACAAATATTTCATTAAATTCACTGGCCGCCATTGACATGAAAGGAACCCCCGCTTCAGTAGCTATGGCCTTTGCCATAAGTGTTTTGCCGCAGCCGGGAGGCCCTACCATAAGCAGACCCCTGAGAATTTTACCCCCTATTTTCGTAAGCCTTCTCCTATCTTTTATCAGCTCAACCATTTCACGGGCTTCCTCTTTCACCGGTTCTATTCCTATAACGTCATCCCAGTGGACGTTTACATTTTCACTTCTTACCTTGTTCTGTTTTATCTTTGCCATTCCCCCTCTTAAAAAGAGTGAATACATCGATACAAAAACCACCGCAGAAAACCCGGCGGCAATCAAAGTTATGGGAAGCTGCCCGAGTGTAATTCTCCTGTAAAAAGACTCGAGCGAAGAAAGCCCCAGTATTGTAAAGAAAATAAGAAGAAGTACCACCCCTATAATTATTATCTTCACCTTATTAAGCATCCAGAACATTTTTGTTTTTCTATTCATATTTTATAACACCCCTTTTTTTGTTTTCATCAATCTAACTGCTCTTATTTATATTTATACTTGTAGAATATGAATGTTTTAAGAAATCTGTGTGAAATTTCTGTGAAATTAATCCTTTTCTGGCGGCAGCGTGGACAATTATAATTGCATAATCAACTTTTTTCTATATGCTTTTTTACCTCGTCTATAATATTTTTGATATTGAATTCGCCGGAGATATACCTATCAACTCCTGTTATCTCTTTCCCCGAGAGCTCATCGGAAACATACCCCGAAAAGGCAATTATTGGAATATCCGAATATTTTTCCATGCCTTTCAGTTTCCTGGTTATCTCCAAACCGTCCCCACGGGAAAGAACAATATCCATTAAAATTATATCCGGTTTTCGAATATCCAGTTTTTCAAAAACGCTTTCCTCGTCTTCAGCGCAGACAACTTTATACTCAAGCATTTCAAGACGCATTTTTATAAGAGAAAGCGTTTCCCTGTTGTCGTCAACAACCATCACGTATTTTTTGTTTGTAAAATCGGTTATTTTTTCAGTGAGAAGGTCAAAATCAAAGGGTTTTTTTATAAAAGCCGCCGCCCCGAATCTCAACCCCTCCTCCTGATAGGAATCAGCTATTGAAATAATAATCACCGGTATTTTCTCAGTTATGGTATTGGCTTTCAATCTTTTAAGCACATTGATCCCGTCCATCTTAGGCATCATTATATCCAGCAGGATAAGGTGAGGGGAAAAAGTTTCAGCTTTCTGCAAGCCCTCCAGCCCCGAATTGGCTATCATGGCGGAATAACCCCGCGCTTCAAGGTTATCCTTTATCATCTGGGCTATAATTTCTTCGTCTTCTATAACGAGTATCTTTTTTTTCATATTATTCTCCCCTTTACTTCTAATTTATTATATTAAAATTAGAAGTTTTTTCACATTCGGAAAAGTTTGCTTTATAAAGCCTGTCTAATAAAGTTCTGCTTATGAATATCCATCCGTAATATGTCTTCCTGAGCGCTCAGCATATTAAGAAGACTATGCCATATGTAAAAATAACTATTTCCTCCTGTTTTCATAAAATCAGTTGAAAGCGCAGCAGAGACATCCCCGCCGGAATTAAAGAGATTAACCGGTATCGCCGCGGGAGCTTGCGTTAATTCAGCCAGGGACCCCACAACCCTTATCAGTTCGGCCAAACCTTCATTTCCATCCTTATCACCCCCGGCTTTTTCAGCTTCCGATACGGCAAGACTCCTCACCGCATCAATGACCTTCTTTTCCCCTTTAAAGTATCGCTCATTTAACTGAATTACCCTGTAAATTATCTCATCGGACAATTCTCTGTCATACCCCTCCAGTTTCATATAAATATCCAGGTAAAACTTAAGCTCTTCTTCATCCGCCGCCATTAATTCCGTAAAAAGAATATTGTTCAGAAAAATATTTACCGCCTCAAAATCCTTTACATCCCATCCCTTTTCCCTAAGTTTTATTTCAAAATCAGGCATGGATTGAATTCTTCCTTCCGAATCGACATAACTCTTGTAAATTCTTACCATCTCAAGAAGTTTATAAAGAAAATCTCTCTTCTCCATGGAAAGACACATCAGCTCAACGGCGGCAGTTAATTCCCCGCCCATCATAAGAGTTTCACGGGAATCATCATACCCCGTATCCGGCATTTCCGGCATTAGATTCATCGAAATTCCCCCGGCGACAGATTCCCAGTCAATCTCTTCATCATAGATTTCCGGGTTAGCCATTATCAACGCATCATAATACCTTTGCAGTCTTTCTGAGGGGTATGTTTCTCTATTCCTTTCCGGAGCATCAGCTTCTTTATCCCCCCTATAATCCCCTGCATCACCCATAAGAATCCGGCCGGCATATCTTAGCGCATCTTTGACATCCCGTAAAAGTTTCAAATAATCACTGCTTCCGTCGGGGTGCAGCCAGCGGGACGGAAGAAGGAAATTGGAAGCCATATAATTATGCTCACCTTTATCCTCACCTTCACCCCAGGCTTCTTTTCTTATTTCTTCAGCCGCCCCGGTTTCGAGCCTCTGTATCATCCCCATCAATCTTCTTTTATCTGCCGCCCCAAGATGAGGCAGCCGAGAAACATATTCCTTTCGATTCGGCGAATCAAGATTCTCAAGAAGCTCCAGGAAAACTGCTGCCTCATGCTGCGGATTTTTATTTACTATATTCTGAAATCCCTTTGCAGCGTCAATAAAATTTCCCAATTTCAAATTGTCAATAGCTGTGTTATACTCCCCCTCTAACTCTTTATTTTTTTCCTCCGTTTCAATTACCGATAAAACCCCGGAAATTTCTTCAATTTTTTTTGCGATTCTTTCTTTTTCCTGGCCTGTCACAGCCCACCCTATTTCATTCCAGGTAATGACGGCTTCTTCATATTTCCCTTTTGCTTCTTTAAGGTTTCCTTCGTTATAAAAAGCATCTCCCTCTTCAATAAGGGCTTCAATTTTATTTACATACCCGGAAGGATCCTTTGCCTTTTCAATATCATTTTTCAGGTTTTTAAGCGGCAGATATTCGGGGTCTAATGTCAGCCCTTCATTACATTTTTTTTCAGCTTTTTCCAAATCTCCCTTTTTTAGATGTTTTCTCGCCTCCGATACTATGGAGGGCATTTTACCGGCCCTTTTTTTCAGCCCCAGAGCATTCTTGTCTCCGGGAGAAAGCCTGAGTGTTTTTTCTGCCAGCCTTAACGCTTCATCAAAATCCTCTCCATGATATTTTTCCTCCGCTTCGGCTTTAAATATACCTATCCACTCATTTAAATCCTGAGGGGAAACCTTTTGCAGAAACCATAATATATTTTTGCGCGTCCTGTCTTTTTTTATTCTGTTCTCTGAAAGCAGCTCAATGAGATAGTCGGTTATCACACCGGGATTAACATTGTTGCCGGAATGTACGTATATATTATCCCTCTTTTCGGGTAATTCGGATGAAGCAAATATATTCCCGGCATACCCTGCCGCATCTTCCTTGCGGCCTTCCTGCATCAAAGAAAGGGCCATTTTAAAATAATCCACCCTATTTATTTCATAGCCCAGCTCTTTCGCTCTGTCAAAATTGTTTTCAGCCTCTTTAAGGGCGCCCCTTTCCATATTTATCAATCCCAGGGAAAATTGAAAAAAGTCCTCCGTTTCGGGATTCAGTATCGGCAGTTTATGAAGGAGCTCTTCAGCCCCGTCATAGTCACCCTTTCCTCTTAAAGCTATTGATATTTGATTATAAATTTCCGGTTCGGAAGGCGCCATCTCCTTTGCCTCCAGATAATATTCAAGAGCCCGGTCATATTCTTCATCTTGAACAAGAAGGATGCCCTTTTGAAGGCATGCATCCACCCGTTTTGACTCTTCTCCGGAAGTATCGTCTGCAGATAACTCATACGCCCTTTCTGCGGCTTCATACGCTTTTTCATACATAGAACTCCCCTCCTCGTATGAAAGCCCCAGGTAACATTTGGATAACGCAATATAAGCGGATGACGCAATCCTGGGGTCTACTGATTCTTTCTTTTTTATCTTATTTATAAACTCTTCCAGTATGGTTTTGGCCTCTTCGTACTCGTATAATTCAATTTTTGCAAAAGCCCTGTTTACCTGAGACTCCATTATGTTAAACTCATCATCAATCTTCAGTTTCTCTCCCATTTTTACAGCCTTTGAAAACTGATCATCGGCTTCTTTATATCTGTTCATATCCAAATATACCAGTCCGGAAATAAAGTGTATATTCAGCATGTCCGGGGACTCTTTATTCACAAGTTCTGAGGCTCTCTTCAACTTCTTCAAAGAATCCTCATAGCGTTTTTCTTCTTTTAAAACCACCCCCAGGCCAAACAGGGCGGCCGCATTTTTCGGCTCGGAATCTAAAATCTCCTCATAGAAAACCCGGGCTTCCTCATTCCTTCGGTTTTCTCTGTAGGCTTCCGCCAGTTCAAGTTTGAAAAAAAGGAGATCCGGTTTTCTTTTTAACCATTTTCCCATTTCACCCATTTTTGAATCTTCCTGTAAGATCTCGTCTTTAAAGAAAGCCCTATCAAGAGCGTCGGAAGCATTTTTATCCTTAATTTCTCCTTTCAATTCATTAAGCAATTTAATATCCCCTACTTCTCCCGCCACCCATATTATGTTTAAGGCAGTTTTTTTATCTGTATTTTCGTCTTTTGCCAATTCAATCAGAATATTCCTTAACTTCTCCTCGTTGATATACTCATCGTTTATAACATCGGCATAAAGCCTGGCAAGAGTGGGAAGCATTTTTTCCTTCGCCTTTCCAAAGAGACTTTTCAACCCATCCGCCGCCATACGCCTGTCCCCTTCGCCTTCCCTGAAAAGATATGCCAAAGATCTGTAAAAGTAAAGATTGCAAAACAGGGAATTAGTGGGTTTAACCTCTCCCTTCAGCTTTTCCAATGCCTTTTCATAATTTTCAAGCCCGATATAGCACCTACCTGCATATATTCTGAAATACAACGAATCACCGGAGACCCTTTCAATTGCTTCAACCGCCCTCTCAAAAGTCCCAGCGGCAGCTTCCAGGTTTTTTTCTACTTCTGCCTGGTAGATTCCCCTTCTTTTCAGCAACCCGGTATCTTTCTGACCGCTGCTCTCCAGTTTTTCCAGCATCTCCTCCATCACATAAATATTATCAAGCTCCCGGCTTACCATAAAGAGCATAGAAGGATAATAAATATCCGCAGGATGCTTATCTACCCCCAGCCTGGCCAGCTCAAAAGCGGTTCTCAAATCCCCAATTTCAATCGACCGGTTAAGCTCCTCTTTAAGCGGACTCGATTCATCACCGGATGTCTCTTTTAAACCGCCGAAGGCAATCACACCCCCCACCCCCAATACATCGGCTGAAAAAACCAGGCCGGATATCCCCGGCCAGAAAAAGATAAGGATAAGACCCACGACCGCAGCGGCGACAACAACAGAAACCCTGCCGTAACCTCCTTTTCGCCCTGTCCCCCTTCCCCATGAAGCAAAAAATTGTTTAACGCGGCTACTCAGCATCAAAGGTATCGATGTAATAAACATAACGCCGCTCCAGACGTGTTCACTTAAAACCTTCAACGAATTCGGCAATCTGCCGGAAATCCAGCCGAAAAAGATAGATTCCGAGCGATTCATGACGTAAGCCGAAAACACGTTAACGAATATATCCCATACGTTTTCACCTATTACCCTTGCCGAAAACGGCAGGATATTGGCAATTATAAAGGTCTTAATAGGAGCCAGTCCCATCTTGACTGTAATAACCTCCCATGCCTTCTCCCACTGCTTTCTCTCGCTGTAACCCTCTATTTTTATTTTCTTCAATGCCCACGAGCTTGATCCGACAAAAAGAAGAGTGATCCCCAAACCGCCTAACCCGGCAACCCCCATCCTGAAAAACATCTGAAGTATATTATAACCTAAATACGGCAGTACCTCCAAAAAATTGTATAAAGTATGAGTAATAATTCCCTGGGAAATACCGAACGCCCCTACAAAAAGGCTCTGTTTGACGCTCAGGTTGCGGTTCTCGTAGCACTTTATAAGGACTTTTATAATTTCTTCTTCATAATGCCTGAGCGGTCCTTCAAACCCTATTTTTGAACCGACTCCCGAAGCTTCGGAGTTTATCAGCTCATCAACCTTTTTCCCGTTTATAACGCCGCGGTTCTCATTACGCTTTTTAACAAAGACATACCGTCTTTTAATTAGCTCCTGCCAGATCGCATCCGTATGGATATTCAGTTCCAGATCGTCAAAATCTTTTTTCCCTATAACCCTGCGGTTGAGATACTGCCCCAGAAAATCCGCAGCGCCCCAGCTTAAAACCCCGGTAATAATCTCTACCCCCATCGCCGGAGGATGAATCAGACTTCCCTCGGGTACGCCGTCCCTCAAATTAATATACCAGTCAAAATTTCCGGTGCTGTATAAAAAGATGCATAGCGTTAAGATCACTGATGAAAGAAAAAATATCTTGCGAAACCGGGGAAGAATAAAATCCCTGTTTCTATTAAAAAGCCTTTCTTTAATCCAATCTTTCTTCTCCTCATAATATACTCCAAGCACCCTCTTAGCCGCAAAAATCCGGTTCCGAAGAGTAGGCCTTCTCATTTCCTTCGCTTCAATGTATTTATACTCATATATAAGTTCCCGGGTTTTCATAATGTATTCATCTATCATCACCCCCTCTTCTTCACCAGCTATTGCCTCATGCGAAGCAAGCATATAGAGTATTTCCCCGGATAGCCTATCAATATCAGATATGACAGTTTTCCTGTACATGTATTTCTCATACTCATTAATTTCCCTGGGAAAGTTCCGGCCGGTCAGCAGAATTTCCAGCTCCCGCATATATTCCTCGTAGCGACATTCCCTCAGAAGAGCGAAAACCAGCTCCATTTGAAGCTGAAAAGGAAGATACCTTTTTTCGCCTTTCTGAAGCTTCTTTACCGCATCCACTCTTCTGCTGAAAATTTCATAGGCCTCTTCATGCTTTCCAAGCTCCTCGTAATAATTAGCCAGCTGACCAAAAAGCCTTGAAACCTTTATTAAATCTATCCGATTATCGGAAACGGCATTCAAATCCTCAAAATTACTTGTTTTCTTTCTTAGCGATTCAAATAATTCTTCAGCTTCTTCTTTTTTACCCTCCACAGCCTCTTCAAAGTCTTCATACCTTTCCCTATCTATTTCTTCCGCAAGGTATTTTAACCTTTCATGAAGCCTTTCGGGGTCTGCCAGTTTTTCTTCCGAACTTTCAATTATCCTGTCGGCTATTTTAGAAAGCTCCAGATGCATCCTGTGAGGGGAAGTCTCCTCCTGCGTTAACGAGTTATACTTATCGAGCCACTTCTGTCCCTGGTTGAGAAGAGCAGCAAGATCCTCCATGTCCTCATTTCTACGAATATCCAGACTTCTCAGAAACTTAAGCGGGAAATAAATAACATTCCTTCTCCTTCCGCAGTGCATAACCCTGAATATGTTCTTCTCATAATCCGGAAGAATTACATTGTTTTCCATATCAAGACCTATAACAGCGGTTCGACTCCTCAACCTTTGAGCCCTTTCGATTAAAACCGGCATATCAAGTTCTTTTCCTTTTTCCTCAAGAAGATCGATCGCTGTTTTTATTTTATCCCCAAAGGAAGCTATACTGGATTGGGAATATTCAATATTATTCTCTAAATCCAATAGTTTATCTGCCTCAACCTTGCTCTCTGTTTTTTTGTACTTGCTTTCAGGCGGAACATGAATCTCTATCTTCCTGTGAAGCTCTACTACGCTGTCAGCCCTTATGTGCTTTTGTATTGGCCTGCTGTGAGAAATATCAAGGGCTGTAATAATAGATTTTTCAAATTCTAAAATTTCATTAATCGGAAAATTTATGCTTTCCATAAACATCCTGAATGAATTCATGTTTTTACGAAGGCCGTACTGGCGGAGATAGTCGCGGAAAGCCCAGTATATTTCAGAGCTGGTATTATCGAAGGCTTCAGTCTTAAATATTAAAAGCCGGGAAAGGTTTTCAAGAAAATCTTCAGCGGAGGCAAATCCCTCCGGAGGCCCTCTTTCAGCCAGCGCATTAAAAATAAAATCATTCTGAAATATCAAAATATACCCGTCTCCGACCTTTTTGACATTAACAAGGTCAAAAATGCTCTTTCCGTAAAATATTGGATAGGGATTATGAGCCCTTATCTTCGCATCTGCCGCTCCGCTGCCGGTTTTTAATTTATCGATGTAATCCTGATATCCTTTTTCTTTAATCATCCCGGAGCTTAAAAACTCAGGAATGCTGAAAAAATCCTGAATAAGCCTCAAAAGCCTTTTAAAAAAATAATATGCATTATGAATCCGGTGGTGCCTTCTCGGCTGTCTTTCCCAGACCATATCCCTCCTTACATCATTGTTTACTATTTCAAGCAGCTTCTCATAATTTTCCGGTTTCGTTATTTTTCCCGCATCCGCAATATCATTTATAAACCTGTAAAAACCCTCCATAAACATATAGCCGGCCCTGTTTAACTCAATACCATCCGCCGTCCTCAAAATCCCGGAGCTGTCCGGGTATATATTACTTAGCAAGACAGCCTCTTCATAGGAAAGAGAAATTCTGCTCCAGCCCAATTCCTCTCTTATATAAGAGGGAACCGCATCATATAGCTTTTCCAAAGACAGGCTGTTAATTCTTTCCCCGAACACCTTTTTATAAAAGTCTATCTGCCCGCCATTGCCGCTAAACTCTTCTTCTTTCTTTTCAAGCGCCCTGTTGAGCTCATATAACAGCGTTATGCCATCAGGCCAGTCAACATCAGTTAAAGAAACCCTTTCCATCCGCATTTTTTCCATTGTTTGATAAATTTCCCGAACGGGAATATTTTTACTGCCCCATCCTTTAATTTGTATATAACCCAGCAGAAGGGCAAACTGAAGATCCCGAGCCAGCTTCAGCGGACCCTCAGAGGTGCTGTACCCCTCATTTACTTTATTTAGTTTTTCCAGCCCCCCTGGAAGCTCAATATCTAAACCGTTATTTTCCCGGATATGATTAAGGAGTTCCTCAAGCGTGTTAAATTTCAAAGCGTTTTCTTTCGGATGCCTTATATGCTCATTCGATAAGAATTCGTTCAAAGCCGTTTCTTCAAGCGCCTTATCGTATCTATCAAAAAATTCACGAGCTTCCTCTTCATTTTCCCCAGAGCGCAGCGAAAGCGCCTTTTCGGCCTCTTGAGCTGTATCAACAACGGTAAAAATATCCATGGCCCCTCCCGGCATAAGCGGAAGATTACTTTCAAGAATTTCCGTATCCTGGCATTTTTGTTCTATGGTATCTAAAAGCGGGTTCCAGAAATCTTTTCCTATAAGCACTATAGGCCTGGGTTCAACAAGGCCTAAATGCACCTGAAGCGCGATATCAAATAAGCGGTTTAAGGTATCCACTCCTCCCGGGGTAAAAACATAAGCTCCTGTATTCTCCGCCAAAAATAACTGCTGAATGGAGGAGTCCGCAGTAACCACCCTGTTATCTTTCTTAATACTTTTTTCAATTTGGGCTAACCTTTGCCCCTCCGGTTTGTAAAAAACAGTCTGAATACGATCTAACCGTTCTTTTCCAATCCCGTCTATCAAACTATGCGCTATTCCTTTACTTCCAATTCTAAGGTTATGCCCCCTGCTGCTTAAAGAACCAACCAGCTCTGCCGCAACGCCTAACTCCCGGTTATGTTTATTTTCATTCTCCCCGACGAAAGCTACAGCTTCAGGCAATCTGTTAATTTTCCGCAATCCGGCTTTTATCTCTGATTCTGTCTTCTCCGTATAAATAACCGGCTCAAAAACACTTTCATCTTCTTTTTTATGGGCCTGTATGAAATTCGCTGCCGTCTTTAAATTATCGCAGATTATGAGCTTTGACTCTCCCGGTCCCGCAAAAACAGTATGCCCTTCAAATTTTTTATCTGTCTTATAAATCACATCTATTCTTTCCAATTCATCTAATAGGGGCATGTAAAATCCCTCTCCCACAAGGACAATATTTTTCCCCCTGCGCAAAAACTCAAACAGCTCATCCATAGTTCCGAAACCGCCCGGAAAAAAGACGCCGCCATAGATTTTTCCATGTAAACCTAACTTCCTGTTTGGAAAATAACTAAAATTTATATTATATCCATACTTATTTGCAGCTTCCACATATTTATTTATAACGTATTCTGTAGGGAGAACTATCCGGATGCCCTGTGTCATATTACTTTCAGAAGGATCAACTTTCTGCTTTTTCCGCTCATCTATATAACCTTTCAAAACCCATTCCATTATGCCCGGTCCCGCTCCGGTATTTATCGATAAGCCCCTTCTAAATATTTCCCGGCCGAACTCTTCCGCTTTATATCTATAATTTGCAACCGCTTCCTCCCGGCCGCTTCCCATTACGCTTACCGAAGGCCTCCATTTGCTTAAAAGACTATCCAGCCTTTCCCTCTCTTCTTTTACCTCTTCCATCCTTTGCTTTACTACATGCTTTGATACTTTATTTCTTACATCTAACGGTATGTTAATATGCCGCAGAGCGTCCTTGACATCCTTATAATTAGGCCTGGGCTTTTTAAAATATAGTTTAACCAGCTCTTCCTTAATTATTTCCCCGATGTATTCTCCAATTTGGGCTTCTGATACTATCTCTTCGGCCTTTTTAGAATAAATTTCCTTTTGCACCTCATATGACCGGGCAAGCCCCTCTCCTGTTTCGGCTTTTTTTAAACCGCCCGT
>Ga0207421_10002487_pt1 | contig 22790 bp, 20 predicted proteins | sample SodLakKL_010_SED_4_FD_187542 | JGI IMG/M metagenome (GOLD analysis project Ga0207421, IMG submission 187542) | Alkaline sediment microbial communities from Lake Tanatar, Kulunda Steppe, Russia - 8KL_010_SED (SPAdes) (version 2) | ecosystem: Environmental > Aquatic > Non-marine Saline and...
GGACGTTGGTGCCGGAACGGCCGTTCGACCCCGAACTGTGAGCCGCTGGGCCTGCCGATCTCACGGAGGCGGGCGCCGGGGGGCGTCCCGAAGCGCGGTCCCCGTCGGATCGTCCCCGCCCAGCGGGGCCTTCGGGGTACCGATGCGCTGGGCCCCGTAGATGCCCCGGTGCGCGGAGAACACGTAGGCCACCACACAGCCGACGGCGAGGTAGGGCAAGGCGCCGATCCCGAACAGCTCAATCCCCATGATCGTGCAGGCCAACGGGGTGTTGGTCGCGGCCGCGAACACGGCGACGAACCCGACCGAGGCCAACAACGCGACCGGGACCCCCAACGGCCCCGCCAGGGCGGCACCGAGCGTCGCGCCGATCACGAACAGCGGGGTGACCTCGCCGCCCTGGAAGCCGGCGCCGAGGGTGAGCGCGGTGAACAGCAGCTTCAGCGCGAACGCGTACCAGACCACCTCGGCGCCCGTGAGCGATGCGTCGATCAGTGGTAGGGACAGACCGAGGTAGGCGTCGTCTCCGACGAGCAGCGCCAGGCCGACCACCAGGAGGCCGCCGGCGAAGGGGCGCATCGGGGGATAGGCGAGCACCGCGGCGAAGGCACGCTTGAAACCGTCGGTGAGCTCCGAGAACACCATCGAGGCGACCCCGAACAGCAGCGCGGCGAGCGCGACCTTGCCGAGCAGCAGCGCGTCGAGCCCGACCGGGGCCAGCTCGTAGGCGGGCGTGACGTCGTGGGGGAGGTCGAGCCAGTCGAACACGAGGTTGCCGACGATCGCGGCGGTCAACGCCGGCACGATCGCGTCGTAGCGGACCCGACCGATGGAGCGCACCTCCAGGCCGAAGACGAACCCCGCCATCGGCACCCCGAACACCGCGGCGAACCCGCCGGACACCGCGGCGACGAGCAACAGGCGCCGGTCGGCCGGACCGAGCCCGGCCGCTCGCGAGAACCCGTCGGTCAGCGATCCCGACATCTGGATCGCGGTGCCCTCCCGCCCGGCCGAGCCGCCGAACAGGTGGGTGACCCAGGTTCCCAGCAGCACCAGCGGGGCCAGGCGTCGCGGGACGTACCGGGCCTGGGCCTCGCCCTCCATCCCGGGGGCCAGGCCGTGGATCTCGTCGAGGATCAGGTTGTTTCCGGCCGCCGACCGGTCACCGACGTGGTGGTAGAGCAGTCCGATGGCCAGACCCCCGAAGGGCAGGCCGAACAGCAGCCCGGGCGTGTCGATCCGTGCCGAGGTGACCAGTTGCAGCCCGTAGAGGAAGACCGATGACGACGCGCCGGCCAGCACGCCGACAACCGAGCCGAGCACCAACCACTTCACCAGGAAGCGGAGCAGGACCCACTGATCACGGAGGTTGATCCGGATCAGATCCCGGGTCAGGGCCGCCACGATCGTCGGCCATCGGCCGCGCATCCCGTGATGGTCGCGCAAGGTGGCGTCACACCCGGAACAGCGCAGGTCGCGACTCACCGTGCCGCAGTGGGGGCAACGTCGGAGCGCCGTCACGCGTACCGTCCTCCCGGACCGGTCGGTTCACGCCTGAGGGGCCGGTCCGCTCCCACCTCGGCGATCCAGGTGCGAGACCTGGTCATCGGGTAGGAGCCATCAGCCGGGCGGATCGGGTGTCGACCGGCGGTCGAGGGCGGGCTCCATCGCCACCGCCACGAACGCTAGCGCACGATCCCGGTCGCGTGCGGGCTCGGGGCCCTGAACGGATGCGCGGATGACGCTGGTGGTGTGACCCTCCCGCTGCCCTATCGTTGGGCCCCTCCCGGCGGTGGTCCGACGACCGCCCCATGCGTCCCAACCGCGCCCCGGAGTCGCTCGTGTCCCTGCTCGTCGCTCTCGTGCTCGGCATCGTGCAGGGCGTCTTCATGTTCGTGCCGGTCAGTTCCACCAGCCATCTGGTGCTGACCCAGACGTTCATGGCCGAACGGTTGGGCATCGAGCTGCCCCCGCCGGACAGCCCGGAACTGATCCTGTTCGACCTCGTGGTCCACGTCGGCACGCTGGTGTCGGTCGTGATCGTCATGGGTGACGGCCTCAAGGAGCTGTGGCTGGGCGTGCGCCAGGAGGTCGGCAGCGGGAGCCTGCGAGCCGACGGGTTGGGGGCGTCCACCGCGTCACGGTTGGTGTCGCTGATGCTGTTGAGCGTCGCGGTCACCGGGGTGCTGGGCCTGACGTTCCAGGAGCAGTTGACGGAGGGCTTCGGCTCACCGCCCGCCGTCGCGCTCGCCCTGGTCGCCACGGGAGCGATGCTGTGGTGGACCGATGCGATGACCCCGGACAGGAGCGGCGAGCGGTTGGTGTTCGGGTGGCGGGACACGACCCGGATGACCGTGCTGTCCGCCGTGGTGATCGGTGGGGCGCAGGCGGCCGCGCTAATGCCGGGACTCTCGCGCAGCGGCACGACGATCTTCGCGGCCCTGCTGCTCGGGACCCAGCGCACCCTCGCCGCCCGGTACTCGTTCTACATCGCGATCCCGACGATCCTGGCCGCAACCACGGTTCAGCTGCTCCAGGTCGTGCTCGGGCAGGGGCTCGGCTCCATCAGCTGGGGGGCGATGGCGGTGGGGTTCGTCGTCGCCGCAACGGTCGGCACCCTCGCCCTGTGGTTGGTGCTGCGGCTGCTGGAGGCGGCTCGGTTCCGGATCTTCTCCGTCTACGTGTGGCTGCTGGCGAGCGCCGTGCTGGTGTTCGGACTCGGGACGGGCGGTCACGGGTAGTTCGCCCGGGGCGAGGTGACCTCGAGGCGAGTGCTGCGGTACCGTGGGACGGGCCGCCCATCGGGCGGCGTCGTCACGTCGAGGCGCACCCGGACCACCCCGCGGCGTCCGCTGGCATCCGCCCGCTCGACGCTCTCGCGCCCATGGCGTCGTCTGCATCCCCGTCTGCATCCCCGTCTGCCTCTGAGGAGTCCTGCCGTGTCCGTCGTGACCTCGGAGGCCGCACGCCGTCGGACGTTCGCGATCATCTCGCACCCGGACGCCGGCAAGACGACGCTGACCGAGAAGTTCCTGCTGTATTCCGGCGCGATCCAGCAGGCGGGAGCCGTGCAGAGCCGCAAGGCCGACCGCGCGACCACCTCCGACTGGTTGGAACTGGAGCAGAAGCGCGGGATCTCGGTCACCTCCGCCGTCGCGCGCTTCGAACACGACGACACCGTGCTGAACCTGCTCGACACCCCGGGGCACCGTGACTTCTCCGAGGACACCTACCGGGTGCTCTCGGGCGTCGATGCCGCGGTGATGGTGATCGACGCGGCGCGCGGGGTCGAACCCCAGACCGAGAAGCTCTACGCCGTCTGCCGGGCCCGCGGCACCCCGATCATCACGTTCGTGAACAAGATGGACCGTCCCACGCCCGAGCCGCTGGAGATCCTCGACGACCTCGAGCTCAAGCTCGGTCTGACGGGTCAGCCCGTGACCTGGCCGATCAAGCCCGAGGGGAAGTTCCAGGGCGTGGTCGACCGACGGACCCGCCGCACCTTCAGGTTCCAGGCCAACACCCCGGGTGGGGCGCGGATGGCCCAGGAGGACAGCGGCAGCGTCGACGACATGCCCGAGGTCGTCCGCGAGGAGGTCGAGCTGCTGGACGCCATCGGCGCCGACGTCGATGTGGAGTCGTTCCTCGGTGGCTTGTCGACGCCGGTCTTCTTCGGCTCGGCGCTGTCGAACTTCGGGGTCCGGTTGCTGCTCGACGCGGTCGTCGAGCTGGCTCCGCCGCCCACGGCGAGACTGGACGCCTCGGACGTGCCACGCGAGGTCGACGCGCCGTTCAGCGGTCTGGTGTTCAAGGTCCAGGCGAACCTCGACCTACGCCACCGCGATCGCCTGGCGTTCATCCGGGTGTGCTCGGGGCGCTTCGAGCGCGGTTCGACGTTGGTGAACGCGCGGACGGGCAAGAAGGTCACCGCCAAGTACGCCCACGCCGTGTTCGGACGCGACCGGGAAACCGTGGACGAGGCGTTCCCGGGGGATGTGATCGGGCTGGTGAACGCGCTCGACCTGCGCGCCGGCGACACGCTGCACCACGAGGACGCGCCCGTCGCGTTCCCCCCGATCCCGACCTTCACCCCCGAGCACTTCGCGACCGCGCACCCGGCCGACCGGACCCGCGTCAAACAGTTCCGCAAGGGGGTCCAGCAGCTGGACGAGGAAGGCGTGGTGCAGGTGTTGCGGCACGACGAGCTGGGCGATCAGGCACCGATCTGGGCCGCCGTCGGGCAACTGCAGTTCGAGGTCGCCGCCTGGCGTATGGAGCACGAGTTCAACTCGCCCGTCCGGCTCGAGGGCACCCGCTTCGAGGTGGCGCGGGCGACCGACGAGCCCGGTGCGGTCGCGTTGGACGCCATGCGCGACGTGGAGGTCTACCGCCGTGAGTCGGGGGCGCCGTTGGCCCTGTTCCGCAGTCGCTACGTGGCGGAACGGATCGAGCGCGACCACCCGGAACTCACCCTCGACACCCTGATCCTGAGCTGACGCCGATGCTGCCCTTCGCCCTGTTCTCGCAGCCGCGTGCGCCGCGTTCGACCACCGGGTTCTCCGGGTGGCGGATCGTGGCGTTCGCGGCGATCGCGCTCGGGATGACCGGTCCGGGGCAGACCGTCGGCGTGAGCGTGTTCGTCGACCCGATGATCGGCGCCCTCGAGCTGACGCGTTCCGAGGTCGCGACCGCCTACCTGGTCGGGACGTTGGCGGGCGCGACCGCCATGCCACGACTCGGACGACTGATCGACGACCGTGGCGCCCGGTTGGCGATGGCGGTGGTGAGCGGGTTGTTCGGCCTGTCGCTGGCCGCCATGGCCGGGGTCGTGGGCCTGATCACGCTCGTGCTCGGGTTCACCGGTATCCGCATGTTCGGCCAGGGCGCGCTCAGCCTGGTGGCGACCACGTCGGTGGCGCCGTGGTTCAACCGACGCCGCGGGTTCGCCATGGGGGTGACCACCGCGGTCGGTTCCGCCCTGCTGTCGATGATCCCGGTGTTCTCGGAAGCGGTGATCCTGCCGGCGGTCGGCTGGCGGGGTGCCTGGGCGATCCTCGGTGGGCTCGTCTGGCTGGTGGTGCTGCCGATCGCGGCGCGCGGGATGATCGACCGTCCCGATCAGGTCGGCCAGCAGCCCGACGGCGACGCCCCCCTGGAGGCCGAGGCCGCGGCGGCCGCCGACGTGGAGGCCGCCAGGGTGTCGTTCACCCGGGCCGAGGCGATGCGCACCCCGATGTTCTGGGCGGTGGCCGGCGCCGTCGCCGCGGCGGGGATGATCGGCACGGGCCTGGCCTTCCATCAGATCGACCTGCTCGGTGAGCAGGGCCTGACCCCGACCCAGGCGGCCGCGAACTTCATCCCGCAGACCTTCGCGGCGCTGACCGCGACGCTGCTGGTGGGCTCGATGGTCGACTGGTTCTCGGCCCGGTGGGTCCTGGCGGTGTCGATGGTGCTGTTGGCGGGCGCGATGCTGATGGTCCCGATCGTCTCGCCGGGGCTCATCGCCGTGGCCTACGGGATGGTGCTGGGTTCCGCCGGTTCGGCCGCGCGTGCGCTCGAGGCCGCCTCGTTCCCGAAGCTCTACGGTCTCCGGCACGTCGGCGCGATCCGGGGCGCGGTCACCTCGATCAGCGTCGCGTCCACGGCGTTCGGTCCGCTGGCGCTGTCGGTCGGTCGCGATCTGACGGGCAGCTACGTCCAGGTCCTGCTGGTGTTGCTCATCCTGCCGGTCGGGGTCACCGTTCTCGGGCTGTTCGCGAGCATCCCCACCCGGCCGGAGCCGATCGCGGCCTGAAGCGGCCCCGGGACGACTGACCGCTACCTTCCGGTGCTCGCGATCGCGACCCGCCGCCCCATCGGAGACGACGGATGCTCGACGGGTTGTTGCCGCTCACCGATCCCGGTGCGGTCTTCGCCATGCTGTTCCTGCTGGTGCTGCTCGGTCCCCTGGCTGCGGATCGTCTGCGGCTGCCGGGGCTCATCGGGCTGGTCGTGGCCGGGATGGTCATCGGTCCGAACGTGTTGGGGGTGTTGGACCAGAACACCTTCATCGAGACCCTCGGCTACATCGGGCTGCTCTACCTGATGTTCCAGGGGGGGTTGGACCTCGACCTGGACGGGTTCCGCAAGCGGCGGCGGGATTCGCTGGTGTTCGGGATCGCCACGCTGGTGATCCCCATGGTGCTGGTCACCGCCGTCGCGCTCGCGCTCGGGATCGACACGTTGGCCGCGATCATCATCGGCTCGGCCTTCACCAGCCACACGCTGCTGAGCTATCCGAGCATCGCGCGGTACGACCTGGCGAAGAACCGGGCGGTGACCGCGACGCTCGGTGCCACCCTGATCTGCACGGTCGCGGCCCTGCTGATCCTCGCGGTCGCGGCCGCGGCGGCCGAGGGCACGCAGGGGGCGCTGTTCTGGGTCGCGTTCGTGGTGGGTCTGATCGGCTACGTGATCGTGATGCTGATCGGTGTGCCACGGTTCACCAGATGGTTCTTCACCGGGTTGGGACAGGACCGGCAGGTGCGGCTGACCTACCTGCTGTCGGGGATGGGGTTGGCCGCGATCGTGGCCGACGTCATCGGGATCGAACCCATCGTCGGCGCCTTCCTCGCCGGGCTCGCGTTCAACCCGTTCGTGCCGCTGGGCACGATCATCTCGGACCGCGTGCGGGTGCTCGGCGACAGCGTGTTCATCCCGGCGTTCCTCATCTCGACGGGGATGATCCTCGACCCGGTCAGCCTGCTGACCGACCCGCGGACCCTGCTGTTCGGTGGTGCGTTCGTGCTCGCCGAGGTGGCCTCCAAGTGGCTGGCCGCCGATGTCTCCGGTCGGATCATGGGGGTCACGGGGCCCGAACGCGGCCTGATGTTCTCGCTGTCGGTGGGCCAGGCCGCCGGTGCGCTGGCGGCGGTGATCGTGGCCGACGACCTGGGGCTGATCGGGCCGGCCGAGGTCAACGCGGTGGTCCTGGTCATCCTCGTCACGGCGCTGTTGGCCGGGCTGACCGGTGACCGCTACGCCCCGCAGGTCGAGACGCCCGATCGCGGCGATGCACCGCTCGGCACCCGCGTGGTGGTCCCGGTCTCCAACCCGCGCAGCGTCGCGCCGCTGGTGCGCGTCGCCGCGCAGGTCGCGGCACCCGACTCCGGGGCAGTCGTGGCGGTCAACGTGCTGCCCTTCGACGCCCGACCCGACCAGATGAAGACCCACAAGGACCTGGCCGCCACCGCGGAGAAGGTCGCGTTGGCGGCCGGCTCGGAGGTCACGACCTCGGTGCGGATCGACTCCTCCACGGTGGGCGGGGTGCTGCACACCGTGGTCGAGCAGGGCGGGACCTGCCTGGTCATGGGTTGGAAGGGCTACGCCAACGCCCGGGAAGGCCTGTTCGGCAGCGTCATCGACCAGGTCGTGTCCCGCAGCCCGGTGCCGGTGTTGGTCTGCCGGCCGGGCAAGGACAGCGCGACGGGTCGTCTCGTGGTGATCGTCACCGAGGAGGACCTCGGCCCGGGCACCGAGGTCGGCGCCCAACTCGCCTTCGAGGTCGGCTCCCGGATGGCGCGCCAGGCCGAGGTCGATCTCGTCGTGATCAGTGACGTGGCATCCGTCGAGCTGCGGCCGCAGCTCGCCGGATGGGCCGTCGAGGACCGGCAGGTGGAGATCATCACCGTCGAAGGCGTGGTCGGTCGGCTGAACCGGTTGCTGCAAGCGGGGGATGTCGTCATCACGGGGGTGCCGCCCGACACCAGCCGACTCGGTCGCGGTGCTCGGCGTCTGGCCCGCGCCGTGGGTGACCGGACCATCGTGGTGGCCGTGCCACACTGATCCCCCCGGTCGTCGGTGCGAGCTGCCGGAGCGAAGCGAGCCGCCCGTGTCGTTCTCCATCCCCACGCTGCCGTTCGACGATGCCGGTCTGATCTTCGCGGTGCTCACCGCCGCCATCCTGCTGGCGCCCCTGCTCGCGCGCCTGACCCGGCTGCCCGAGGTCGTGACCCTCGTGCTGATGGGCTTCGTGATCGGCCCGGCAGGGCTCGGGCTGCTGGAGCGTCAGGGGCTCATCGCCACACTCGGTGGCGCCGGGCTGCTCTACCTGATGTTCGTCGCCGGACTGGAGCTCGACCTCGACGACTTCATCGAACATCGCCGGCATTCCATCGGGTTCGGGATCGCGACCTTCCTCATCCCCATGACGATGGGCACGGGGGTCGCCCTCGCGCTGGGGTTCGAGCTGTTGGCCGCCCTGCTGTTGGCATCGTGCTGGGCATCGCACACCCTGATCACCTATCCCGTCTTCCAGCGGGTCGGCACGGTCAACAACCGTGCGGTCGCGACCTCGGTCGGGGCCACGATCATCACCGACACGCTCGCACTGCTGGTCCTGGCCGTGGTGGCGCGGGCCTTCCAGGACGCCCTCACCCCGCTGTTCTGGGTCACCCTGCTGCCGTCGATGGCGGTGCTGAGCGCCGCCGCGGTGTTCGGGCTGCCGAGGCTCGCACGGTGGTTCTTCTCCGGTGCCGGCCAGCAGCGCGGCCTGCGCTTCCTGTTCGTACTGACCGCCCTGTTCGTGATCGCCTCGTTGTTCGAGCTCATCGGTGTCGAGGCGATCGTCGGCGCGTTCCTGGCGGGTCTGGCGCTCAACCGATCGGTCCCCAACGGCGGGCTGCTCATGGAGCGCATCGACTTCGTCGGGGCGACCATCTTCATCCCGATCTTCCTGCTCGCGACCGGGATGCTGGTCGACCTGCAGGTGCTGACCGACCCCCGGACCTTGCTCGTCGGGGCGTCCTTCGCCGGGGTCGCGATCGTGGCCAAGCTCGCGGCCGCGATGCTCGCCGGCCGGCTGTTCGGCTACTCCCGGGACGAGATCGGCGCCATGTTCGCGTTGTCCTCGGCCCAGGCGGCCGCGACCCTGGCCGCGATCATCGTCGGCCTGGAGGTCGGCCTGATCGATCAGGACACCGTCAACGCGGTCATCCTGGTCATCCTGGTCACATGCGTGCTGGCGTCGGTCACCGCGGGCCGGTACGCGTCCCGGTTGCCACGCTCGGAGGGCCAGCGGGACGTGGGCGAGCTGGTGGTGGTACCGGTCGCGAACCCGGCGACCGCGCCACGCCTCATGCGGCTCGCCTCGCTGTTCGCGCAGGCCGACGGTGGTCTGGTCGTACCCGTGCAGGTGGTACTCAACGGGGCCGACCGCGACGCCCTGGACCGGGCGCGGGAACTGGACCTCGAGGTGCTGGCGGTCGCACAGAGCGCCGGATCGGAGGCCAGGAGCGTCCTACGCATCGACACCTCGCCGGAGCTCGGCATCGCCCACACCGTGCTGGAACAGCAGGGCTCGATGCTCGTGCTCGGCTGGAAGGGCAGGACCGGGGCACGGGACGCGCTGTTCGGCGGGATCACCGATCGGGTGCTGTCGACCACCTTCGTCCCGACGATCATCTCCCGTGAGGGTGCGCCCGGTCACCAGCGCATCCTCCTGGCGGTCGACGAGACGGTGCTCACCCCCGGAGGTCTGCCCAGCCTCCGGTTCGCGGTGCATGTCGCGAAGGTGCTCTCGGAGAAGCTCGGCATCCCCGTCGAGGTGGTCAGCAACGCCGAGGACGGGGACCTGACCGCCAGGGTGCGCTCGGCGTGGGGCGCCCCGGTGACCATCGACGCCCGACGCCGATCGATCCTGGTCAAGAACCGCGCGCGGCCCACCGACCTGATCGTCATCCCCAGCGTGGCGGACGAACCGAACCTCCGGGCCGTCGCGACCCGGGTGATGCGCGCCGCGCCCGAGGAGGCCGGCGTACTGGTGTGCGTCGACAACTCGCTGGCGGATCCCCGTCAGCGCCGGAACCTGATCACGCCGCTGCTCGGCACCGGGAGCAGACCCCCCGCACGGTGAGCTCCACCCCACGCACCTCGAAGTCGTGTCCGACGTCGAGGTGCTCCCGGATACGGGCCACCAGCGAGCCGACGTGGTGATCGACCTCGCCGCACACCTCGCACAGCAGGTGGAAGTGCTCGTCGGGATGCATCAACTCCCAGCGGCCGGCCTCCGAGTCGCCGAGTCGGCTGGCGCGGGCCAGGCCCAGCTCCTCGAACAGCGACAGGGTGCGGTAGACGGAGGCCAGATCGACCTCGGTGCCCGTCTCGCCGATCCGGGCGGTCACCTGTTCGACCGTGAGGTGTCCATCGGCGGCACGGAGCACGTCCCAGACGGCGCGACGGGGCCGCGTCACCCGGTAGCCCCGGGCGCGGAGCTCGTCGCCGAGCTCGATGCGTTCCATGCGTTCCATGCGGCGAAGCCTACGACCTCGGAGCGCTCAGCGAGGCACGACGATCAGCCCGGACCGCAGCTTCGGGGCGAGGTAGGTGCTCTTGGCCGGCATGACCGCGCCGGCGTCGGCGACGGCCAGGACATCGTCGATGCACGGCGGATGCAGGGCGAGGCCGATGCTGCCCGGACGCACCAGCGCGTCCAGGCCCATCGGCTCGGGCACCGCGACCACCTCGATCCCGCCGTCCCGGTCGGGGTCCGCCCCCAGTCGCCCCAGCGGCTCGAGCAGCTCGCGTTCGAGGAGCCGCACGTCCAGGCTCTCGACGGGGCCACCGGCACGACGATCACGTAGATCGATGGCCCACCAACGACCTTCCGCGGTCAGGTGCACGATGCCCGGCACCTCGGGAGCGGAGGCGACCGCCAGGGGTTCGGGGAGCAGGCCGAGCTCCTCGAACACCGCGAGCACCCCGGAGGCGGACGCATCCCCCAGCCCGTCGATCCGTCGATGGAACGCCAGCACCCGGAGCTGATCGCTCGGGACCGCCGCGGTGAGCGCCTTGGCGGTGGCGCGCCCGGCGTGACCGACCGCCGCGGCGCGGTGATGGCCGTCGGCCACGTACAACCGGCCCGCGGCGTGCACCGCCGCCGCCAGCTGCCGCTGCAGGTCCGGCTCCGTGACCAGGTGCAGGCCGACCCCGACCCCGTCCTCGGCCCGGAAGCGCACGACCGGCGCCGTGACCTCGAGGACCCGGTCGGTGAGCTCGGCCACCTCGCCGTTCGGGCGGTGGACCACGCAGACGGGGCTGGAGGCGATCCTCACGACCTCGAGGTGGCGTGCCAACTCGGCGACCCGGTCGGCCCGGACGTGTTCGTGCGGTAGGACGCGGCCGTCGACGAACGCCGCCACCTCGACGTCCCCGACCACGGCGGTCGTGCTCCCCGCGGGGTGATCGAGGCGGAGGACCCCCAGGGCCGGTCGGTCGAGCGGCACGAACCGGCCGGAGGCCATCAGCGCGTCCAGCGCTGCCCGGTTGTCCCGGAGCGCGGCGTCGTCGAGGGGCCCGCTGGGCAACACGTTGAGGAAGCTGTCGGGACGGTCGACGGCGATCCGGGCTCGCTGTTCCGCGGTGAGCAGGTCGTAGGGCGGCGCCACGACCCTGGCCGCGTGCTCGGCTGCGACCACGTGCCCCTCGAACGCTCGGAACGTGACCACGCCGCCCCTCTCCGGTCGGGTCTTGCAGGTCGGGTCTTGCAGGTCAGGCCTTGTCGACCCACCGGTCGGCGAGCTTCAGGCGGCGCTCCAGATCGCGGACCGTCGCCTCGCCGATCCTCACGATCCCCGCTTCCTGGTTGAGTCGGGCGTGGACGACCTCCGGGGTCAACCCGGTGAGGTGGGTCAGCATCCGGACCCGGTCGGTATTGGCCTGGCGGAGCTCGCGCTTGCGCTGGGTGCGGCTGACGGTGAGCGTCCCGGCGGCGCCGTCGGCCGCGGCGGAGGCGCCGGCCAGCGGCGGTGGCGTCGCCAGTTCGATCTCCAGGGTGAGATCCTCGACCGTGTCGACGATCAGGTCCTCCGGATGCGCGTCGTCGAAGACGTTGGACGGGTCGACGTCAGCCAACGGGGTGGCCGAGATGGCCTGGAACAACGACATCTGCTCCTCGGCCTCGACGGGGAGTTCGTCGAGCTCGACCGCGACCTGCTCCCCGTCGTCCTCGCGCTTCTTGAGCGAATGCGTACGACGCTCGGCCATCGCTCCGGCGAACGCCCGCAGGCGGGTGTCGTCGGGGACGAACATGAACGCCTTCTGGCGGCGCAGACCCGGATGCCAGCGCACGAGCCGACCGACCGCCTGCCGGAAGAACAGCTCGGTCACGGTGTTGGTCGCGTACACGCCCACGCGCAGGCGGGGCACGTCCACGCCTTCGGAGACCATGCGGACCGCGACGATCCACGGCTCGTCACCGGTGGCGAACTCCGCGATGCGTTCACTGGCGAGCGGATCGTCGGAAGTCGCGATCGCGGCATGCACGCCGTGCCGTGTCCTGAGCAGCGCCGCCACGGCCTTGGCGTGCTCGACGTCCATCGCGATCGCGAGCCCGCCGGCGTCGGGGTGGGTCTCGCGCAGCCGCAGCAGTTCCGCGTGGGCCTGGTCGAGCACGGCGGGGAGCCACTCGCCGTCCGGGGACAGCGCGGTCCGCAACCGCTGGGACGACAGGGTCCGGTCGAGGTGATCGTCGAACGTCGCGCTCATGGCGGTGCCGTCCGGGGTGGTCCACTCCATGTGCCCGTTGATGGCGGGGAAGAACACCGGGCGCACCACGCCGCCGTCGCGCAGCGCCTCGCCGTAGTCGTAGGTGTAGTGCGCGACGGCCTCGTCGAAGTCGTAGGGCACGAACGGGATCGGGTTCTGGTCGCTGCGGAACGGGGTGCCCGACAGCGACAGCCGCGAGGCCGCGTGTTCGAAGGCGTCGAAGATGCCCTCGCCCCAGGCCCGTTCCGAGCCGGCGTGGTGGACCTCGTCGAGGACGACGAACGCGTCGTCGGCGGGACCGCGCAGCACCCGTGACGATGCGGCGACCTGCTGGTAGGTGACCACGACCCCGTGCATGTCGGAGGGGAACGCATCCGACGAACGCCATTCCGGCTCGAGGTGCAGCCCGAACTGCTCGGCCGCGCCGGCCCACTGCTGCTTGAGGTGCTGGGTCGGGGCGACCACGATCAGCCGCCGGTGCGGGTGACCCGCCAGGTCACGGAGGGCGGCGGTGAGCGCGAAGGTGGTCTTGCCGGCGCCCGGCGTCGCCACCGCCAGGAAATCACGATCCGGGTGGGCCTCGAACAGGTCCAACGCGTCCTTCTGCCACCGACGCAGACGTAGGGATCGACGCACGGGAGCACACCTCGGGGGACGCGGGTCAGGACGAGCCTGGCTGGCAGCGGAGCGACAACGGGGGGAGGAGCGGGGACCGTAGCGTCCCGGGCAGCCCGCCCGGTGGCACCGACCGCCGGGTCGTTCGTCCTCGGCCACCAGGCGCGGTCATGGTGCGAACGTCGTTGACGGGCGAGCGGGACATGGCATGTTGGAGGTCAGCAGATGAGGGAGCGCAGCATGCCCGCAGCGAAGGTCCACGCGCTGCTCGATCAGCACGAGATCGCCTACGAGGTGCGGACCCATCCGAGGACGGTAGGCGCACAGCGGCTCGCTGCCGAGGAGGACATCAGCGGTTGGGACGTGGCCAAGCCGGTGATCCTCGCGGTCGGCGACGAGCTCGCCATGATCGTGGTGTCCGCCGCGGTAGAGGTCGACCTCGACAAGGCCAGCCAGGTGTTCGGCGGCAACGAGGTCCGACTCGCCAGCGAGGACGAGTTCGTACGGGCCTTCCCGGACAACGAGCGGGGCGCGGAGCCGCCTTTCGGTGGGCTGTACGGGGTCCCGGTGTTCCTCGACGAGCGGCTCCGGGCCCGCCGCCAGCTGCTGTGCCGGGACGGCAGCCACACGGAGGCGCTGCTGCTGGCCACCAACGACTACGTCCGGGTGGTGGATCCGGAGATCGTCGACGTCGCAGGCGCACCGGCCTGACGGCGCCGACCGAGACGTTCTACGGGTGTGAGGCCACGAGGTCGAGCACGTCGTCGCCGTAGCGCTCCAGCTTGGTCGGTCCGACCCCGGGACAGGTGGCCAGGTCGCGTAGCGTGCCGGGCTTGCGGCCGGCGATGAGCTGCAGATGCCGGTCGTGGAAGATCAGATAGGCGGGCAGGCCGTTCTCGGCGGCGATCCGGGAACGCCAGCTGCGCAGTGCCTCGTAGAGCTGATCGTCGATCGGGGGTTCGTCGTCGAGCTCGAGCAGACGGCCGGCACCCTCGCCGTTGCGGGTGGCCGCGCCGTTGCGGGTGGCCGCGCCGGGGCGCGCGCTGCGCCGGGTCGGCGCCTTGGCGAGGCGGGTCGCGACGCGGTCGATGGTGACCGGCTGGCCGAACGGCACGCGCAGGACCACGCCCGGTTCGACCGTCACGACCGCGTGGTCGCGGGCCACGTCGGTGATGGTGCCGGTGATCCCCCCGATCACGGTGACCGACAGGCCACGAACGGCGACGACCGCGCCGTCCTCGCGGTGGGTGGCGGCGACGGGTGCCGGGGGCGTGGTGGCGGTGTCGGCCGGGACCGGCGCCCGGTCGGCGGCGGTGGTCAGCTCCGCGACGAACGGCGACGCCCGGTCCTTGTCGGCGATGACGTCGACCTGCTGCTGGCAGCGGGTGACCGCGACGTGGAAGACCCGTCGCTCCTCCTCGACGTCGTCGGCGAGTCGGTGGGGGAACAGGCCCTGGTTCGCGGCGAACACGACCACGTGTGACCACTCCATGCCCTTGACCCGGTGCACGCTGGAGAGCGTGACCCCGGTCGGGTCGCCCGGGACCTTCAGCCGTTCGACCAGCCAGTCGCGGAACATGGCCGGATCGGGCTGTAACGCGGCCAGCTGCTCGAGGGCGTCGAGGTCGTCGCCGTGGCTGGAGCCCTCCGGTCGGCTGCGCGACGCGTCCAGCGCGTCCATCGCCTCGCCGAGGCCGATGCGGTTGCGGATGATCCACAGGCACTTGGCCGTGTCGGCCTGGTCGGTGATCGCCGCCTCCAGCCCGCGCAGGTCGCCGAGGTACTCGCGGAAGCGGTCCCGGTGGGTCTCCCCGAGGCTGTCGGCCACCTGCGCCAGTTGCCCCATGGAGAACCGGGCGCGACTTCCCAGCAGCGGCTGCACCGCCGACTTCACCTTCCGGGCGGGCCGGTTGATGGTGTCGAACACGTCCTCGCGTCGGATGCGTTCCGTGTCCAGCCCCAGTCGGAGGTAGGCCAGCGCCGTCCGGACCCCGGTCCGGCCCAACACCGTCGCGTCCAACGGTCCGGTGTGCGGGATGCCGGCCTCGGTGAGCGCGACCTGGACCGGCAACAGCGCGCTGTTGACCCGCGCGAGCACCGCCAACTGATCCGGGTCCGCGCCGGCGGTCAGGCGTTGGCCGAGCAGTTCCACCGCCCGTTCGGCCATCGCGGCGGCGGTGACGCGGTGGACGGCCAGCCCGGGTGTCGGGGCGCTCAACGTGCCACCTCGACGTCGGCTGGTTCCTGGCTTGCTCCCGGGGCCGGTTCCTGGCCTGGTTCCGGGGCTGGCCGGCCCGACCGGATCGTCTTGGGGACGCGGTCGCGGTTGTGGGACAGCAGGGCCACGGCCGCGTCGACCACGGCGGGTGGGCACCGGTAGTTGACCTCCAGGGCGTGGGAGGACGCGCCGGGGAACCAGCGGTCGAAGTCGACGAGGTGGTCGGGGGTCGCGCCCGCGTAGCTGTAGATGGTCTGGTCGTCGTCCCCGACCCCGAACACCTGCAGCGACGGTCCGGCGGTGAGCCGCACGAGCAGCAGGAACGCGGGGGTGAGGTCCTGGAACTCGTCGACCAGCAGGTGGGTGCCGACCCGTTGGACCTGCTTGCGCAGCTCCGGCCGGGTCAGCAGCAGCTCGATCGCCCGGTAGATCTGCTCGTCGAAATCGACGACGCGACGCCGGGCGAGCTCCGCGCGGAAGTCGTCGAACATCTCCGCGAACCCGTCGACGTCGCCGCGTGCGGCCTCGACCTCCGCCGGGTCGCGCAGGGCGAGACGGACCTCCGCGAGCGCCTCGAGGTAGGGCTGATAGGGGTCCTGGTTCGGGATCCGGGCCGTGGTGACCAGACGGTCGAGGATGCTGCGCACGTCGCGTTCGTGGATCACCTCCCGCCGCTCGTCGAGGTTGCAGATCCACAGCGCCAGCGAGTGCAGCGTCCGGATCGATGCGCGCAGGTCGGTGGTGCGCTCGCGCATCTCGGCTGCGGCCCGGGTGTTGTAGGCGAGCGCGGTGACCAGTTCGGTCTCCACCCCACGGTCGCGCAGCAGGTGCCGGAGTCGCGCGGTCAGCACCCGGGTCTTGCCGGAGCCGGCCGGGGCGATGATGCGCGCCGGACCGGAGGCGTGGGTGACGGCCGCCAGCTGGTCGGGGGCCAGGACCTCGCCGGGTTGGTCGGTCCCCGACACCGTCAGCCGGCCGAGGCCGACCGATTCGCGGTGGACGAGCGGGAGGTCGGCCTCGGCGGGCAGGGGTGTGGCGAGGGGACCGCGCGGTCCGCCGTCGACCCAGGCGTGACGGCCGTCACGCAGCACGATGTCGCCGAGCTCCGAGTGGGTCGCGCCGCCGCGTCGTTCGGCCAGGACCCCGTGCCACCAGCGGGGTGTGCCGGAGCGCAGGTCGTAGCTGTTGGCCCACGTCAGGAAGTGCAGCCGCTCCCGGTGGAACGCGTGGTCGGCGGGAAGCGCGTACGGGGCCACGTCGGTCGATTCCGGTTCACGTGCGGCCGCGTTGTCGACGGCCATCTCGATGACCGTGCGCTGGCGGCGGAGCCAGCGGTGGTGGAGGATCGCCGCCACGTGGTCGGGCGTCGTGAGCACGTCCTGGTCGATGCGGACGCGCAGGGCATCGTCGTAGCCCGCCGGCGTCGGGCCGCCGTCAGCGACCACGACGCAGCGCCCGAGCCCTTCGGGGCCGGGGAACGACGTCGCGACGGAGGTGGAGGAGGTGGGCATCGGGCCTGAGGCTAGGGCTTCTCGGGCGGCGTGCCGTCGTGGGTCACGTCCGCGCTGGGGACGGGGCGGGGGTCCGGGCGTAGGACGGGGCGGGGGGCGGAACCGGGGTCCGTGTCTGCCGCGGGTGGCCCGATCAGTCGTGCTCCGTTGTCCCAGCACACCGTGCGCAGCCAGTCGGGACCCAGCCCGAGCCCGGTCAGCGACGCGAGCTGGTGCGCGTACGGGTAGGGGGTGTTCGGGAAGTCGGTGCCCAACACGATCCGGTCCGGATGCTCGCCCAGCGTGCCCAGCAGCTCGTCGGGGAACGGCGCCAGGACGTGCATGAAGTCCGTGAACGCCATCGTGGTGTCGAGGTGCACGTTGGGGTGGCGCAACGCGAGCTCCAGGAAGGCGGCGTACTCCGGCGCACCCATGTGGGCGATCACGGCGGTCAGTTCCGGGTGGGCATCGAGGACGTCGGTCATCGGCCCGGGTCCGGTGTAGGGCCCGGGTTCCGGGCCGGAGCCGGCATGGACCACGACCGGGATCCCGGCCTCCGCCAGTCGTCGCCACACGGGCGTCAACGACGACTCACGCGGATCGAACGCACCGACCTGCAGGTGGGCTTTGAAGACCCGCGCGCCGGCTTCGATCGCCTCCGCGACGTAGGCGTCGACCCCCGGTTCCGGGAAGAACGTCGCGCTGTGGGCCACGTCCTCATGAGCGGCGGCGAAGGCGACACCCCAGTCGTTGAGCCATGCGGCCATGCCCGGCTTGTGGGCGTAGAACATGCTCGTGAAGCGTCGCACGCCCAGGCCGCGCAGGATGGCGAGCCGCTCGGTCTCGTCGGCGCGGTAGCGAATAGGCCACTGCGGACGACCGTCGGGCTCGCGGAGCCGGTCGAAGTAGGCCCAGACCTTCGCGAGCACCGCATCCGGCATGAAGTGGGTGTGGATGTCGATCAGACCCGGGAGCCCGAGCGCGGCGACGAAGGCGGGGACGTCGTCGTCGTTGCGTGGTCGGGCGAGGTCCCCATCGACGTGCGTGTCGCTGGCCATCGTTCTCGCGCCTTCCGGTCGGCCGCGAGAGCGTAGGAGAGTTCGTCAGTCGGGCCGGTACCAGTCACGGCGCAGCAGTTCCTCGATCGCCCACGCCATCGCGTCGTCGGAACCGGCGATGCGGATGGAGCCGAGCATCTCCTCGACCGGTGGGAGCACGCGGTCCAACACCTGGGCCAGGCCGTGGGGGTCGAGCCACGCGGCGTGCGCGGGCTCGACGGTGAAGGGGCCCAACTCGAGCTTGCCCGACATGGCGGCGGCATGGATCTCGTCCCAGGTCGGGATCGGTTGCCCCGGCCCGGTGACCATGCCGCCCAGCAGCGGGCGCGCGGCGACCTCGTGGAGCTCCTCGACCTCGACGTCGCGCGGGCCCTCGGGAGCGTCGAAGCGTTGCAGAGCCTCGCTCGCGACCGCGACCAGCCAGGCGCGGGCCAACAGTTCGGAGACCGACATGGGGCCCTCGACCAGTGACGGCAGCCCGAACGCCCGGCGCGCGGAGTTCGAGGCCACGTCGCGGGGGCGCAGGGCCGGCGCCTCGTCGTCGGGGTCGCCGTCGGTACGCCAGGTCCGGAGGTCGTCTCCGTCGGCCACCCGGTAGACGCCGGTCTCCGTACCGTCGGGCAGGATCGCCACCAGCTGCTGCAGCGGGATCACGTCGTCACCGTGGGCCACCTCCTCGGTGGTGACCACCACCAGGCCGTCGGTGTCCGCGGTGGGGACGAGGATGCCGTCGTCACGCAGTTCCACGTCGATGAGTGCGACGGTGTCGTCGGCCTCCGCGCGTAGCCCGACGATCGCGCGGGTGGTCTCGTCGATCCGTCCGAGTTCGCGATCGAGCTGGACGAGCACGTCGATCGTGCGCGACGCGTCGAGCCCGGAGCGGGTGGTGGACGGGGTGGGGGTGTGCTGGGTCATGGTGAACCTCCGGATCCGGAAACGGATCGTTCATGGTTCGTTGTCGAGGGCGATGCGGACGGCCGGGTGGGACCCCCCTCGGACGACCGCGATCGGCCGGGCCCGCCGAGACCCTCGACGTCTACGCTAGGTGACCGATCACCAGGTCACGTGAACCAACGGAGGTAACCGTGGAAGACCAGATGTTGACCTACCCGACGGACAAGGTGGTCGGGGTCGCGCCCGACCGGGGCATCGTCCAGGCCGCGTACAACGCCCTGGAGGCCACCGGGGTCGACAAGGACCGGATCGAGATCCTGGGCGGACCGAACGCCGCCCGTGACGAACCCGAAGGCGGCCAGAGCAACGGCATCCTCGCCTCGGTGATCCGCACGGTGCGCACGGGGTTCGGGGAGGAAGCCACCCGGCTGCGCCAACTCAACGAGGCCATCGACGCCGGTCACTACATCATCGAGGTCGAGCTGCCCGGCGAGGACGGTGATGCCCGGGACGAGGAGAAGCGTGCGGTCGGCAACGCCCTGCACGACGCCGGAGTCTCCCACGTCGCCTACTACGGACGCTTGGCCATCGAGGAGCTGCAGATCGGCGCCTGAGCTCCGGCCCGAGCTCCGGACCGAACGCGGACGTGGGATTCAGCCCGTCGCGACCTCGTAGCCCGCTTCCTCGATGGCGGCGCGGATCGCCTCGTCGCTGGCGGCACCGTCGACGGTGACGCGACGCTGCTCGACGTCGACGCGGACGTTCTCGACCCCCTCGAGGCTGCCGACCTCGCCTTCGATCGCGTTCTTGCAGTGGTCACAGGAGATGTCGGGTACCTGGTAGCTGCGCGGTGCGGTCATGGCGGTCTCCGTTCCGAGGTGCGAGTGTGTGTCGAGGCGGGCTGCGGGGTCGTTCAGCGTTTGATGAGCCGGTGGATGACCTCCAGGGCCTCGTCCACCTTCTCGTCGGCCGCGCTCTCGCCCTGGCCGATCGCGTCGCGCACGCAGTGGCGCACGTGATCGTCGAGCATGCCCGTCGCGACGCTCTGCAACGACTTGGTGGCCGACGAGATCTGGGTGAGCACGTCGATGCAGTACCGGTCCTCCTCGACCATGCGCTGGAGGCCGCGGATCTGTCCCTCGATCCGGCGCAGACGAGCCAGGATGTCGTCGCTGTTCTGGCTGTATCCGTGCACCGCGTGCTCCCGGTCGGTGTGATGGGCCCGTCCCGTGTCGGACTCCAGGATATCCGGGTTAGCCCAGGGGGGTATGCCTATCGGAGGTCCGTGGCGACTAGCCTTCCCCGCGTGCACGAGCGCTGGATGGACCTGGCCCTCGTCGAGGCCGGACGGGCCTCGACGCACGGTGACGTGCCCATCGGTGCGGTGGTGGTTCGCGACCAACAGCTGATCGCGCAGGCACACAACCGCCGCGAGGCCGACCAGGATCCCACCGCCCACGCCGAGATCCTCGCCCTACGGGCAGCCTCGGCGTCGGTCGGCAGCTGGCGGCTGAGCGGATGCACCCTGTACGTCACACTCGAGCCGTGCACGATGTGCGCCGGGGCGTTGGTGCTCGCCCGCCTGCCCCGATTGGTCTTCGCCGCCGACGACCCCAAAGCCGGAGCGGTGGGGGCGCTGTACGACGTGCCGCGCGACCCTCGCCTGAACCACCAGGTGCAGGTGATACGCGGGGTCGGCGCGGACGCCGCCGGCGCGATGCTGAAAGCCTTCTTCGCGGCTCGGAGGCGATGAACCCGCTCGTCCCGGTTGGCGGGAGCGGCCCGACCCCCGTACCCTTCGCCGGCACCCGACCTCGGTCGGGCCCTGGAGGGATCGCATAGTCCGGCCTAGTGCGCCCGCCTCGAAAGCGGGTAGGGGTTCACACCTCTCGAGGGTTCGAATCCCTCTCCCTCCGCCACATCACGGCAGGTCAGAGGCGGTTTCCCACCGGAAGCCGCCTCTCGCCGTGTGGGTGGGCCCGGGGTCAATGGTCACAGAATGCTCACGAGCTGCGTGGCCACGACGCGACGACGTCGATGCGTCGACCGAAGACGCCGGTGCGAGCGGTGGGTTCGCGCGGCAGGGAAGGTGCGGATCAGGCCGCCGGGACCTCGACCCAGTCGACGGTCACGACCCGTCCGGCAGCGGGCGCGTGCTCCTCGAGGATCCGGCTCAGTGCGAACCCGGTGTCCTCGTCGAACCAGTACTCGTCGCAGGTGACGCATGCCTCGGCGGGCACGCCACGGACCACGAGCAGCCCGGGTTCGCCATCCTCGTGGTGTTGGACGTACTCGTAGTCGACCGTGCGGCGGGTCAGCTCGCCGTCGTCGTGGGTGTGGCGGCTCACGGGTCTTCCTTCCTGCTGCCATCTTGGCGGGGGCGTCACGGCCGAGCCGGAGCGGCCTTCGAGGCACGAACCGCTCGCCAACACGACGACCGCTGCGACGGTGTGGCCGGCTCACCGGCCGTCCTGCTCGTCGGTCGCGTCGCCGTCGTCACTGCTGGCCGGTGGCTGCTGCAGCCGTTGCCCGAATCGGCGTGCTGCGTCCCGCTGCATCCCAGGCATGACCTCCTGGTAGGCGTCCTGGGTGTAGGCCGTTGTCGAGTGGCCGAGCCGCTCCGTGACGATCTTGGCGGGCTCGCCGGACTTCGGACTGAGGTCGCGAATGTGTGACGCATAATCATGCAGCCGGATCCGTTGCAGCCCGGCACGGTTCGTGAGCACGTGGAACGCCCGTGTGATGTCGGGCGGGTAGAGCCGACCGCCGACCGGCGAGGTGAACACGCGCTCGGGGTCTCGCCAGGAGCCGTGCAGCGCGATCTGCTCCTCCAGCTGCACCTCGCGGTGCTGGCGGAGCACGGCAACGTCCTGTTCGGCGAGTTCGATGGCACGTCGCGACGAGGAGGACGTCGTCAACTCGCGCTCATCGACCTTCTCCTTGACCTCGACGGCGGCGCGAGCGACCGAGAGGAGGCCGGTCTCAAGGTCGACGTTGCGCCACGGCAACGCCAGCGCCTGCGTAGCTGCAACGACGCCTCGTCGGCTGCCCGGTGGGGGAGCCATTGCAAGGGCGACCCGTCGCCGCGGGCACCGTTCGCGGGTAGCCGGTCTTGGCTACTCGCCTGCCGTGTAGGCGGTTCCGTTGGGGGGGTACGCAGGCGCTGTTCCTGATCTACGACCGCCTTGCGGGTGTCGAGGTGGCTACTCGGCGGTGCGTAGCGCCACGGCCGGACGGATCGCCGCGGCCCGTGCGGCGGGCCAGGCGGTCGCTGCCAGCGATGCGGCGAGCGGCACCGCCACGATGACGGCGAGCCCGACCCAGGGCACGGTCAACGTCAGGTCCTGGTCGACGACACCCAACAGTTGCCGGGCGGTCGCGAGCCCGAGCAGCACACCTATCACGGTGCCTTGCACGACGATCAGCCCGGCCTCGACGAGCATGGCGGTGCGTACCAGCCGGCTGCTGGCCCCCATGGCACGCAGCATCGCGATGCCCTGCCGCCGTTCCCGCACGGCCCGCACCATCACCACCCCCAACCCGGCGGTGCCGATCAACAGGCCCAGGCCGAGGTAGCCCTGCAGCATGGCGAACAGCCCACGCAGCTGTCCCATCGTCTCATCGACCAGTGTCGTGATCGGAGTCGCGTCCGCGCCGGCTGCGAGGTAGGTCCGGTTGAGCGATGCGGCGACGGCGGCGGGATCGTTGCGGTCGGCCACCTCGACGTAGCTGCGCACGCCGGTCTCGGCGCCGGCGGTCAGGTCCGCGGCGAGCGGCTGGCCGACCAGCACGCCGGTGCCGAGCCAGTCGGTGTTGCCGACGCCGACGACGGTGAGTTCGTGCGGCGCGCCGGTGGCGGGGTCGAGCGCGGTGACGGTGCTGCCGACGACGACCGCGGACGCGCCCGCGCCGGCGAGGAAGCCGTCGGGGACCACGGCGAGCGTCGGGTCGTCGAGCGTCGCCTGGTAGGCGGCCGCGTCGGAGGGGTAGGCC
>Ga0207421_10002488_pt1 | contig 22788 bp, 18 predicted proteins | sample SodLakKL_010_SED_4_FD_187542 | JGI IMG/M metagenome (GOLD analysis project Ga0207421, IMG submission 187542) | Alkaline sediment microbial communities from Lake Tanatar, Kulunda Steppe, Russia - 8KL_010_SED (SPAdes) (version 2) | ecosystem: Environmental > Aquatic > Non-marine Saline and...
CAATAATCCCGCTGCATACCCGAACTGCAGCGGGACCGTATACAGCATGTCTTCGACGGGAAGGGAGATATAAAGCATCTCCCCTTCCCGGAGGATGCTTTCGATTTCAGAGAAATCATGTACTTCTTTATCAAAGCGGTTCATGAAACTCCTCCTTGCCATGACCGCATGACAGTCCCTTGCAAAGAAGGTGACTGACCCTAACGTGATGCTGCTCAAGTCCGGGAAAAGTTTTTGTTAGTCTTACGCCATGCTGCTGCAGGTTTTCCCTGCAAGTACACATCATCTGCCTATCCATATAGTACACATAAATCACCGGGCTGTGAATATATATTTTCTGAAATATCTGTTTAGTAAAAACAGAGGGGAGACAATGCTGGTGCAGCAGTGTAATTGCGGGTAGAAATGATTGCACCAGCTAAGATTATCATGTATAATGTCAGCTTGCTTATAAATGCGGTTTCATGATACATGCATAAAAGACTACGGTAAGGAACTTTGCTTATGAAATCTCTCCTGTATACAAAACGGTTCCTGCAGGCGTTTAGAAACCCTGCGAAGGTTCAGACCCAGACGCTGATGCGTATTCTGAAAAGAAACCAGGCCACAGTGTACGGGCGCCGCTATGGATTCCGCAGCATTGATTCTGTCGAAGCATACCAGAACAGCGTGCCGGTTATTGAATATACCGATATCCTTCCTGAAATTGAACGGCTGAAGAACGGGGAGCAGGGCATCCTTACCGCTGCCCAGGTGGAATACTTTGCCTCCACCTCGGGGACAACCAGCGGGGTGAAGCTGGTTCCGGTCACCAAGGAACGGGTGCAGTCTCTGAAAACAGAGTTTATCATCTGGCTGAGGCTTACCCTGAAAGGACATCTCAAGGATGCACTGGGGAAGATTCTCTATATAGCCGGTCCGTATCTTGAAGGGTATACCGAAGGGGGCATCCCCTACGGCAGCATTTCCGGATATCTTATCTATAAGGGTCCTGAATGGGTCAAAAAGCGGCTGGCAATTCCTGTTGAGGTATTTAACGAATTTGACTATGAAAAAAAACTCTATCTCATGGCATATCATGCCCTGCAGAGCAATGTTACCCACCTGGGGTTCACCACAAGCATTGAAGTGCTGCTGTTGTTTGACTACATACGGAAACACTGGGATGAACTCGTCGGTGATATCAGCAGGGTGAACCCGCGGAGGGGTAAAAAGCTGAGGATGATCAAAGATCCGAAGCCGGCCCATATCTGGCCGAAGATGAGGCTTGCGAACTGCTTTATGACTGAAACCAGTAAAATCTATATGCAGACCCTCATGGATGTGATAGGAAGGGACATCGTGGTCCGGGATCCCGGAATCAATGCCAGTGAAGGAAGGATCTCCCTGGGGATCTGCAAGGACCAGATTTCCGGATATCCTGCTGTCTACAACACGTTCTTTGAATTTCAGGATTACGATGACCCTGAACGGGTGCTCCTGATCCATGAGCTGGAGGAAGGGCATAGATATAAAATCATTTTAACCACCAGTGAGGGCTTGTACCGCTACAATACCGGCGATGTAGTGGAAATTACCGGTTTCCGCAGCAGCCTTCCCCAGATTAAGTTTTACCAGAGGGATTTCTTCCTGAACGTGGTCGGTGAACTGGCTTCTGAAAGAGAGCTTGTCCGGGCAATGGAGAAGACCCTTGAGGAGGAGGGGGTCAAAGTTGAGGGATTCACCTACCTTCCCCATATCCCCGACAGACGGGGCCGTCCGAGATATGAAGTACTGGTTGAAGTCCAGCCCCGTCATCAGGAAAAGGTGGACAGCGGTTTTGCACGGAGACTTGATGAGAACCTGAAATCATACATCAATGACTATCGGCAGATGCGCAATGAATTCGGCAGACTTGACCCTCCCGCAGTGACGCTGCTGAAGGAGGGAAGCTGGCAGGAGCTCAATCAGCAGCGGATTGTCAGGGCAGGCCAGCCGAAATACGTGCATATTGCTAAGGATCCTCAGTTCAGGGACCACTTTACCCTTCTTGAGACGCATTACGCATAGGAACAGCAGCGAACCTGAAAACAGGGAAGGGCGAAGCTTCCCTTTTATCCCTTCTGTGCCTCATGATACAGGATTGCCCTGAAGCCTGTTCCTTGATAGGATGTATCAGAACAACAACCTAGAGGAGAGCAGTTTATGGTAGAGACTCGTGAAGAAGTTCAGGAACAGCTGCAGAAACTGCCGGAGGATGCCGGCAGCGAACAGATCCGCAAGACGCGGGAAGATTTGGAGCGGAGATCCTTTACCCCGGCATTCCTGCTGCCGGTGAAGAATTTCCTTACGATGACCAAGGATGATCTGGTTAGCGAAGTGGACCGGGTGCTGCAGCTGGATGAAAGCTACCTGCTGAAGAGAGCGTCAGGGTTCAGTGACGACCCGCAGAAAATCCGGTGTGCGCAGATTAATCTGCTGCTTTATTATTATCAGCTGCTTGCCCGGCTGCGCATGGATATCCCTGAAGCCTGGGATGAAATCAATGAGCTCTATGAAGATGATTAAACCGCAAGAGTGATTATGCAGCCGAGGAACATGCTAAAGCTGTAGAGGAGAAAAAGCCGGGAGACGCTTCCCATGGAAGGGCCTTTGGTCTCAAGGGAGAACCCCCGGCTGAGCATGACCGAGAGCTCACGGACGGCCAGGGGAAGACTGATAATAAAAAACGGCACCATCGGGAAGGGATATGTTCCCCGGAGGATGAGCCACAGAGCAGCTGCCAGGGCTGCAGCCCATTGAAGGATGATCACAGCCCTTGAGATACGGTACCCTGCAAGAATGGAGAAGGTCTTTCTCCCTGCAGCCCTGTCGGAGATCATGTCGCAGGTATTGTTTACCGTGAGGATCATGGCAATCAGGAGCAGAAAGGGAAGGGAAGCAAGGACTGTTTCCCCGTCCCACCTTCCTGCCTGGATGTAATAGGAAAGGACAAACAGCAGCGACCCGAGAAATCCTCCGGCGAACAGTTCCCCTGCCGGGGTCCGGGATATGGGGAAAGGCCCTCCCGTATAGGTAAAACCTGCTATCATCGATATCCCGCCGACAGCCAGGACCATCCAGCTGGTCATGAAGGCGATGATGATACCGAGAATTCCTGCAGTCCCGAAGAGGAAGAGGGAAAGCTTAAGGGCAGCGGCAGGGTCCACCCCTTCATGCACCAGTACTTTATCCCGCACAATATTGTACTGCTCTTTGTCCGTTCCGCTGACGAAGTCAAAATATGAATTGAATCCGGTGGTGCCCATGTCGACAAACAGTACAGCTGCTGCCATAAGGAAGAACAGCGGCCAGGACCAGGTGCCTTCCGCTGTTGCCGCAAATACGCTCCCGCAGAGAAATGAGGACATGCTGATAATCTTTGTGCGTATCTCGATAATCCGATTGAACTGTGTCAGGGTCATGAAAAAAATATACCCGAAATAGGCAAATAACAAAAGTACTTTGTATACGTCTTTCCTTTTCTGCGCATCACTGCTACAGTTCAGTCCATGGGATTCCGCGAACGAATTGTTAACATCATAGTCCGCATTATCGGAAGGACTCTTTTTACCTTTGACCCGTCTCCGCTGAAACAGATCCCGATGACAGGCCCCATGCTGTTAATCGCAAATCATGTTTCAGTCTTTGAGGGGCCGCTCATCTATGTCTACACCCGTCCCCGGAGAATGATCGGGCTGGCAAAAAAACAGCTGTGGGACCGTCTGCTGACCCGGATCATGATGAACGCATGGGGAGCTATTCCGGTTGACCGGGATCTGCTTGACCGCAGGACGATGGATGCATGCTTCTCTGTCCTTGACCGCGGGGATATTCTCTGCCTTGCGCCGGAGGGAACGCGGAGCAGGGACGGTACGCTCAAGGAAGGGAAAGCAGGAGTGGCCTATTTCGCCTGCAAAAGACAGGTGCCGATCATTCCTGTGGCAACTGCAGGATTTGAGCAGGTGAAGAAGAACGTGAAGCGCCTGAAGAAAACCCCTATTTCTATTTATGTCGGGAAACCCTTTGAAGTGATTCCTATCAGCGGACGGATAACACAGGAGAAACGGCAGACAGTTGCCCATGAAATGATGATGCGCATGGCAGAACTGCTTCCCGATGAGTACCGGGGCTTCTATGCCGGAAGCTTGATGGAGTATACGATGACCAGGGAAGTCAGTGAAGCTTCTTCCGGTACAGCTGCCACCACGGAACCCTCGGATACTCATGGTGCTCATAATGATACCCGAAAAAGTAGCAGCTGATCATAGCCCATAGGTGGCTCTTCCTCTGGCTTCTTGCCCGATGGGGCAGCATCTCTTCGGTGTGCGGCAGACGGTGGGGGGAATAGGTGCCGAAATAAAAGAGCTGGAAGGTACTTAAGAAAGCAGGCAGCACCCAGAACACGAGAAGCCTTGCTTCACTGATCCCGGCAGCACGGTTAAGCAGGGTAAAGGCAGCTGCCATAAAAAGCAGCTGCACAATCGTAACATACCGCAGGAAAAAGCGGAAAAACCACAGGATGAAATGCCGGCTGCCTGGAGCATAATCAGGATCATCTTCAGTCCCGGGGGCCTGGTGATGCCGCATATGCATCCTGAACATGCGGCTGAAGGAAAAGGCTGCGAACAACCTGAGGGCAATCACCCCGATGATACGGTTTACCCTACGATTCCTGCTTACGCTTCCGTGCATGCTGTCATGGGCCGTAATGAACAGCCCGGTGTACAGATAGGTCTGCAGCAGGATATGCAGCAGGGAAACTGCAGGATTATCAGCCGGGTAAAATACGAGCAGGTAGATGAGGTGGGCGGAGAAAGCTGCAGGTATGGTAATCCCCAGAACCGTCCCTGTCACCTTCCTCCCTCCTTGCGTGCAGGAGGCGCCTTGTAGCCTTTCATCCGCACATAAAGATTCTGGATAAGTCCCAGAAAGGAGATGTTATAGAACAGGTCCTCCAGCGGGATGGTAATAATCCTGACTCCCCAGATTGCTTCAGGATTGTACTCCACGATTGGCAGACCGGTCAGGATGCCGTTTACCAGCAGGAAGGCAGCCTGGGAGAGGAGCATAAACCAGAGGGTATGGATATCCCGGAAGAGCCAGGGGTTCCACACCAGCGTGATGAGAATCCAGATCAGGAAAAACAGCAGGGTGAGAAAGCTGTAGTCATTCCCGGAAAAATATATCATTCCTGCCAGCGCGAGAAGTGCTGCAGCTCCGGCAGGGACCAGGACTGCAAAAGGGGTCTTTTGCTGATTCGGCCGGTAATATTTCCTGGGGAAATATGCCCTTGCCACTTCATATATAAAGATGCAGGCATAGGGAACGGTGATAAAAAACAGCCATTCTCCGGGGGGAAGTCCGAGTATCCTGGCAGTGCCGGCATATTCGGGATTGAATGACCAGTCTCCCCGTTCAGTGACCAGTACATCCCAGATGATGTATACGGCACTGACCGGCGCCATGGCTGCGAACACCGCCTTCCAGTGGGTATAGAAAGCCACCCTGCGGTCAAAGGAAAGAGCCAGCGGAAAAGCAATCACCAGCAGCGTTATCAGGACATACAGATTCATACCGATCCCCCTTATGATTTGGGGGTATCGTAGCATGTTTTGGATTATCTGTGCACAAAAAACGGCCCGCTTCTCTGCGGGCCGTAAGCATAGATGGTTATTCCATGCAATCAATCATAGAGGAGTCGAGCAATCTCTTCATCGTCCATGTTGCTGGCGTCATAGAACTGAGCACCGGTGTCGACATCTTCAATCTCTTCGCCCTGGTATGCTTTGTATGCAAGTTCTACAGCCTTGTAGCCGATCTGATAGGGATCCTGGGTAATTGAGCCCCGGAAATACCCTTCACGGACGGCATTTTTCTGAGCGAGACCGGCGTCAAATCCGATAACTACCAGGTCCTCGTACCGTGAGCCGAGGGTGGTTCCGTCATCGGTTGCAGCAAGCAGGCCTTTTACTGTCAGCTCATTGGAGCAGAATACGCCGATAATGTTGTCATCACCAACCCGGGTGAGCATGGTGTGAGCTGTGGAAGCTGCATCGGATTCAGAAACGGATGCAGGTACCAGCATTTCGATGAATACTTTGTCCCCTTCAGTGGGGGAATCATCGGCGATGTACGCAGGGTTCCCTTTCACCTGAATGTCGTCAAAACTGAGGTCAGTATTTTCAACAATAAGATCAACCATTGTATCCCGGAACCCGAAACCGCGGCTTAACAGGGATTCACCTGAAGCATCCTGGTTCATACCGATAATGGTAACAGGATTATCAGAGGTAGCTCCAGCAATCTTGTCTTCCAGTTCTTCAAACATTACCTCTGCTGCCATTCCTGCTGCTGCATAGTTATCGGTTGCAGCATCGGCGAGAATGGAGCCTTCAGGAGCTTCGGGAACACCTGAGTCAAATCCTACCACAGGAATGTCCCTTCTCATTGCCTCTTCGAGCTGGTCGATGACTGCCTGGGTATCCAGGGCGGCAAGTGCTAATGCCACTGGATTTCTTGCAAGGGCGCTGTTGAGCATTTCCACCTGGATTTCCACATCTGCCTCGGAGGGAGGACCTTCAAAGGTGATTTCCACACCGTAGTCTTCCGCAGCATCTTCTGAACCCATTCTTACCGTCTGCCAGAAGTCATGCTGCTCCCCTTTTGATACAACTGCAATGTAGGGAACTTCTTCCCGCGCACCTGCAGCTGCAACCGGCAGTACAAATCCAGCGAGCATTACCAAGCTGAGCAGTACTACACCAATTCGTTTTGAAACTTTCATACATACCTCCTTGTATGTGTTCCCGGGAGAAACCCTCCCGGTTTTGTATTTATTTCCAGGAGCTGCTTTCCTTTTTCAGCATCTCCTGGAATTCACGTTCTGCTTCCCGTTCCTCTTCATGAAGCCTTTCCTGTTCCTTCTTTTCTTCCTGCTTCATCTGTTTGTATGTCTTCTTCATTTCCTGCTTCATGTCCTTGATTTCCTTTGCCAGACCGGCAGCCTGTTCGTTGTCACCGGCTTTTTTCGCATCTGACAGAGCATCTTTCTTTTCCTCTATCTGCTGGGTCATGGATTCCCTGTAGCGGTCCGCCGGAGTGAGAAGCTTCACTTCGGTAGCCTTCTTGTTCCGGTACATATCAAGCATTACGGCTACTATCACGACAACTCCGGTAAAGAAGGTCTGGTAGTGGGCCTGCAGGGCCATTGACGGAAGCCCCGTCCTCAGGACTGCCATGATGAACACGCCGATGAGCGTCCCGAAGACCGTTCCGACACCTCCGGAAAGTGATGCGCCTCCGATAACCGCCCCGGCAATCGCGTTGAGCTCAAATCCCTGCCCTCTGGCGGGCATGATCGTGGTATACACAGCGGCAAATGCAATTCCGCCGATACCTGCAGTGATCCCTGCAACGACATAGGCGGACATTTCCCACCGCTTGATGTTTACCCCCGACAGGCGGGCGGCTTCTTTATTGCTCCCGATGGCAAAGATGTACCGTCCCATTTTCGTCTTCGTGAGTATGATATGGCAGATGACTGCCACCCCCAGGAGGACAAACATCCCTGTTGGTATTGATATATGATCTTCGGTTATGTATTTGAAAATATTCTTGAACCAGCCGTCTGCTTCAGTCCGGGGAGGGAACGTTGCACTGCGTACATTTGATACGATTGCTCCGGTTCCCATGGAAATCATCATAGTCCCCAGGGTGGCAATAAACGGAGGAAGCTTGAGCCGGGAGACGAGGATCCCGTTAAAAATACCGAACCCGAGTCCTACTAATAGAATAAGTACAAGGGAAGCCCACATCGGCCAGCCCCAGTTTCGGAAGGCAGTTCCGCCGGTGATTGCCGCACACATCAGGACTGTACCGACCGACAGGTCAATTCCCCCGGTAATAATCACAAAGGTTACCCCGATAGCTGCAAACCCGATGTAGTAGGCAGAATCTACGATATTAATGAAAGTAGGGTATGAGACAAAATGCCTGCCGAATATTCCGAAGAATATGTAAAGCAGGACAAGGGCCGAAGGGGCCATCAGTTTCTGGAAATTGAAGGTCAGCCCTTTTTTCTGCAGGTCCTCCACTTCGGGAACATCCGGATCTTTTTTATCATGTTTCGGTGCTTTCATAGGCATACTCTCCTGTAGCGTTTTCTCTCATGGTTGCATATTTAATGATCTCTTCCTGGGTTGCATCTTCAATGCTGAGTTCACCGGTAATCCTGCCTTCACACATGACCACAATCCGGTCACTCATCCTCAGGATTTCCGGAAGCTCGGAGGAGATCATAATGATGGATTTTCCTTCCTTCACCAGCTCATTCATCAGGGTATAGATCTCGCTTTTTGCCCCCACATCGATACCCCGGGTGGGTTCATCGAAAATCAGGATATCGCAGTTCCTGATAAGCCATTTCGCAATGACCACCTTCTGCTGATTCCCTCCCGAGAGGTTCTTCACAAGCTGGTGGACCGAAGGAGTTTTAATACTGAGCCTTTCGATGAATTGCTCACTTTCCCCTTCGACTTTTTTTGCATTAAGGAACAGTCCTTTCTGGAAAAACTCCAGTGAGGCCAGGGCAAGGTTATCGACAACGGTCATTTTTGTAGCCAGCCCGAAGCGCTTTCTGTCCTCGGAAAGGTAGCCGATACCGTGACGGACCGCATCCTCAGGGGAACGGATCTGCACCGGTCTTCCGCTGACTCTGATCTTGCCGCTGAGCACTCTGTCGGCGCCGAAGATTGCCCGGGCGGTTTCGGTTCTTCCCGCACCGATCAGTCCGGCAAAACCCAGGATTTCCCCTTTCCGCAGATCAAAACTGACATCCCGGACCATCGGACCTGCTTGCAGGTTCCTGACACTTAGGACCGTTTCTGCATCTTCGGGCACAGCTGACTGCTGTTTCGGTTCTTCATAGATCACCCGGCCGACCATCATATTGATGATATCCTGCTGCTTCACATCGTCAGTTCGTTCAGTGCCGGCATTTTCACCGTCCCTGAGCACGGTTACCCGTTCGGCAATTTCATTTACCTCTTCGAGCCGATGAGAAATGTGGATAAGCCCTACCTGCTTACTGGCCAGATCTCGCATAATGGCAAACAGATCCTGAATTTCTGTATTGGATAGTGCTGCCGTGGGCTCATCAAGGATGAGGATGCGCAGGTCATGGGAGACTGCCCGGGCAATTTCGACCATCTGCTGCTTGCCGACTGACAGGTTCGCCATGGTTTCTGCAGGATCGATGTTCATATTCAGGCGTTTGAACAGCTTCTCTGTTTCCTGATTCAGTTTTTTCTCATCGAGAATCAGTCCGTTGAATTTGGTGAATTCTCTTCCGATGAAAATGTTCTGGGCAACTGTCAGATGATACATCATATTCAGTTCCTGGTGGATGATCCCGATCCCCAGTTCCAGGGCATGCTTCGGTCCCCGGGGGTTGAACATCCGCCCGAAATAATGGATTTCCCCTGAATCCTTTGGATGAATGCCTGTGAGTACGTTCATCAGGGTGGACTTCCCTGCACCGTTTTCCCCGACAAGGGCATGGATTTCCCCCTGCTGCAGGGAGAAATCAACATTCTTCAGGGCGTGGACCCCTGCAAAACTCTTGTTAATGCCGGTCATGGATAATATTTCTTTTCCCAAAACGCATATCCTCTTTTTTGTATGGTAAGTATTTGTTAAGAACCAGGTTATAAAAAAATTATCACATTAGGCAGTTGAGAAATACATAGAAAATTCTATTGTCTAAGTGGAATATTGTCTGATCTGAGCAGTGCTACTGCTCAAGTTTTTCAAAGGGGAAGAGCACTTCCTGGTATTCCGGCTGAAACATATTTTCCCTGGTGATCAGTATTGATCCGGTATTCACCTCCGGCTCCACTGATTTTCCCAGGAGATAGCGTTCTGCCTGCTTGATGGACATATATCCCATGTTGTACGGCCGCTGCACCACCGTTGCCTCAAGCACACCTGCTTCAAGGGAGGCCATTTGACGGGCTGCATTGTCAAACCCGACAACCGGTATTTCCCCTCCCAGTCCCAGGTCATATACTGCATCGGCTACCCCCAGGGCAGATACCTCATTCAGTCCGACAATGGCATCAATCGGTTCTGACTCCAGCAGCTCAACGGTCAGGTTGTAGGCAATTTCATATTCAATGTCACAGTACCAGGTGCCGATGATGTTGTATCCTTCCAGTCCCTTGCGCACTCCCTTCTCCCGTTCTATGGCAGTAGCAGTTCCCTTGCTGTGGCTCATGATCATGATCCCCGCATCCCTGCCGAGACCCCGGGCCTCAATAATTTCTGCCATCTTCTCCCCGGCCTTAACCCCTGCTTCCAGATTATCGGTGGCGACAAAACTGACGGGGATGTCGGAGTCCACCGCTGAGTCCATGGTGAGCACCGGTATGCCCTGCTCGTGGGCATATTCCACCGGCTGCTTCAGCAGATCATAATCCCCTGCGGCAAGCACGATAAGATCCGGGTTCTCTTCCACCGCCTGATAGAACATTTCTATCTGAAGCTCCACCATTTGTTCGTGGGGAGGGCCGGTAAATTCCAGCTGGACTCCGCTTTCGCGTCCAGCTTCCTGCATGCCGGTTTTCACCACATCCCAGAAATCCATGGGATGCTCCACAGACTTCAGCACGACAATAATTCTTTTATCCTTCAGCTGCTCAGTCTGGGGAGTCTGTCCCCCCAGGGTAAGCAGGATGATATACAGCAGTGCGGCAGATATCACACTGATATAGAACCAGTATCCCCGTTTCATATGCACAAACCCCTACATGCAGGCATTATTCCTCCTCCTGAAAACTCCTTTTTGCCGGAAGCTTTACTGATACAATCGTCCCTTCCTCGGGGGTGCAGGAGCAGGTTAAGCCGTAATCCTGGCCGAAGTACAGTCTCAGCCGCTCATGGACATTCCTCAGTCCCACACCGGAATGGGCGACATTCGTGCCGGTAAAGTCCTCCGAGAGGATGTGATTGAACTTTTCAGGATCCATTCCTACACCGTTGTCCGTAACATGGAGCAGAAGCATATCCCCCTGCAGCTCTCCGGTGATACGGATGATCCCCTTATATTCAGCGGTCTTCAGTCCGTGGTAAATTGAATTTTCCACCAGCGGCTGCAGGATATTCTTCAGGGAAGGGTAGTGCTTCAGCGATTCATCCACTTCGATGGAATAGGAAAAATGCTCCCGGTAGCGCATCTTCTGGATCGTCAGGTAGCTCTCCACATGCTGCAGTTCATCCCCCACGGTGATAATCTCCTTCCCCTTGCTGATGCTGATGCGGAACAGCCGGGCAAGTGCGGAGGTCATCAGCACGACCTCCTCATTGCGCTCCATCTCGCTCATCCAGATAATCGAGTCCAGGGTGTTGTACAGGAAATGGGGGTTGATCTGCGCCTGCAGCGCTTTCAGCTCGCTTTTGCGCTTTGACTCCTGTTCATGGTGTATCTGATCGATCAGGTCCCTGATCTTTCTGACCATGATGTTGAATTCATCGGCCAGCTGCTGGATTTCATCGGTGGAATCAATATCTGCGGTGATATCAAAATTTCCCTTGTCCACCGACTGCATGACCGTGCACAGCTCCTTAACCGGCCGGGTAATGGAACGGGAGAGCAGGCTTGCAACCATGCCTACCACAATAAAGGCTACCAGCCCGATGGACGCATAGGAAACCTGGACAAAGCGCCACTGGTCAATGTCTGCATAGAGTTCGGTCACGCAGACAATCCTCCATCCGGCCGAATCGGTGGTCCTGGTAATATAGCTGTTTCCCTCGATTTCAAGCGGATCATCCAAGTCATTGAGCTCCATCAGCCGGTCGATTGGTTCGCTGGTAATGCCGCTGAAGACCAGCTGCTGCTGGGGATGGAAGACATAATCACCGCTTTCATCAAGGATAAAGATATATTCAGGAGGTTCCTGGATAATCGGCTGGCACAGTTCACGGATCCGGTTGAAATTCATGTCCACCAGCAGCACTCCCAGCGGTTCGCCGGAGTGCTGGTCATGGAAGACCATGCTCATGGAAACCACCCAGGGATATTCCCCGAAAAACAGGTTCTGCACATGGGCCGAGGAGATATAGGTGGAATCGGGGTTTTCCTTTGCTTCCTGATACCACTGCTGGTCCTCCACATCGACATAGGGGCTGATCTTTTCTGACGGGGAACTGGTAATGGTTTTGCCGTTGAATCCGAAGAGGGCTATGGTGGTAATATCCTCCCTTGCCCGAAGGAAGGATGAAAGGAAATCGGAGATATCATCGCGGGGCACCGGCAGGCTTTCCCCCGGTGCAGAGAAAAACGACTGGACCTGATCATCACTGCTTACCGCGCCGGCGATTGCTTCCATGGTATGCATATATGCATCTATCTGGTATGCCAGCCGCTCCATGGTGTAGCCTTTCTGGGTATTGGTTACCTCCACAAGAGACCGCTGGGTAAAATAGTAGGAGATCAGCTGTGTGGAAAGGATTGTCAGCAGGATGAGGATGGCAAAGATATAATAGGTCCGGGATTCAAGGGTGGAAAAGATGGAAAGCAGTTTCCGTATCACCGGCGGTCCTCCTTTGAATCTGCTGTTTCGGTAAACATTCCCCGGTATTCCCTGATGGTCATGCCCGTATGTTTCTTGAACACCTGGGAGAAATAATGGGAATCCTCATACCCGATTTGTTCGGCAATTTCATACGCACAGAGGTTTGTGGTCTTCAGGAGCATGGATGCCTGCTGGATCCGGAGCGAAGTCAGGTACTCGACAAAGGTTTTGCCGGTAAGCCGCTTGAACTGGGCACTGAAATGGCTGGCTGAGATGTTCAGCTCACGGCACACGGTCTGGATGCTCAAATCAGGATCATGGTAATGTGTTTCTAAATATTCCACGGCCTGGCGGATACGCTGCTCGCTGTGATCCATGCTCTGTCTGCCGATATAGTGGTGGATCAGATCAATGAACTGGATAAACCAATGTTCCACCTCCTCCCTGCTTCTCCCGGCAGTGACCAGACTGAGATCATCTCCCTGTTCAGAGGGAGGCAGCACTTCCATGACCGGGATGGATGCTTCCTCCAGAAAGGAGACAATGGTGCTGAGAAGCATATAGGTCTGCAGCTGGGCACTGCGCACTGACACATGTTCGGCAAATGTTTCCCGGAAATACCGTTTGATGATTTCCCTGGAGCGTGCAGACGGCTGGGTTTTCAGCGAATAGAGCAGGTCCTCTTCAAAATCTTTCCTGATATCATGAAGCGAAGCGGAAGACCCGGATATCTGGTCTCTGGTAATAATCCTGTTTCTTCCCAGTACATACTGCTGGCTCAAAGCTTTCTCTGCATCTCTGTAGGAAAAGGGGATGTCCGCTGCTTCTGAAGCTATCCTGCCGATGCCGAAAGAAATGGGCCTGCCGTAGTGCGAGTTGATCTGCTGACGGACCTTTTCACAGAAGAGCCTGCTTTTCTTCTGCAGTCCCAGTGATGAATTATGCTGGAGGATGCACACGGGCTGATCCTCCTTATTAAAAAACGCAATATCATGGTAATCCAGGTGCTGCTGGCAGAGATCAAAGACTGAAATCTGGTAGAGATCATCCGAGGGCTCCCTGTCCTCCGGCGCCTCTCCCCGGCAGGTATCTATGATAATGCAGAGGGTGTAGTCCATCAGTACCGGCAGCTTGTAGGACTCCATCTGCTCCTGCAGCCCTTCTTCGGGTACTTTCCCAGCTGTCAGGCGGTTGAGGAACCGCTCCTGCAGCAGCGGCAGACTTTCGGTCAGCTTCTGCTGCAGTTCCTGCTGTTCAAGCATCCTGTGCCGTTCCCCCAGCAGCACTTCATATACCCCGTCAAGTACAGCGCCCACTTCCTTTGCAGTGATCGGCTTGAGCAGCAGCTCCTTGACATTGTACTTGATCGCCTCCTGGGCATATTCAAACTCATCGTAGCCGGTTAACAGCAGCACATAAATTTGGGGATGGTGCTCATGGATGTACTGCGCCAGTTCCAGCCCGTCCATTATGGGCATGGAAATATCGGAGAATACAAGGTGCACATCATCATGGGACTGCAGGTATTCCTTGGCCTGAAGCCCGTGGGAAAAGGTAGCCAGAAGATGAAATCCGTGGGATTCCCAGTAAACCCTGCGTTCAATTCCCTCGCGGACGATGATTTCATCATCGATAAACAGTGCATTGAACATGGTCATTCCTTCTTAAGGAAACATTTCCTTTACCACCATGGTATACCGTTTCACAGAGGAGAACAAGAGATTTAACTCCCGGGCTTATCCTGCTTCCCGGCGAAGGGCTAATCTGCCAGAAGGGATTCCATCCGGTCAAGCAGCCGGGAGAATTCAGCAATTGCTCTTCGAACCGGTTCGGGAGAGCTCATATCCACACCGGCTTCCTTCAGTGATTCCATTGGAAACTTTGACCCCCCTGATTTGAGAAAAGCGAGATACTCATCCCGTTCTTCTCCTCCTCCCTCCATTACCTTCCGGGAGAGGTCAATGGCTGCAGAAATTCCGGTAGCATATTTATATACATAATATGCGCGGTAGAAATGGGGAATGCGCAGCCCCTCAAGGTCGCTGACCTCTTCAAGTGCCACCGGCTGAAGGTACTCATCCAAAAGCGAACGGTAGGTTCTTCGCAGCAGTTCGGTGGTGAGCGGAGTTCCCGATTCATAGAGGCGATGGATCTGGTGCTCAAAGTCGGCAAACATCACCTGCCGGTACAGTGTTGCTGCGATATCATCCAGCTGCTTTCCGATGATGTAGGCCTGCATAGCCGGGGAATCTGCCTGCTTCAGCAGATAAGAGGCCAGCAGCTGCTCGTTGAACGTTGAGGCAACCTCAGCTTCAAAAATGGTATAGCTGTAGTGCTGGAATGGATTAAAACGGGTGCTGTACCAGCTGTGCATCGAGTGTCCTCCCTCATGGGCAAGGGTGAACACATCCCTGAGCACATGCTCCTTGTAGTTCATCAGGATATAGGGATCTCCTGCGTAGGTGCCGGCGGAAAACGCCCCTGAACGTTTTCCGCGGTTCTCATAGCGGTCAACCCAGCCGCCGAGCAGTCCGTCCTTCAGCGTTTCGGTATACTCCTCTCCCAGCGGATAGAGGGCCTCGCAGACGGTATCCACGGCCTGTTCAAAGGTATAGTGCGTGCTCACGTCGGAGCGGAAGGGAATATACACATCATAGTGACGCACTTCATCCAGGCCCCCGGCCTGTGTTTTCAGCTTATAGTACCGGTGGAGCTCATCAAGCCCGTCCTTGACCGTATCAATCAGGGTATCATAGACCGATTCATCCACCTGGTCAGGGAAAAGCGCTTTTGCCCGGGAAGAGGAAAAGCCGCGCACCTGCGCCTGATAGGCATCCTGCTTGACACTGCCGATATACAGTGCAGAAAGGGTATGCTTGTGCTGGTCAAAGGCCTGATAGAACTGATGATATGCCCGCTTTCTCACATCCCTGCGGGTATCCAGGAGAAAGGAGGAGAGGGTGGACTGACTGAGCGGTTTATCCCCTTCATCGGTTTCAACACTTCCGAAATCAATATCTACATTAGTCAGGGCCTCAAAGGCATTTGAAGGTGTATCTACAGTATCTGACTGCAGGGCCAGTATCCGTTCCTGGTCCTCGGAGAGCGTATGCGGCCTGAATACCAGGATTTTATGCAGCTTTATCCGGAAGGGTTCCAGAAGCGGATCTTTAAGCATCTGCTCCATCTGCTGCTCCGGTATGGAGAGGATCTCAGGTTCCACAAAGCTTAAAGCTGCCGAAAGTCTGGCCCCTGCCTGGCTGATCTTCCCGACCCGTGCCTGGTGTTCGCTGCTGCCTGCATCCTCCGTATAGGTGAGAAATGCATAGGCATGCAGGCGTTCGTAGAGGAGACCGGCTTCATTGAGGAAGTCAAGGCAGGAACGCAGGGCCCGGGCAGATAAGCCCAGCGTACCCTGGTAGGAAGCAGACTTGCTGATGTATTCATCAAGCTTTTTGTATTCCTCCTCCCATTGCTCAGGGGAGGAGAACAGTGCTGAGAGATCCCACTGATCTTTCTTCGGTATCTGACTGCGTTCAGGAATTCCCTGTTCCATATTTATCCTTCTCCTTGTGTTTCCTTCCATGCATCAAGCATCCGGGAGACCGCCCTGCCTGCCTTGCCCCGATGGGATATCCGGTGCTTCTCCTCCGGCGGAAGTTCTGCCATGGTGCATCCGTATTCAGGCAGATAGAATACCGGATCATAGCCGAATCCTCCGCTTCCGCAGGGGGAGAGGGCAATGCTTCCGTCTACCCGCTCCTGTACGCTTATGTGCCGGTATGCATCTATGATTACTACCAGTGCGCAGACGAACCATGCCCTGCGGTCACGGAGTCCTTCCATGCACTTCAGAAGATAGTCATTGCGCATTTCATCGGTAAAACTTTCATCTCCGTAGCGGGCGGAATAGATTCCCGGTTCATAATCCAGCGACGGAACCACAAGACCGGAATCATCGGCGAGCACCGGCCTGCCGGAGAGCTGCTGCAGCGCAGAAGCCTTCCCCAGGGCATTTTCCAGGAAGGTGTTTCCTGTTTCTTCATGGAAAAACTCAATTCCTGCTTCCCCAGGGCTGAGGATCCTGCTTGCAGGAAACAGTTCCCTGATTTCCCGGAGCTTGTGCCTGTTGTTTGTTGCAACCATGATTTCCATAAAACGGCATCTTAGCGGAATTTTCCCAATGGGTCTAGAAACCCCTGCGCAGTTTCAGATAATACATGGAAGAATCTACGGTTCCCTTCGGAATGTTCAGCAGGGATGCCACCACATGATGGGAGACCTTGAGGGGGAAACAGGCAAGTTTCTCATTGGCGCGGTCAAGCTTCCATTTCACCTTCCGTTCCCGCTCAAGCAGTTCCCCGCGGCAGGAGAGACTGTCCTCCTGGAAAAGTGCATACTGAACCTTCAGCAGATCTGCATAATACCGGTCCCTTCTCCTCTGGATGGTTTTATACCGCTTTATCTTCGGTGACTCCCTCTTGCGCACGGCCAGCATCAGTTTGCTGATCCGGTCCTCGGACATCCCGCTGGCTTCAGCAATCTCCCCGTAAAGGGAGGGCGGAACGGAGTGGGCTTTCACCATGGCGAGAATCAGAATCCGCTGTTTGGAAATATTCCGCCAGCCGTATCCATCTGATTCACCGTCAAAAAGTGCTTCATGGACTTCCTCCTCGCAGGCTGCCATTGCCTCGTGCGTGTTCATCACACTTTGGTGGAACATTACCAGCAGCTGCTGTTTCTCCAGGTACTTGCCACGGTAGTAGGAGTTGAGCTGCAGACGTACGGACTTTGCCAGATAGCATTCAAAGGCACGTCCGGTATAGGAGAACTTGCTGACCAGACGGGGTATCTTCGGCAAAAAGGCCATGCAGAATGCACCTGCCTCTTCGTTGTAGCCCCTCATTTTTTGTTTCGGCAGCGTATATACCAGCAGGACAATCCGTTCAAATATCTCTTCATAGCCCTCACCGGTTGCCTGGTACCACAGAATCAGATGGGTGAGCAGGGAAAAAGAATTTTTGTTGACGCGCATAGACCTATACCTCCTGAAAGGAGATATAAGCAAATGCAGGGCCAATTTTTCCCGATGCTCAGCCAGAGGAAGGTTTTTGTTCGTTTACAATGTGCAGATTAAGGATGCCGGGGTGAGGGGGGAGCGAGCAGACTGTTAAATAATGTTATTAACTGCTGCTGGATTTCCTCCCGTTCTCCGGTGTAGGTGAATCCTGCGGCCCTGCGGTGACCGCCTCCTCCGAAGGAATCAGCGACGGTGCTCACATCCACGTAATGACGGGACCGGAGACCTACGGTACAGCCGTCCTCCTGATCCTCCCTGATATAGATCACGGCTTCGCACCCTTCGGTATTCAGCAGCAGCCCGTAGAGGGATTCTGAATCACGCATCTGTTCTCCGAAGTCCTCATGCTCTTCCCGGGTTTCCCAGGTGATAAGCAGACGGCCGTCATAATATGCTTCCGTGCGGGAGAGCAGAAGCCCTAAAAGCTGTTTTGACGCAAAGGGTCTGCTTCCGTACATGCGTTCATAGGCATCCTTCGGAGAGGCTCCTGCATCGACGAGTTCGCCGGCGGCACGGAAGGCATCCCCTCTCCCCTGGATAATATGGCGGAAGAACCCGGTATCGGTAGCCAGTCCGAAGAGCATGTGCTCCGCTTCCTCCTGCGTAGGGGAGAAGCCGAGCTGCTTCATGATTTCAAGGATCATTACGGTTACCGAGAATGCCCTGGAATCAATATAGGAAATCATGCCGAAGGGTTCGCCTGCAGCATGGTGGTCAATGACTGCGGTGGTCAGTCCCTGGATGTGCCCGGCAAAGTCACCGATGCGGTCAATGGTTGAGCAGTCGACCACCAGGACAAGGACCTGGGAGCTGTCCGAGATCTCAGGCATGGCACCGGAGAACCTTTCCCGGAGCAGACGGATTTCATGGCGGTCAAACGGTCCGGGAGAAAGCAGATGCACCTGTTTGCCCATCCTCTTCAGCATGCTCTCAAGCGCTAACTGCGAACCGAGGCAGTCCCCGTCAGGGTTTTTATGCCCGATGACAATCACTTCTGGATGCTTCCGGATAGCATCCAGAAGCTCAGCAGGCACAGGAACGGGGGTATGCATGGCTACTCCTTTTCTTCCTGGAGTTCAGGCTGTTCAAGCAGATAGTGCAGAGCTTCATCAGCCCGGGAGTAATGGATGATCTTTAATGCCTGGAGCACTGATTTCGGGATATCATCATCCAGGTCCTGCCGGTTTCCTTCCGGCATGAGCACTGTGGTGATCCCGTGCCGGTAGCTGGCAAGCAGCTTCTCCTTTACCCCGCCTATCCTCAGGATCTGTCCTGAAAGGGTTATCTCGCCGGTCATAGAAATCTGCTGCCTTATAGGCCGTTTGCTGAATGCAGAGGCCATGGAAGCAAGAATGGTCAGACCCGCTGAAGGACCGTCCTTGGGAATGGCGCCCTGGGGCACATGGAGGTGAATATTGCATGTCTTAAACAGTTCCGGATCAATCTGGTAAGCTTCGTGATTAGCCTGGAGGAAGGAATAGCTGATCCTGGCGCTTTCCTTCATAACCTCGCCGAGGCTTCCGGTAAGGATCAAGTTACCGTCGCCGGGCAGCAGTGCTGCCTCAGCAGTAAGCAGCTTTCCTCCGACCTCCGTCCATGCCAGTCCGTGGGCAATGCCGGGAATAGGATTCTTCAGCACCTGGTCTTCCCGGTATTCCGGGGTCCCCAGCAGGGAGGGAAGAGTCTTTGAGGTGACGCTCCGGTGGTATGCATCAAGTGCAGCCTGTTTCGGCTTGTTCAGGTATTCCCTGGCCAGTTTGCGCACCACCGAACTGATGCTCCTTTCAAGGTTCCTTACCCCGGATTCCATGGTGTAGTCACGGATCAGGGAATAAATGGCGGATTTCTTAAAGGTGATATCTGCATCTGCAAGCCCGTTTTCCTTCAGCTGCTTCGGAATGAGAAACTTGCGTGCAATATGGTATTTTTCTATGTCCGAATACCCGGGCAGTTCAATGATTTCCATCCGGTCGCGCAGCGCAGCGGGAATAGTGTGCAGGGAGTTTGCTGTGGCAATGAAGAGCACCTGCGACAGGTCGTAGGGAACTTCCAGATAATGATCGGTGAATGTGGAGTTCTGTTCGGGATCAAGGACCTCAAGCAGTGCGGAGGAAGGATCGCCCCGGAAATCAGAACTGAGTTTATCCACTTCATCAAGCAGGAACACCGGATTTGACGTACCGGCTTTCTTGATTGACTGGATGATCTTCCCCGGGAGAGCTCCTACATAGGTCTTCCGGTGACCTCGTATCTCAGCTTCATCCCGGACGCCTCCCAGTGAAATCCGGATGAAGTTCTTTCCCAGTGCGCGGGCAACAGACCTGCCGAGGGAAGTCTTTCCGGTGCCCGGAGGACCGACAAAACAGAGGATCGGCCCTTTGAGTTTCGGGTGGAGCCTGCGGACTGCCATATAATCCAGGATCCGGTCCTTGGGCCGTTTCATGTCGTAATGATCCTCATCAAGGATCTTTTCAGCCAGCGGCATATCGAAGGTGTCTTCCGTATAGGTGCCCCAGGGAAGGTCAGCCAGCCACTCAAGATAGGTCCTCAGCACACCTGCTTCCGGAGCCATGGGCTGAAGCTTCTTCAGCCGGTCGACTTCCTTCCTGGCTTTATCAAGGACTTCCTGGGGAGGGGACTTTGCCTTGATCTGCTCAAAGAACATATCCGGCTCATCGGCTTCATCGGCATCCCTGCCGAGTTCCTTGTTGATCTGCCGGATCTGTTCATTAAGGAAGTATTCCTTCTGGGACTGCTCAATTTTTTCCCGCACCTTGTCCTGGATCTGCCCGTGGAGCTTTAACAGCTCCTGTTCTGTCTGAAGGATGACCGCAAGCTCCTGGAGCCGCTGCCTGGTATCAAAAATCTGGAGCAGCTTGATCTTGCGCTGCGGATCTATCTGGACAGAAGCAGCAATCAGGTCAACAAGCCGGTCCGGATTATCCTCCTCTTCAATAGACTGCTGGGCTTCCTTGGGGACCTTGTTCTGTATTGAGGCATACTCCTTGAAATACTTCTTTACCGCTGCCATGAGCACACGCAGATCGGAGGACTCGGCAGCTGGCGGCTGCGTATAATGGGGTTCCACTAATACACGGCTGATCTGATCCTGTTCATATACCTGACGGATGATTCCCCGGTGTTTCGCTTCAGCGAGAATCCTGACCGAACCGTCCTGGAGCTTGAATACCTGGAGCACCTTTACGATCGTACCCACCCGGTAGATATTGATGCTGCTGGAGCCGGCATGGCTTACTTCCTGTTCATCGGATGACTCCTCATCCTCCTCTGCTTCCTGGGGAAAGGCAAAGAACACCATGCGGTCGCCTTCAAAGGCCTGGTTCAGTGCCGATACGGCATGCTCCTCGGAAGTAAAAAAAGGGATCACTGCTCCCGGGAAGATGACAAGTTCCCGGGAGATGACCAGCGGAAGATTTTTATGTTCTGGTCTTTGTATGGATTCTCTTGTGCTCATGCTGATTTATTTTTTATCTCAATCTTCGGTTTTTTTGCCGATTCGATTACATCACGGTCAATAATCACTTTCTTGTAGCCTTCAATTGACGGTATTTCAAACATGATTTCCACCATGATTCCTTCAACGATAGTCCGCAGTCCCCGTGCTCCTGTTTTCTGCTTTGTGGCAACTTCTGCAATAGCTGAAATTGCTGAATCCTCAAAGATCAGCTCCACATCATCAAGTTTCAAAGATTCCTGGTACTGCCTGATCACAGAGTTCTTCGGCTCCACAATGATGCGCTTCAAGTCCTCCACTGAAAGGTTGTTCAGCGTGACCTGAATGGGCAGTCTGCCGATAAATTCAGGGATCAGCCCGAATTTGATCAAGTCATCGGGAAGCAGATGCTGATACAGCTCTTCCAGGTTTTTTTCCTGGCTGGTTTTCACCTCTGCCCCGAATCCCAGCGGATGGTGGCTCACCCGGTTTTCAATCACCCGGTCAAGGCCGACGAATGCTCCGCCGCAGATAAACAGGATATTCTCAGTATTTATCTTCAGCATTTCCTGGTTCGGATGCTTCCTTCCTCCCTGGGGAGGCACTGAAGCGACCGTGCCTTCTATGATTTTCAGCAGCGCCTGCTGGACGCCTTCTCCCGACACATCGCGGGTAATGGAGACATTTTCGCTTTTCTTGGCGACCTTATCGATTTCATCGATAAATACTATGCCCCGTTCTGCAGCGGCGATATTGTTGTTGGCATTCTGGATAAGCTTCAGCAGGATGTTCTCCACATCCTCTCCTACATATCCCGCTTCGGTAAGGGTGGTTGCATCGGCAATCGCGAAGGGAACCTTCAGTTTTCTCGCCAGTGTCCTGGCAAGCAGGGTCTTCCCGGTTCCTGTGGGACCAATGAGCATGATATTCGATTTCTCCAGCTCAACATCATCCCGCAGGCGCTTCCCGTGGACCACCCGTTTATAATGGTTGTACACGCCGACTGAAAGGATCTTCTTTGCCTGCTCCTGTCCTACTACGTACTCGTCCAGGTATTCCTTGACCTCCTTCGGAGTAGGAAGCGTTTCCAGGCTCGCGTCCGTGGAATGGGATTCCTCTTCATCAAGGATCGACTTGCAGACATTGACGCATTCATCACAAATATATACTCCAGGTCCGGCAATCAGCCGGTTCACTGTATTTGCGTGTTTTCCGCAGAAGGAGCAGGTTTTCTGTGCTGCTCTTCCGTTTTTAGACATAGTTTAACCTCGCTTAAGTATGCTGTCGATCAGCCCGTAAGCTGCTGCATCTTCTGCCGAGAGGAAGTAATCGCGCTCCACATCCCCGGCAATTTGTTCTTTCTTCTTCCCAGTGTGCTTCGCGAAGTAGGTAATCGTTAATTCCTTCAGGCGGATGATCTCCTTGGCCTGGATTGATATATCGGCAGCCTGTCCCCTGGCGCCTCCCCACGGCTGGTGGATCAGCACCCTGGAGGAGGGCAGTCCGTAGCGTTTCCCCTTGGTCCCGCTGGCAAGCAGCAGGGCTGCCATCGAAGCCGCCTGGCCCATGCAGATAGTCTGCACATCCGGACGGAGATACTGCATGGTATCATACAGCGCAAGACCTGCGGTAACACTTCCTCCCGGTGAGTTGATATACAA
>Ga0207421_10002489_pt1 | contig 22787 bp, 22 predicted proteins | sample SodLakKL_010_SED_4_FD_187542 | JGI IMG/M metagenome (GOLD analysis project Ga0207421, IMG submission 187542) | Alkaline sediment microbial communities from Lake Tanatar, Kulunda Steppe, Russia - 8KL_010_SED (SPAdes) (version 2) | ecosystem: Environmental > Aquatic > Non-marine Saline and...
TCTTTTCATATTTAAATGCCAGCATTTATGACATAGTATGCATATTGCTGAAGAATTCCTCGTTTGACTTGGTTTTCCTGAGCCTGTCCATCAGCTTCTCTAAGAACTCGATGCTGGTGCTGCTGCCCATGGCCCGGCGCAGGGCCCACATGAGTTCAATTTTATGCTCATCGAGAAGCAGCTCTTCACGGCGAGTCCCTGAGCGGGATATATCGATAGCCGGGAAGATCCGGCGATCCGCAATGCGGCGATCCAGGTGCAGTTCCATGTTACCCGTTCCCTTAAATTCTTCATAAACCACATCGTCCATCCTGCTGCCGGTATCGACAATCGTCGTGGCCAGCACGGTAAGGCTGCCCCCCTGATCGATATTCCTAGCAGCCCCGAAGAAACGTTTCGGTTTATAGAAGGCGCTGGGATCTATACCGCCGGAAAGTGTCCTCCCGCTTGGCGGAATCACCAGGTTATAGGCCCGGGTGAGCCTGGTGATGCTGTCGATCAGGACAGCAACGTCCCGGCCCTGCTCCACCAGGCGCTGAGACCTTTCAAGAACCAGCTCGGCCAGGCGGATATGGTTCTCCGGCTTTTGGTCAAATGTTGAACTAACCACATCGGCATCAACACTGCGCTCCATATCGGTAACTTCTTCCGGGCGCTCATCGATCAGCAAGATAATCAACTTGATTTCCGGATGGTTGGTTGAAATACTGTTGGCAAGCTGTTTTAACAGCATGGTTTTTCCGGCTTTCGGTGGAGACACGATCAAACCACGCTGCCCCTTACCGATCGGGATAAGCAGGTCAATAATCCGGGTTGACATGATATTAGTTTGTGTTTCCATTTTGATCTGCTCGTCGGGATGGATAGGTACCAGGGAAGGAAAAGGAGGGCGGCTGGACAGCTTTTCCGGATCCTCTCCATTAATTTCTTCGACCTGGAGAAGGGCATAATAGCGTTCATTGTCTTTAGGCGGCCGGATCCGGCCAGCTATTATATCACCCGTCCTCATGTTAAAGCGGCGAATTTGGGAAGCGGAAATATAGATATCATCTTCTGAAAAATGATATTGCTTTCGCCTTAAAAAACCGAATCCATCCGGCATAATCTCCAGCATCCCTGAAGCGGTATGCTGCTCGCCGTTTTCAGAAAAAAGCTTGGTCAGGGCATCAATCAACTCCTGTTTGCGCATAGTTGACTGCCCCTTAATTTCATGTTCTTTTGCCAAACGATGCAGTTCATGTAAGTTCATCGTTTGAAGTTTCTTTGTATCCAACTTAAAAACACCACCTTTTTTAATTACCACCATATGTAAAATTAAATAACGCGATCCAATAAAACATAACAGTATAACCGGAGCTTATACTGACACCCAGGAACAAAGATCCGACAAAGCCATGGCTAAAACCGGTAAATAGCTACAACCCGATCTGAAGAACCGGTAAGTAATGTACCGGCGCCAACTATGAACTCTGCAGCAGCAACAAATTGGAACACAGCGGTTCCAGCACTTAATTTTTCCCGCTTCTCCTGAAATATTTCTACTGGTTATAACGGGGTAATGTTTTTGCATTCATACCTGAAGATCAGCCGGCTGCCCAAAATATAAGCAACAACAATTAATAAAGTTTCAACTCCCATCCAACCGACTGGAAACGAAGTTATTTCAAGCAAGGCAATGGAAGCCAGGCATATCCTTATAATGCTAAATGGTGCAATAATAATAAGCCAGTGACTTATCCTTACACTCAATGCGCTTCAACCATCTGCCAGGTCATAAATGACAGCAGGGTAGATTAAACAGGCAGCTACTGCTGCGCTAAGCAAAAACTGCATCCATGGATTAACCATTGTGCTCCCAGGAAATTGAGCTTTTAATATAAACACCCCTATGACAATTAACGGCCGGACCAGCCAAGCTCTATTTCTTTAAATGAAGGGACATGTTATCATCATAATATTTCATTAGATCAGGTAAGCCTTCCTGGATTAGAGAAGTTATTACTATTTACAACGTTCAGTTAAAATTATTCTCTATCGTTTAAAATAATCCTGCTGTAATTATAAAAATTTCTATCCCTTTTTTATGAAGGGGTTAACCGCGATTTCTTCACCAATAGTTGTAGCCGGTCCGTGACCGGGATAAACAATAGTTTGCTCAGGTAACTTCAGCAAGCGTTCATTTATGCTCCTGAGTAAGGTAGGATGAGACCCTCCGGGCAAGTCAGTCCGCCCTACAGAACCGGCAAAGAGAGTATCTCCGCAAAAAACAACTTTATCGTCGAACAAACACATGCCTCCCGGAGTATGGCCAGGGGTCTCCATAATCTGCAATAAGCATTTCCCAAATTCAATGTTATCGCCTTCCGTAATAAATTGATCCGGCTCAGGCTGTTTTCCAAGGACTAACCGCAGTCCAAAGCCTGGGTTCTTGTATAATTCCTGATCCTTCTCAGAAAGCAGGATCGGAACCTTCAACTCTTCCTTTAATTTCCCGTTGGCCCCGATATGATCAACATGGCCGTGCGTATTGACAATACAATTAATTTCAAGTTTAATTTCTTTAATTTTATCAAGGATTTTATTGCCGTCCGAGCCGGGATCGATGACAACACCCTTTAGGGTTTCCGGGCAAAAAACCAGGTAACAGTTTGTAGCAAACATTCCAACGGTGATTTTTTTAACTTCCATCGTATTTTTCTTTTTCTCCTTTTTACTGCTAATTTTCTTTTTTAAAGTATGTTTTTATCAATTGCTGATTCTCCTGACAGACTTCCCCTGGGAGCCCCCTTCTGCCAGAAGCTCTTTTACCAGGGGCAAAAGTTCAGTCAAATCATTAAGCTGGTAACCACACTTGCTCCGCAAGTCTTTATTCCCAACCATTAACAGGGGAACCCGGTTTAAAGTATGCTCCCGCCTGCTAACATCTTCAATGTTTCCGTGATCACTTGTAACTATTAGCATTTCTTCATCCGGATCAATTTGTTCAGCCAGGCTCCCTATAAATTTGTCGAGCCTGGTGACCACCTGGCCGGCTTCACTGCTGTCAGCCAGATGCCCGGCCAAATCGCTTAAAAAATATTCAAACAGGCAGAAGTCAAATTTCCTGCCTATGTTTAGGAGCTGGCTTGCGCCCTGCTCGGGGGTCAGCAGGGGCACATCAAACTGCATGCGCTGCAAAACTTCGTTAGTTATGTCCATGTATAAGGCCCGGCCTGCCTTGATGTCTTCCAGGCTGTAAAAAGGAAGCCCGCCATAATATGTTATTAGTGTCGAACAGGAGTAACGGCAACCCGGAAGGCCCCGGCGTAAAAGTTCAAAGAAGGGAGGCCTGTAGGCATTGGCAAAAGCAACCTTGTAACCAACCCGCCTCAACTGCTTGAAGAGCGAGTTCTCAGCAATCAACTGCCTGAGCGGATGATTGGGAAAGCCGCGCAGGTGCCGCCCCAGGAAAGCGGCAGCGTTAATACCGGTAAACATGGAAGCCTGCCCGGTTGCGCTCTGGGGCAAACCATCAATTCCCAGAGTCGCATCCAGGCCAAATAGCGAAGCTTTTAAACCTTCATGATTAACGGCTTTACTCGTAAGGCATTTCCCATCAAGCAGCTTGGATAAGCCAGGTGTTTCGGTATAGACAAAGGGATTGCTGGCCTGCTGCTCACCAAGGCCAACTCCATCAATAAAAATAAAGATCAGGCGCAACTTCAGGCCTCCATTTTATTCGCACCTATTTTGTTCCGCTTAATCTTCCCATTCTTCCGGCAGCAGGGGTTCCTCGTACAGCTCATCAGGGCGTTCTTCGAAAGTCAGGGAAGTTTCTTTTTGCTCTCCATCCCGGTAAAAAGTTATAGTAGCGGTGTCACCGGGGTAGTAGTAAAGCATAATATCAAACAGCTGGGCCAGGAATTCGATGTCGTTATTATCTATGGCAACGAGTACATCTCCGGCCTCCAGTCCCGCCTGCTCAGCAGGGCTGTCTGGGACAACATCAACCAGGTGCACACCCATATCTGGTTCCGGATCATCATAATCAACCCAGTCCTCGATCAGGACCCCCATATGGGGGCGCTCCACCTTTCCGTATTCCAGGAAATCCCTTGTTACCCGGTCCACGGTGTTACTGGGAACGGAAAAACCGATCCCCTCTACTCCGGGCAGGGCAATTTTAGCCGTATTGATCCCTACTATTTCCCCGTCAAGGTTAACCAGGGGGCCACCGCTGTTTCCGGGATTAACCACCGCATCGGTTTGAATAAAAGTATAAGCGTAGTCGGTACCGGGAATCATTACCTGGCGTTCCACCGCACTGATTATACCGGCAGTGACAGTTTGCTGAAGACCAAGGGGGTTTCCGATAGCGAGAACAGTTTCTCCAACCCGGCTATTCCCAGAATCGGCAAGCGGGACATATGTCAGGTCTCTTTCATCGATACGCAGCAGGGCCAGGTCGGTCATAGTATCAGACCCCACTACTTCTGCTTCAAAAATCCCCTTTTCAGGCATAATTACCTGAATTCGCTCGGCGTTTTCAATTACATGATGGTTGGTAATAATGTACCCATCCGGGGATATAACCACACCCGAGGCTGATTCTGCTTGTTCAAACTGCTGGCCGCCAAAGTCGGCAACGTCAAAACGGCTGCTGACTCCAACTACAGCGGGCATAACCTGTTCAACTACCGCAACTATATCTTGGTCTCTTTCCGGAGCCGGCAGGGGTTCTTCTTCCTGAACCTCGGCTTCCTCTATTTCTGGAATAGTTTCCTCCGCCTGGGGCATCAAGAAAAAGAAAAACAAACCGTAAACCAGGACAGCTCCCAGTAAAATACCCAGGATTCCAAACGAAATATAACCAATGACCGTCCAGGCTCCTCCACGACCGGACCGGTTGCTATTACCATGGTATTGGCTCATATAGATACATCCCTCCTATTATTATCAAGCCGAAAAAGTCGACGAACCATTTTACTATTTAATTAATGGAGACTGGCTTTACAACGTGGAAGAAATACTGGCATCATTTCGGCTGATTGCTCTTAGTAAAACAACCTGTAGAAGATAGTTTATAATAATTCAATTATATAGTAAAGGGGAAACCAGCACAGTGGCGCCTTATCAGTCAAGGCTGGTAGATTTGCGCCCCTGGAATTTCTCACTAATACGCTTTATTGAAGCCCCCATGCCGATCAGCTTCTGCTCATAATTTTCATAACCGCGGTCGATGTGTTCTATATTACTAATTCGGCTCTCGCCTTCTGCAAGTAAGGCTGCTATGATCAAGGCTGCTCCGGAACGGAGATCATGAGCTGTTACTGGAGCCCCTGATAAACCGTTTCCTCCCTCGATTAAAGCTGTTCGCCCTTCTACCTTGATCTTTGCACCCATCCTTTTTAACTCATCAACCTGGTTAAACCGGCCATCAAATACATTTTCAGTTATAACGCTCAATCCACTGGCAGCAGTTAACAAAACCATACCAGGTGGCTGAAGGTCTGTGGGAAAACCAGGGTAGGGAAATGTCTTCATGTCAGACGCGGAGAGAGGTTTGGAAATTTCAACTTTTATCATTTCTGGCTCAACCTCCACCCCGGCTCCTGTTTCCCGGAGCTTCGCCGTTATAGCTTCAAGGTGCTTGGGGATAACATCTTCTACCCGGACACTTCCACCGGTTGCAGCTGCCGCAAGCATAAAAGTGCCGGCCTCAATCCTGTCCGGAATCACCGTATGGGAAACACCATGGAATTTTTTAACCCCGTCAATCCTAATAACATCGGTCCCGGCACCCCTTATCCTTGCCCCCATAGCATTTAAGAAGTTAGCCAGGTCAACGATTTCCGGCTCCTTGGCCACGTTCTCCAAAACCGTCCTGCCTTCAGCAGCGGAAGCAGCAAGCATCAAGTTGACTGTAGCGCCTATACTAACCACGTCCAGGTATATATGAGCCCCTACCAGCTTACTTGCAGAAAGATTAATCATACCGTGTTCGATGTTAATATCCGCCCCCAGGGCAGAAAACCCTTTCAGGTGCTGGTCGATGGGGCGGGGGCCAAGATCACAGCCGCCTGGGATAGGGACCTGCGCCTGTCCAAAACGGGCTAAAAGGCTGCCCATAAAATAATAAGATGCCCTCATCCTCTTGACCAGTTCATAGGAGGGGGCAATTCTTGTGAGATTACCGGGGGTCAAATCCAGGGCATTCCTGCCGCGCCTGCGGATAGAAACCCCAAGGTTTTCCAGGATTTCGATCATGGTGCGAACATCGGTTATATCAGGCAAATTATCCAGGTGAACGTTATCTTCAGTTAAAACTACAGCCGGTAATACTGCCACTGCGGCATTTTTAGATCCGCTAACTTTAACATTTCCGGACAAACTGGTATTGCCTTGAACTATAAAACTTTCCATCGTAATTTCACTCGCCTCCGCTTCAATTATAACATTAAAACTGCAGCTGGAATAGAAATTAGAGCTGTTCCGGGATCACTGAATCTTTTTCAAGGTTACCGGTAAAAGCATTGACATAATAGTATTGATTGTTGTCAAGCATAACCCGCCATACCGGAGGAATCTCCCACTTTTCTGCATCATATTCTCCGCTGTAATATCCAAGATTAATTGCTTTTATAACCCGTTCGTCAGCACTGGGGCCAAGTTCCGAAACCAGGTTTTTCAATGCCTCAGCAGGTGATATAACCTCCATTTCCCGGGGAGGAATCCGTTCTGCAGGCTCAAGCCAGTATATCTCTACAGCTTGAACTTGATTGGCCCTCAATATCACTTTAAGCTGGCCAGAAAACACCGGCACATCTTCCAACATTTGATAATAATGCAGGGTAATGCTGCCATCTCTTTTTTCCTCAAAGAAATCAAAACGAATCTCTTCCGGCAATAGCCCATCTTCTGCCAGGAAATCTTCTACAATACCCTTTAGCTCTCCCGGTTCAAGAGTGGATAATTCTTCCTCCAGCTCGCCTCCAGACGTATAGAAAACCTGGAGCAGGCCGCTGGTATGGATAACGACCCGTTTGTCCTCTGACCTGTAATAAGTTTGGTGTTCTGTTTCCTCGATTTGAACGCCGCCTTTTATAAGCCTGTATAAAAGGTCTTGTTTAATTTTCCAATCCGGGGATACAGTAATAAAATCACTGCTCTGGGGCGATCTATCAAAAGTAGCATCAAGAACATAGTTGTTTTCGGCAAGTTTTTGTTCAGCTTCCCTGAGATCTTCGGCTGTAACTGCAACCTCTGTTAAACGGCCAAAATCGGGCCAAAACAGTTGATAGCCCAGGAAAATGTTCAAGCCGGTGAAGGCTATGATGAGAATTAACTTTGCCCGGCCAAGATTCACAGTAAATCCTCCTCGTTAATGACCTCCAGGTCATCTGCCCTTAATATTATCTCTTCACCGTTAATTATAACCACCCAGGCCGGGGTGCCTTTGGGAGAAGTTTGTGTTCCGGTAACAACATAGCTCAGCTCCATCGCTTCCAGATTATGCCTGAATTGAGGCGCTGCAGTCCGTTCTGCCAGTACATCCAAAGCCCTTGATAATGCTTCGGACCAGGCAGCAACCTGAATCTGGCCTTGGTCTGCATTCAAAATATGCTCATCGGCTGTGGCTTCAGGGACTTTTGCCGTTGTGAAAATAAACCGGGTAAAACGAAATAGCCCCAGATCGTTAAACGAAATCCTGGTTGGCTGCCTGGTTATCAATGGATAGCCATTGTAATACATCATCCATTCAGCTTCGTAAAACAAGTTGCCTTCCCGGCTTTTCAAGCCAACATCCTCAAGACGCAGGTTTTCCGGCCACCCGCCATGATAGCTGATCAGGTTACTGCTGCTGCGCAAAGCTTCACTGTATGTTAATGATGTTTGGCCTTCCTCCACCCGGGGGTGAGAAAATTCAAAACCGATATCAGTCAGGCGTAGCCCTTTTTCACCATCAGTATACAACCGCCCGCCATCTCTTTCTTCAATAACCCTGGCCAGGTTGTAGTCTACGAAAAAGGTCTTTAACAACAACTCTTGATCGATATTTTCTGCTTTTAAGCTCAATCTGTTCATAGATTTTTCATCCCGGGGAACTAAGATTGGAGCTGTAATAACTACGTCCAATTCCAGTTCTTCCAAAACAATTTCAGGATCAAGATACTCATAATCCGGTTCATCATCTGCGGTTATATCTTCAAGTACCCCCGTTACCTGGTTAAGTTTTCCTTGCTCCGGCTTAAAATATTGTCTGCCCCTATCAGTATTGCTGATAACTAACCACTGATCATCTTCCAGGCAGTAGAGCTCTAGCTTATCTAATGATCCTTCTGAAAGCCCGGACAGCCACGGCATTTCACTGCCGATAGGGAGCCGAAGATCGAAAAGAGCGTTCAGACACATCTCCGCTTCCTCAGGCGGCGCATTTTGTGTGTCAGCTGAAAAATCATTTTCAATGCTTTTTAGCAAAGCTGACAACTCTACCCAGATCTTCTCAAAATCAGAGTCGTCTTTTTTGAACAGGTGAGCCCCTTCATCGCCAGGTATAACAATGCGCTCGGGAACCACGGCATCTTCAAGCTTCCTGGGTGCTTCCACATCCACCTGTTCATAAACATCATCGGCTACCACCTCGGCCGGCTTTTGCCCGTACCAGAGCTGATAAGTTAAAAACAAGCTCAACCCGATCAAGATAAGAAGTAGAAGTGACTTAAACTGCTCAACCATCCGACTCATCCCCCTCACCTGAAGCATCGGGCAGGGTAAAAGATACCCTTGTCCCTACACCGGGTGCGCTTTCAATCCATATTATGCCATCGTGGGCTTCGATTATTTTGCGGGCTATGGACAACCCGAGGCCGGTTCCACCGTAATCCCGACTGCGGGTCTTTTCAACGCGGTAAAATCTTTCAAAAATACGCGGAAGCTCATCTTCACTTATTCCACTTCCGTTATCTTCAATAATCACCTTGATATTATGATCTGCTTTTTCTGCTTTAACAAAAACCTCTCCGCCCGGTGGCGTATATTTAAGAGCATTGTTTAAAAGATTGGTAAGTACCCGCATCAATTTATCCCGGTCGGCCAGAGCCCTGGAGAAATCCGGTTCAATAGTTACATTTACCGGGGGCAGATCCCCTTTCAGCTTTTGCTTTGCCTGCCCTATTGCCTCTAAGGCCAGGTTTCTTAAATCTACTTCGGATTTTTGCCAGTCAACCCGGTCAGAATCCATCTGGGACAAAACCAGCAGGTCTTTCACCATACTAACCATTCTTTCTGTTTCCCTGGCCAGGACATTTAAGAAGCGGGTGCGCGCTTTCGGCTCTTCTGCCGCTCCATCCAGGAGCGTTTCTACGTAGCTCTTCACAGTTGTTAAGGGGGTCCTTAATTCATGAGATACATCGGCAACGAATTCTTCCTGGCGACGGGTGAGCTCTCTTTCCCTGGTGATATCATGCAGAACAATCAAGGTTCCATCAAGTTTGCCCTTGTCAACCTTAAACGGCGCAATTTTTACCTGCATCGTGCATTCCGGTTCCTGGCTTGATATTTCAGCAGTTAAAGGTTCTTGTTTGCGGACAAAACGGCGGGTAGCCTCCGAACCAATTAAGCTTCTAAGCAGCCCAAAACCTGATCGATTAAGCGCAGGCACTTTCAGGTTGAGATGTTTAAGCAGGCGCCTGGCGGAAGGATTGATCTGAATTAAATGCCCTTTCCCATCAAGTGCGGCCACACCATCGCTCATGTTGTTAATTATGGCTTCCACCTTGTTTTTTTCTGTTGACATCTCGTCAATGGTATGGCTGAGGCGCTCTGCGAGGTAATTAAAGGTTTCTCCCAGCCTTCCAATCTCGTCGGAAGCCTGGACCTGGATTTTGCGTGAAAAATCACCACCGGCCATTTCATGGGCCTGGCCGGTAACTTCCTTGATCGGCAGGGTTATGGTCCTGGTTAAAACGATGCCCAGTAAAAAACTAACGGCAAGGGCCAACCCCACACCGCTAAGCAGTATCGTTTTTACTTCACTAAGGGTTTCGTCTACTGATTTTAAAGATCCGCTTAAATATATTACTCCGATTGTTCTCTGGTTATTTTCAATCGGATAAGCCATGTAGTAACGACGTTCTTCGTTAACCGGGTCATAGCGCATGTTATCGCTAAGGTTACCGGACAGGGCCCGGGTGATCTCGTTGCGAATCAAACGGTGTCCCACGTTAGCCTGGCTACCTGAAGTCCCCACAATCTGGGCATAGTTATCCAAAACTATGATTTCCATTTCATGCAGGTCCCTGAACTCCCTCGCCAGGCGGACAGTATCTTCAGCCCATTCTTCTCCTTCCCCAAACCCCGGCTTAATGAAAGCGGATAATAACCGGGCCTGGTTTTCGAGGTTTTCCTTGTAATTACTTAGATAGTACTGCTCCAGGGACTGGACCAGGTAAACACTGATCAACTGCAAAGAGAACAGGATCAGCATGAGATAGATAAAAATAATCTTCCACTGGAGGCTTTTAAAAATGTTAAAGCGACCTAAAATAGTAACCTACGCCCCTTTTGGTTTTAATATATTCAGGTTGGGCGGGATCTTGCTCCAGTTTTTCGCGTAGTCTCCTGACTGTCACATCAACAGTCCTATCCTCTCCAATGTAATCGTAGCCCCAAACCTGATCCAAAAGCTGCTCCCTGCTGAAAACGAACCCCGGCCTGGTGATCAGGTAAACCAAAAGGTTGTATTCCCGCAAAGTTAACTCAACCGGTTTTTCTAAATTATAAACCTGCATTTCGTTTTGATCTACTACAATAGTGCCGGCCTTGATCTCGTTTTTGTTCTCGCCGGGATATCGCTCTTCCAGTTTACTGCGCCTAAGTAAAGCCTTAACCCTTGCAGATACTTCGCGGGCGCTGAAAGGCTTTGTAACATAATCATCCGCTCCCAGTTCCAGACCCAGGACTTTGTCCATTTCCATTTCCTTAGCTGTTAACATAATAATAGGGATGTCCCACTTGGAACGAATTTCGCGGCATACTGAAAAGCCATCCTTATGAGGAAGCATTATATCTAACACTATTAAGCTTGGATGATCTGTATCGACCATTTTGAGGGCTTCTTCTCCATCATAAGCGGTTATAACTTTATACCCTTCTTTTTCAAGGTTATACTGCAGTATTTCCACTATTGGCTTTTCATCATCCACTACCAGGATCGTTTCAGCCATATTGACCACCCCATCTTTTTAGTAGACATAAAACTTCGCTTTTTAAAAAAATAATCCTTTATTTAAGCGCCAAAAAAGCCACCACAAATTAATCCCACCGTTTTTGGGGCAGTTAACTCGATAGTATTTACTTAAGGCCTGAAGAAGCGCAGGGGATCGACTGGTTTATGTTGATAATAGGCACGCCACTCTCCGCTTCCATCATCGCGCCTGATTTCAAAATGCAAGTGGGGCCCGGTGGAACGGCCCGTAGAACCAAGCCTGGCAATGACATCACCCTGCTTGACTGTTTTACCTTTTTTAACCAGGTTGATCTGGTTATGTAAATACAGGGTCCAGTAATTGCCGTGATAAATGATGATATAGTTACCCTGTGAGCCTCCAAATCCAGAATACCAGACAACCCCGCTGTCGGCAGCAAGAATAGGGGTTCCGGGCTCGCCGTCGATATCAATACCGGTATGCCATGAACTAAATCCTCTCCCGGGAGTAACCTCTCCCCCTTCTGCAACCGGCCAAATAAACTGACCTGTTCCCTTTGAAGGCACCTGTGCTGTGCCTTGAATTTCTGCCTGGGTTACAGGTTCGCTGATCACAGTTTCTTTAACTGCAACCCTGCCCACTTTTTCTCCATTAATTCGGGTTACATGATATACTATTTCTTTCCTGCCATCTTGTCCGGGAGTTGCGATCTCGTTTTGAACTACCCACATTTCCTCGTCATATGTAACCTCGACATCGAAAGGAATGGGTTCTGTAACCACCAGTTCTTCAATAGATTGCACTGTAACTCCGGTATTAATGATTGTGTCATTTAAACTTTTTTCCTGCGTGTATCGAGCAGTTCCAGCCGCCCCTGGAGCAGGGGCGGGATAAAGGTGTGGATGGTAACCATAAATGCTTGCTGTGCCTGTCTTAAACCATTGGGGCGCTTCAACCTTATCTTCGGACTCTTTGCCCATTAGTAAAGCAATAATTTCTTCCTCGCTAAACACAAATTTAGGGGCCACGGAACAGGGCCTGAGAGATAAATCCTCAACAACAGATATATCAATGATCCTGGTAATTTCGCTTTCATCAAGATAAGTACCCTCCAGGTAGCTAACCACTTCTTCCAATACTGTTTCGGAAGCAACCGGAACCAGGGGGACATCATCAACCATAAGCAGATAAGCATCAGTTAAAAAGGTGATCTCCTGCTTGATTGTTTCTTCAACGGGTTTCAGATCTGGAACTGCTTCAGGCCTGTAATCTTTCTTTATCTTAATTTTATTCCCTGGTTCTACCGGCATACCGTAATAATCGTCTACCCGTGTGGTAAGATCATCAATTAGGGTTTCTACCTGCTTAATATCACTAAGAGACCCGATCTCCCTGCCGTCAAAAACAACCACGTAGACATAGTGACTGTAATACCCTTGTAAGACCAGGGCTGTTATTAAGATGAATGAAGAAGCAATAATGAAAGAAGAGGCTCTAATACCCTTGCTTTTAACCAGTAAGGCCAAATTCTTGAAGTTGTAACTTAGTATTTCAAAAAAACCTTTACGGTTTTTCAGTTTCGGCCTTTTACCTGCAGGCACAGTTTGGACTGATCTGGGTCTCATTTGATTGTTCCTCTCTGCAATGCCAGTGCTGTGATTCCGTGCACCCGGTGTTAATTTACTTTACCTTGCATTAGACAACACCACAAAAACAGCAACAATCAATAAATAATTCGCCTTATTTTTCAATTCCCCTGCTGCATCTCCATACCGGAACCATTCACTATCCAGACTTTAGCCTACCAGCTATTTCACGAGCCGCCAGCATGCCTGTTGCAGAAGCTTGAATCAACCCCCTGGTAATTCCTGCTCCGTCTCCCACGGCAAAAAGATTTTGAATTCCGGTTTCCAGGGCACGGCTTAAACAAAGCCTGAATGAATAGAACTTGACTTCTACTCCATACAGAAGAGTATGCCTGGAGTTGACTCCGGGAGCCACCTTATCAAGAGCCTCCAACATCTCAATAATAGCAAGGAGGTAGCGATAGGGTAGGACTAAACTGAGATCTCCCGGTGTGGCTTCTTGCAGGGTAGGCTGGACAAGACCGCGCCTTATTCGCTCCGGTGTTGACCTGCGCCCTTTGAGCAAATCACCCAGGCGCTGAATGATAACACCATCGCCAAGCATATTAGCCAGGCTTGCTATATAGCGTCCATAACGAATAGGCTCAGAAAAAGGCTCTGTAAAAGTTTTGCTGACCAGCAGGGCAAAATTAGTATTATCAGTTTTAGTGGTGGCAAAGCTGTGACCGTTTACTGTGAGCAAACCATCATTGTTTTCAGTTACCACAGCTCCATAAGGATTCATACAGAAAGTGCGGATCCGGTCATCAAATTGGCTGGTAAAATATACAAGCTTAGATTCATAGATTTTAGCGGTGAGCTCTTCCATAATCACGGCAGGGACTTCTACCCGGACCCCGATGTCAACAGGATTGTTGATGCCCTGCAAGCCCAATTTTTTCGCCTGGCCGTAGATCCAATCTGCACCAATGCGGCCGGCTCCGCATATGACATAATCGGCCTTAATTTCTTCACCTGACGACAGCTTGACTCCTTCAATACAACCTTCACGGTGGAGCAACTCTTCCACAGTCGTGTTCATCATGATATCGGCCCTGCTTTTAAGCGTTTCCTGCATCTTTTCCAGGATCACATAACAATTTTCAGTTCCCAGGTGCCTTATTTTTGCCGGTATTAAACTGAGACCCGCAGCCGCTGAAAGTCTCTCCATATTCTTAATCGCTTCTTTATCTGTACCAAAAACTTCTTCAGTGGCTCCGAAAGAAAGATAGGTTTGATCGACCTCATCAATTAATTCTTCCACTACGCTGCGATCTACGTATTCTTCCAGCAAACCACCAAAAGCAGAGGTCAGGGTCAGCTTGCCGTCGCTAAAAGCCCCGGCACCACCCCAACCGCAGGTTATGGCGCAAGGATCGCAGCGCAAACAGCGGCCATACTCCTGCTGGGTCTTACATTTGCGCTTTTCAAGGGGCGCTCCTTTATCAATCATTAATACCCGGGCCTTGCTTTTTGATGTCAATTCCATGGCTGCAAATATACCAGCCGGGCCGGCACCCACAATAATAACATCGTAATCACGGTTTGAATTCATTTTTTCACCCTTCTTGGCTGGATGGCTCCCTTGCAATGTTGGCAAATTTTGTATACCGGTCAAGAAAATAGAGCTCAACAAGCCCTGTCGGTCCGTTACGCTGCTTGGCGATACTAATTTCGGCAACATTACCTTTGTCTGATTCTTTGTTGTAATACGCTTCCCGGTAGATAAACATTACCACGTCTGCATTGGCTTCTATACCGCCGGATTCCATTAAGTCACTGAGAATAGGCCTGCGGTCGGGCCTCTTTTCTACAGCCCGGCTGAGCTGGGATAACGCCAGAACCGGAACACTGAGCTCTTTGGCCAGCGCTTTTAAAGCCCGGGAGATCTCGGAAAGTTCCTGTTGCCGGCTTTCTGACCGGCTGAAACCGCGCATTAACTGCAGGTAGTCGACAAAAATAGCATTGAGGCCTTTTTCTGCTTTTAACCTTCTCGCCTTGGCCCTGACTTCCATCACTGAAAGAGAAGCGCTGTCGTCGATATAAAGCGGTGACTCACTAAGCGGACCCACTGCTTTTGTCAGTTTTTGCCATTCTTCTTGCGATAAAAAACCACGGCGCATATTCTGGGCATCTATCTGCGCTTCCGCACAAAGCAACCGCTGAGCCAGCTGTTCCTTGGACATTTCCATGCTGAAAAAAGCGGTTGGCTTTTTATCTTTTACCGCCACTTGCTGGGCAATGTTTAGAGCAAATGTAGTTTTCCCCATACTGGGCCGGGCGGCAACAATAACGAGGTCTGATTCCTGGAGCCCGTAGCACATCCGGTCAAGATCAGCAAACCCGGTTGGAAGGCCTGTCACTCCCTTTTTTTCATCGTAGAGCTTTTCAATCCGATCGAAAGTTTGAACCAGGACATCTTTCAAAGGAGCAAAACTTTGGTGCTTGCCCCGGGTACCTATCTCAAATATCAACCTTTCTGCTTCATCTAAAAATTCATCTACATTGTGCGGGGCTTCAAAGCTGCGGGTAACAATTTCTGTAGCAGCCTGGATCAAAGAGCGCAGGATAGATTTTTCCCTAACAATCTGGGAATGATATTGAACATTTGCCGCAGTAGGCACCGCATTGGCAAGAGTAATTAAATAAGAGCGGCCACCAATATTATCCAGTGACTGGTTGCGTTGCAGTTCTTCGGACAAGGTCACCAGGTCAACAGGCTCACCCTTTTCGCTTAAGGATAATATGGCAGAAAATATTTTTTGATGAGCAGTGCTGTAAAAATCCTGATCTGAGAGCACCTCTGCAGCTGCAAAAATGGCCTCCTTATCGATCATCATTGATCCTAGAACCGATTGTTCAGCTTCCTTGCTTTGTGGTGGGACCCTGTCACTGATTACAGCCAATTATAACTGCCTCCTTTCAGAAGGATGCTATTCCTTCTGTTCAACATTGATGGAAACCTCGGCTTTAATGCCGGGATGCAGTTTAACAGTTGCAGTATGGCTGCCAAGACTCTTGATATGGCCATCAGTTTCTATATCTTTTTTATCAATTTGAAACCCTTTTTCTGATAACTTGTCGGCTATATCAGCCGGAGTAACCGAACCAAATAGCCGTCCGCCTTCGCCGGCCGGCATAGAAATATTTAATTCAAGAGCTTTTAGTTTTTCGGCCTGATCGCGGGCCTGTTCCTCCAGCTGCTTATTCAGCATTTCTTCTTTTTCCTGCCGCTTTTTCCACTCGCGAAGTCTCTGGGGGGTTGCTTCTACAGCCATTCCCTTCGGGATAAGAAGGTTACGGGCATAGCCCGGGGCTACATCCTTCAGTTCTCCCTTTTTGCCCAAATTAGACACATCTTGCTGCAGAATTATCTTCATTGCCAAACACTCCTTTCAGCCACCTTGATATAGTATTTCCTAATAATCTCTCTAATATAGGCCTGTAAAACCAGCTGTTTTAAACCGGGTCGAGCTCAAACCGGCTTAAACAGCAAGTTTGTTTTAAGCACATATTGACCTGGATTATAAATTCTCCCCTGACCCAGTTACTCCTGCATATTGAAGCGTAAAATAAAATGACGGTGCCCGGATGATTCTCCCGACACCGCCTAAAACCGGTTATCAAGGTCTTACTCTGTTGTATAGGGTAGCAGAGCCATTATGCGGGCCCTTTTTATAGCCCGGGTCAATTGCCTCTGGTGCCTGGCACAATTTCCTGAAATACGGCGCGGAAGCACTTTCCCTCTTTCAGTCATAAAACGTTTTAATTTATCATACTGCTTATAATCTATATTTTCTATTTTATCTACACAAAAACTACAGATCTTTTTTTTCGGTTTTCTTCCACGATCTCGCCTCATCTAATCACCCTCCTTCCGCTAAAAGGGAACGTCGTCTCCACTGATATCGATATCATCAGCGTCTCCACCAGGAGATTCATCCATGCTCGGCTCTTCGGAGCCGCGGGGACGATCCAGGAAGCGCACATCACTGGCAACAACTTCTGCCACTTTCCGCCTGACACCCTGGCTATCGTCGAAAGAACGAATCTGCAAACGGCCGCTGGCAGCACAAAGACTGCCCTTTTTCAGGTAGTTTGCACAATTTTCAGCTTGCTTGCGCCAGGTTACTATTTTTATAAAATCTGTTTCACGTTCTCCCTGCTGGTTGGTAAAGGGGCGGTCAACAGCAATTTGAAAAGAAGCAACCGGCACACCGCTTCCGGCAGTATAACGCAACTCAGGATCATGGGTTAAGCGACCAATCAACACAACCTGGTTTAACATGTTAGACAGACCTCCCGGTTTTACTCTTTATCCTTTTCTTCAGAAGGTTGTTCATTCTCAACACTTCCGCCTTCTACTGTCTCTGCAGGTTCTGCAGTGTTTTCACCGCCACCGGTTTCCTCTCCGGCATCTTGACCGCTATCAACAGCAGCGGCTGCCGGCTCTTCCTGGTCCACAGGCTCTTCAGGCGCAGCGGCCTCTTCCGCCTGCGGCTCTTCCGCAGCAGCAGTTTCATAATAATCTTCTTCTACACGGACAATCAAAAAGCGAAGAACTGCGTCATTGACTTTAAAGAAGTGTTCCAATTCAGGAATTACGGTGCCCTGGCCTTTGAAGTAAACCAGGTAATAGTGGCCTTCTGTGTGCTTTTCGAATTCATAAGCAAGCCGGCGCTTGCGCCAGTCAACCAGCTTGTCGACTGTGCCACCATTCCCGGTGATGGTGTTTTTTATCCCGTTCAATACTTCTTCATGTTCTTCCGTCTCCAATTCCGGACGGATAATGAACATTACTTCATAAAGTCCCATCAATTATCACCTCCCTCTGGACTTACGGCCCCTATCGGAGCAGGGATATGCCTGGAACATAATAGCATAAGTAGCCGGGCAAGGCAAGCTAGTGACAAGCATTTTCAACTCTGTGATTCTTCCTGGTAAGCAGGGTTACGCTTGATAATTTCCAGGATTCCCCTGGCTGTACCAGCTACTGGAACTGCAAGGACCATACCGAGGAGCCCGGCCAAACTTCCTCCCATCAGGATCGCAACAATGATTGTAATCGGACGCAGCTTAATTATCCTGCCCAAAACTACCGGGGCCAGGAACATGCCGTCAACAACCTGGATTGCTACATAGATAAGAATAATCAGGAATGGTGAGGGAGTTAGCGGGGAAAAACTTAACAACAAAGCGGGTACGGCCGCAATATAAGGGCCGATATAAAGAATAAAATTAAAAACACCGGCTATCAGCCCCAACAGCATAGCATAAGGCATGCCAATAATAAGCAGTACTATACTGGTTATTATTCCAACAGCAAAACAGCGGATCAAAGAACCCCGAATGAAAATGCCTACATTTAAATCCAGGACCTCTATCAATTCTTTAACCAGCGGCCTTTGCCTGACAGGAACTAAGTCTATCAACTGCTCCCTGACCAGGTGAAAATCGTAGAGCAAATAAAATACCAGGAAAAGAATCAAAAAGAAATCGACTGCTCCTACGATAAGTTGCAGGGAAGCTTCTGCAATGTATTCGATCCCCTGGTGGATATTATCAGACAGGCCTACCAGGTAACTCCTCACTTCTTCTTCTACCTCAAAAATAATAATCTGCTGTGAAAGCCAGGAAATATAATCCTGAAAACGAGCAAGGTAATGGGGAAAGCTTTCGATTAGCTCAGTTGCCTCAAAATAGATAATCGGGACAATCAAGCTAACAATAAGCGCGCAGGTGAGCAGAAATACAAGAAAAACCAGTGCCGTTGCCAGGCCGTGTTTCATGTTAAACTTTTTTTTCAAGAACACGAGCAGCGGATAAAAGATATAAACAATCAGGGTACTGATCAGGAGCAGCGCCACCACCCAGGAAATGCTGTAAAGCAGCAGAGCAGCCCCACCCAGTATTATCAGCAGGGTAAGCAGCCTAATAGTAAAGGTCCATTGTTTATCCAGGGAATGCAATTTGTGATCAATCCGCCTATCTTATTGGCGAAACCTGAAAAACAAGACATCGCCATCTTTTACAGCATAGTCACGCCCTTCAACCCTGGCCAGCCCTTTTTCGCGAGCTCTTGCCAGGCTTCTTTCCTCTATAAGCTCACTCCAAGAAATTACTTCAACATTGATAAAGCCGCGCTCCATGTCTGTATGCACTTTGCCTGCAGCGTCTACGGCCCTGATCCCGGCCGGCACTACCCAGGCCCTGGCTTCATCACCTTTGACGGTGTAAAAAGTAGATAACCCAAGGTGATTATAACATTTCCTCAGCAGCACCTCTGTGCGGCTTTCTTTCATCCCGTAAGCCTCTAGAAAAGTCTTTTTTTCATCTGCCTGCAGCTCGGTAAGTTCAGCCTCAAGCCCTGCACAGGTTGGAACAACCGGCGCTTCAGGAGGGAAAAAAGACATATCAGGATCTAAAAAGGATTCTTCATCCAGGTTATAGATATAGATCATTTCTTTGAGAGTCAATAAAGAAATCTGCTCTAATACAGCTTTGTCCTCTTTAGAAAAATCAAGAAGTTTTATGAACAATCCCTGGTTCAAATGCTCCTCAAAGCGCTTGAGAACTTCTAGCTCCTTGTGAGCTGTCTTTTCGCCACTTTTTAACTTTGGCTCAACCTTTTGCCACCTTCTGCCCACAACTTCAAGGTCAGCCAGGCATAGTTCCAAATTGACCGTATCCAGCCTCGCTAGCGGGGTTTCAGTATCTGTCGGTTCCAGGTCAAAACCTCCGACAACATGAACAAGGAGATCAACATCCCTGAGGTGACCCAGGAACTGGTTACCAAGCCCTTCTCCCCTGCTGGCACCCTTCACCAGGCCGGCCACATCAAATATTTCAATGGTGGCCGGGGTTACTTTGTCAGAGTTACTTACTTCAGCAAGGGCGCTTAATCTTTTATCAGGCAAAGGAACTACAGCTTTATTGGGGTCTATAGTAGAAAAAGGATAGTTTTCAATGGTTACATCGAGCGCTGTCAGAGCTTTAAAGATCGTTGATTTACCGGCATTTGGCAGCCCAACAATACCGCAGCTCCAAGCCATAATTATACCTCCCTGTTAAAGAGTCTCCTGGTCATCGCCGGACTCGGAATAAATCGCCTTGACACGGCGCTCAAATCTAGAACGTGGCATCAACACACTTCTCCCGCAGTTAACACATTTAATTCGAAAATCCATGCCAACCCTGACAATCCGCCAGCAGTTAGAGCCGCAGGGATGACCTTTTTTCATCTGGACTAACTGGCCAACACAGTAATCAGCCATTTTTAATTACCACCAGCTTTATAGCTTTTCCAATACGCTGTTGATCTGATCGTAAACCCCGTCTATATCCTGGTTGCCGTCAATCTTGCTCAGAAGGCCGCGCTCCTGGTAAAACTCGACCAGGGGCTCAGTTTGCTTTTTATAAACCTCAAGCCTTTCTGTAACCGTGGATAGAGAATCATCATCACGCTGGTACAGATCCCCGCCGCACTGGTCACAAACATTGCGGACCTTTGGAGGTTTGTATTTTACGTGATAATTTGCTCCGCAATCACCACAAACCCTACGTCGCGTGAGACGTTCTATCAATTCATTTTCATCAACCTCGATTAATAAAACTCTATCTATCTGGGCACCTACATCCGGAAGCACCTGTTCCAGGAATACTGCCTGATCAACAGTACGGGGAAAACCGTCTAAAAGGGCACCGTTAGCACAATCCGGTTCCATCAGCCTGTCTTTAACTATTTCTACAACCAGGTTGTCGGGAACCAGCTGACCCTGATCCATGTATTCACGTGCTTTTTGACCCAAAGTAGAGCCCTCTTTTACAGCCTTCCTTAAAATATCGCCCGTGGCAATGTAAACAAGGCTATACTTTTGAACGATCATTTCCGCCTGCGTCCCTTTACCTGCTCCTGGCGGCCCTAAAAGAATTGTCAGCATGTCAATACCTCGCTTTTCAAGACTAAAAAATTTAGATTCTTGCTTTAAAGGATACAAATAACTAAAATTCTTCTTTTTACTTCTAATTCCTGCCGGGGGCCATTAAAATCAGCCAAAAAGAAATTATTCAAACATGAAAACAGGAAGCATAATAATTTGCTTCCTGCTACTTCTAATACTACATTATCATTGCACCCTGGTTGTTAAAGGGCTTTTTCTTTAGACTTAGCTTCACCTAAGGGGCTCTGATGCTTGCTTTGTTCCGCCCCTTCCGTCTCAAGGTGGCTATAAGTCTTTTCTTTTTTAACCTGGGTTCCGGCAGGCTCTTCTTTATTCTCCATTTCCATTGTTCCGGAAAGGACGGCCCCTTCTTCAACTACAAGGGCGTTAGCTTTAAAAGATCCAACCGCATTACCTGTTCTTTTTAATTCTAGCTTACCTTCTGCCTCCAAAGTTCCTTCAAAGTGACCGGCTATAGTAATGTTACGGGCTTTTATCTCTACTAACGCCCGGCCCCCTTCACCGACTACAACATCGCCCTGGTTTGTAATCGTGCCTTCAGCCTCTCCATCAATCCTAATCAACCCTTTTCCATTGATGGTGCCGTTAAAAACAGTATCCTTGCCAATGATAGTGTTAACCTTGTCAGACGGGACTTCCATATTGTCTTTTTTAAACAAGCCATTATCCTCCTTTGAATAATTTCTGCTTAATGCCTTGCTACTCCAGGTATCTTTCCGGGTTTACAGGCGAGCCTTCATTATGAACTTCATAGTGAAGGTGCACACCGGTGGTCCGCCCGGAAGCACCCATATAACCTATAGTTTCGCCTCTCTCAACTTCATCCCCCTTGTTCACGGCAAATTCAGAAAGATGAGCGTAATAAGTTTCATAGCCATGCCCGTGATCTATGATCAGGAGGTTTCCCAGGCTGCCCCGGTAACCGGAAAAAGTAACTTTTCCATCTGCGGTGGCCCAGATAGGCGACCCGCGGGATCCTATTATATCAACCCCGGTATGGAATTGATACCCGCTGCCGTAAGGAGTCGTTCGCATACCATAACCTGAAGTAATACGACCCCTGGCAGGCCAAATTGAAGGCTTCGCTTTTGCCCGCTCTGCATATTCACCCAGTAAATCGAGTGTGTCAGAGCGCTCCGGCACAATATTTTTAAGCACCTCTATATTACCGGCGGTTCTATCGAGCAAGTCGCCGCCGGATTGATCTTTATCAAAAGGCCTTTCGTATGCCAGCGGGCCGGCATGCTGGTAGGGATGGGGGTTTGAATTAGCAGCATAACCATTAGTTCTTATATTAGAAGAGTTATTACTGGAATCAGACTGGTTTTCTAAAACTTCATCCATTTCCTCTTCTTCCAGTTCAAGTTTTTCGGTAACGAACTCTACCAGCTCGTCGACATCGCGCAGCTGCCTCATCATCCTTTCAGTTTCTATAGCCAGTGAATCTATTTCTTCTTGCTGGGCCCGGTTTAACTCTCTTAACGCCTGGGCTTCCCCGGCTTCTGCCGCAGCTTTCAAATAGGCGTACCCGAGAGCACTGAACCCGGCCACACCTAGGACCAGGATAGCAACGGCAATCTGAACCACGAACAGTGGCAGCCGCAGGCTAAAGGTGGCCTCCTCAGAGTGAGGAACAATCATAATTGTAAAACAACGTTTTTCCTTCTTCGGTGACATAAATACAACTACTCCTTGGCAATAACTTCGACATAAAAGATGGTTTGTGTAAAACTAAACGTTAAAAAAATCGGGTGACCAAAAACACCACTACTGGTATTCTCCCCCGACAATATTCACTCTCCAATTATAACACACGAGATCCAGGCCGCACAAACTCATAGTAAGTTGCGGGTGCACGACAAATTTTTGATCCGCTATTGACTGCTAATATTTTTTATGCTATCCTGGATGTAATAATACTTCCAGAGGAGGGCAACAAATGTCTGTCGATGAAGAGCGGTTGGAAGCGGAACGGGGACGGCTTTACCAGGAGTTATCACAAACAGGTCTCTTCC
>Ga0207421_10002490_pt1 | contig 22783 bp, 17 predicted proteins | sample SodLakKL_010_SED_4_FD_187542 | JGI IMG/M metagenome (GOLD analysis project Ga0207421, IMG submission 187542) | Alkaline sediment microbial communities from Lake Tanatar, Kulunda Steppe, Russia - 8KL_010_SED (SPAdes) (version 2) | ecosystem: Environmental > Aquatic > Non-marine Saline and...
GGGCCGCCGCGGCGTGCGCGGGCGGGCCGGGTGGCGTCGCCGCCGTCGACGGGGGCCTTGCGCAGCCGGGCGGCGTCGGGGTCGACGACGAGGCTCCAGCCGGTCTCCTCGGCGAACCACCGGCGCAGGGGGCCGGCGTGCTTGCGGACCGCCCGGAAGGCCTCCGGCGCGGGCCTCGTGGGCGTGAGCAGCGGATGGCGCAGCAGGGCGCGGGCCGCCGCCCGGCGCTCCTCGGTCGCGCCGCGCTCGAGTGTGTCGGCGAGGACCTCGGCGGTGCTCACCGGCGGGCCCCCTCGACGATGCGTGCGGTCGTGTCGTCGCCGTTCACGTCGTCGGTCTCCCCTTGGCCGGGCGCGGCGTGGAGGTCGGTGATCCGCACGTGGTGGTCGGGACCGCGCAGCGTGCCGTCGCGCGTCGTGACCGCAGCCTCGGCGCCGTCGCCGGTGGGGGTGAGGACGAGCCGGAGCGACCCGTCGCCGGTCGTGACCTCGACCGGCTCGCCGTGGGGGTTCGGCCAGGCCAGTGCCTCGCCGAGCAGCTCGAGGAGCAGGTCGAAGGCGTCGCGGTCGAGCGTGGCGAGCTCGGAGAGCCGGACGGTGCCGTCGGTGGCGAGCGCGGCGCGCGCCCGGGCGGTCTGCGCGGCCTCGGTGGCGAGCTGCTCGGCGAGCAGCGCGCGCTCGGGGCCGCGGTCGGCGATGCGGCTGGGCTTGCCGCGCCGCTCGTGGCTGCCGGTCCGGCGCAGGCGCGGGCTCAGCCGCACCGGCGGCGCCTCGGCCCACGGCGTGGCCGGCGGGACCGGTGCGGCCTGCCGGGCGTCGATCGTCGCGGCGTCGACGGTGAGGTGGCGGGCCGGCGCGAGGGCGAACGCGGTGCGCCAGAGCCGGTGGCAGTCCTCCTCGGTCGGGGCCTCGGCAAACCAGCGCGCGAGCTCGCGGAAGTCCTGGGAGCGGTCGCTGCGTCCCGACCGCCGCTCCCCGAGGGTGGCCACGACGGTGAGCAGCGCGGTGATGGCCTGGCGGGCGCGGCGCCGGAGCAGGTCGGCCTGCGCGGGTTGCTCGCGGGTCCCGAGGAACCACTGGGAGAGCCCGGCCCAGCGATGCCGCCAGGCGGCGAGGGCCTCGGCGCGGGCGCGCTCCTCCTCGCCGGGTGCGGCGTCGGCGGCCTCCCGCTCGGCGGCGAGGCAGAGCAGGGCGGCGGGCTCCCCGAGCTCGCGGAGCCGCACGGCGATGTCGGGGGCGATCGCGACGAGGTCGGCGATGAAGCGCTCGATGTAGCCGACGAGCTGGTCCTTGTACGCGAGGAACCGCGTGACGTCGCTGTCGTGGAGGTCGATCGTGCGCTGGAGCGCGGCGATGAAGGCCTGGGCGTTCGCCGCGAGGTCGTCGAAGACCGCAGCGAGCCCGCGCAGGGCCTGGTGGGCCTTCGCAGGGTCGGGCTCGCGCTCGGCGGCGAGCCGCGCGATGCCACCGAGCGCGTCGCGGATGTCGGCGAGCGCGACGGTCTGGAGTGCACCGCGGCGGTCGAGCGCCGCGGCGAAGGCGGCGAAGGCCTCCTCGGCGGCTTCGCCCTCGGCGCTGAGGGAGTAGAGGTAGCGCGCGCGGTTGAAGTCCTCGACGGTCGTGACCCGGCTCGTGTCGGGATCGGCCCGCAGGTTGCCCCAGCGCGCGAGCTGCGCGAGGGCCTCACCGACCTCCTCGACGTCGGCGGCGGTGCCCTCCGGCAGGGCCGCCCGGACGTCCTCAGGGCGGAGGTGGACGACGAACTGCCGCTTGGCCGCAGCGAAGGCTTCGAGGATCGAGCGGTACAGCGGTGCCTTCTCGGCGACGGCGTGACGCAGGGCCTCGTGCGCGCCGGCACGCGGGTGGGCGCCCTGCCCGATGGCGGTCGTCTCGTGCGTGCTCACGGCAGCCTAGTGTGCCCGAGCGGTGCGACGCGCTGGAGCCGCACCGCTCAGCGCGGGTCGTCGGCGGCGGCCACCGCGCGGGCGCGCAGCGCCTCGACGGCGGTGGCCTGCCCGGGAGGGGTGAGGGCCAGCAGCCGCTGCTCCGGCCCCGCGCGGTGCGGCTCGAGGAGTCCGAAGTCCTCGAGGCGCCCGAGCAGCGGCCACGCCGTCCGGCTCACGGCGTCGACGTCGGGCGGCGCGCCGCTGTCGCGGTCGCGCCAACCCGCCTCGGCGGCGAGGGCGACGACCTCCTCCATGAACGCCGTCGTCTCGCGTGGGGACCCGCTGGCGAGGATGAGGAACACCGACTCCTCGACGAAGCCGACGAAGCCGTCGTCGGCGGCGAGCGCGGCGGCGAGCGCGCGCCAGGCGGCCTCGACGTCGTCGGCGAGGGCCTCACCCGCCCTCGTCGCGTGCAGGGTGCGGCCGCGGCGGCGCACCCAGCGCTGGGCCCGCAGGAGCTCGTGCCAGCGCACGAGCGGCAGGACGTCGAGCTCGCTGGCGGGCAGGCGGTCCTTGAACCACCAGTCCTCGAAGCCGAAGCGCTGCTGCGCCTCCTGGACGAGGGCGCGGCCGAGGTTGCCGCGCTCGGTCAGCGGCAGGCCCTCGGCGCGTGCCCGGGCGAGCAGCCAGCGCAACGGCTCGGTGGCCTCCGCGGCGCCGTCGGGGACCTCGACGGGGTGCAGCAGCCGCGGCTCGAGGGGGTCGATGAGCCTGCGGCGGCGGGCGCTCGCCGCGCCGGCGCGGTCGATCCAGGCCTGCACCCTGGCGGTCGTGAGGGCCTGACGCCAGGTCTCGCCGGTGGGGTGGCGCGGCAGCGACTCGTCGAGGGCGGCCTCGGTGAGCGTGCGCTGCTTGCGCCGCCAGCCCGAGCGCCCAGGTCGCAGACGCTCCTCGCGGATCGCCTCCTCGAGGCGCCGCCCGACATGGTCGCGGGCCTGGGCCTCCTCGAGGGTCATCATCGAGCCCCACGCGAGGTCGTCGGTGTCAGGCGGCTCGACCCCGGAGCGGTCGGCGGCGGCCTCGAAGGCCGCGAAGCCCTCGCGCGGCTCGCGATGCCATGCCGCGAGGATGTCGCGGGTCTCCTCGCTGCGGCAGATCTCCGCGAGCCGGGCGAGGTCGAGCTCCTCGAGCAGGCGCCCGAGGGCCTCGGCGATCGCGACGTGCTCCTCGTCGTCGGCGAGGAAGGCCCGCGGCAGCCGGTACCAGAGGAACTCCTGGAGATGGCGCTGGCCGACCGCGTCGGGCCCGTCGTCGGCGGCGAGGTCCGACCAGGCCTCGACGGCGTAGGAGGCCGCGTCGGGGTCCTCCTCGGCGAGGCGGCGCAGGGCACCGGCGACGACCGTCGGCAGGTGGGCGAAGGCGTCGTCGCGCAGGGGGTCGTCGGTCATCGGGGCTCCACCGTCGTCGTGCTCGGCTCCGACCGTAGCGAGTCGGCGCGCGCGCCGGGGTGAGCGCGCCCGCCGCTCGCCGGCGCGGCCGTGACGGTCGATCGGGCTGCGGCGGGTCAGGCGGTCAGCGCACGTGGTCCCGTGGGACGGTGGCACATCGTCGGGGCATGCTGCAGAGTCCCGGGTCATGGACACCACACCGAAACGCTGGGAGGACCTCTCCGCGGCACAGCGCCGCCTCGTCATCGCCGTGGGGGCGGTGACGAGCCTGCTGCAGGCGCTCATGCTCTGGGACCTCTGGCGCCGTCCGGCCGAGGGGATCCGCGGGTCGAAGCGGGCCTGGGTCCTCGCCTCGTTCGTGCGCCCGTTCGGCCAGATCGCCTACGTCGTGTGGGGCCGCCGGCCCGACACGACCTCCGCCTGAGGTGGGCGGCGCCATGGTGGCCGCCGGCGGGATGTCGATGCCGCAGCGCCCGCCTGCGGAGTGCTGGCTCACCGACATGGACGGGGTGCTCGTCTCCGAGGAGGCCCCGGTGCCCGGGGCCGCGGAGTTCCTCGAGGCCCTCGTGCGCCACGAGCGCCCCTTCCTCGTGCTCACGAACAACTCGATCTTCACCCCGCGGGATCTCTCCGCCCGGCTGCGGCGCACCGGCATCGACGTGCCCGAGGAGCGCATCTGGACCTCGGCGCTGGCCACGGCGGACTTCCTCGCCGCGCAGCAGCCGGGCGGCTCGGCGTTCCCGATCGGTGAGGCCGGGCTCACCACGGCCCTGCACGAGGTCGGCTACACGCTCACCGACGTCGAGCCCGACTTCGTCGTCCTCGGGGAGACGCGGACCTACTCCTTCGAGGCGATCACCCAGGCGATCCGCCTCGTCGCCCAGGGCGCGCGCTTCATCGCGACGAACCCCGACACGACCGGTCCGTCCCCCGAGGGGCCCCTGCCGGCCACCGGTGCGGTCGCCGCGCTCATCACGCGCGCGACCGGTATCGACCCCTACTTCGTCGGCAAGCCCAACCCGATGATGTTCCGCAGCGCGCTCAACCGCATCGGCGCGCACTCCGAGACGACGGTCATGGTCGGCGACCGCATGGAGACCGACATCGTCGCCGGCATCGAGGCCGGCCTCGACACCGTGCTCGTCCTCTCGGGCTCGACCTCGCGCTCGGAGGTCGGCGCCTTCCCCTACCGTCCGGCGCGCATCGTCAACTCCGTCGCCGACCTCATCGACGAGGTCGCGACCGGCTGAGCGTCGGGTCGCCGGTGAGCAGCGCGACGAACTCCGGGTTGGGCGCGGTGTCGGCGAGGACGTCGGCGACCTCGTCGAGCGCGGTCCGGGCCGGCACGCCGTCGCGCCGCGCGAGGTACCAGGCGGCCACGGTGGGGGTGCGGCTGCGACCCCCGGCGCAGTGCAGGAAGACGCGCTTGCCCTCCCCCCGCAGCGCGCTGACCGTGGCGGCGAGGTCGTCGAGGAGCAGCTCGAGGTTCGGGTTGGCCCCGGGCTCGTCGACGAGGGGGACGTGGAGGTGCTCGACGTCGTCGGCGACCTCGGCGCGGCCTGATCGGCACAGCGAGACGACGGCGTCGACCTCCGAGGCCGCCTCGGCGAGCCCGGTGGCGTTGCCGAGCAGGAGCCCGTCGTCGCGCGGGGCGGGGACGACGCGGGGCGGCGTCGGGTCGGTCTCGCGGTAGTGGCGGTCGAGGGAGTCCGCGCCCGGCCACCTCGCGGTGTCGTTCTCCCCACCGCTCACGGTGTGCAGGGCGAGGGTGACGAGGTCGCGGGCACGCAGGCCCGGCCAGCCGTGGAGGACGCGCAGCCAGCGCTGGGGGATCGCCGACCAGCCCCAGCGCGCGCCGAGGAGCGCGCCGGCGATCGCCGCGACGGTGTCGGTGTCGTGGCCGATGCCCACCGCGCGGCGCAGCGCAGCCTCGAGGTGGGCGCCCGGTCGGTCGGCGGGGACTGGCGTCTGGCGCACCGCGGCGTAGGCGGCCTGTAGGGCGGTGACGACGAAGCCGTTGGGCGTGAAGGCCTCCGGGGGGCGCGCCTCGGCCTCGTCGAGGTGGTCGCTCCAGCGCTGGCGCGCGTCGGGCGCGAGGAGGTCGAGGCCGTCGCGGACCCCGTCGAGGCGGCCCTCGCGGACCGCCCGGTCGATCGCGACGCACCACAGCACGCAGGCGTCGCCGGCCAGCGGGTCGGCGTGGGTGAGCTCGGAGACCGCCCGCGCGAGGTCGGCGATCGCGGCGTCGTCGCCGAGGCAGGCCAGCGCCACCGGCGCGGTGCGCATGAGGCTGCCGTTGCCGGCGGCGTGGGAGGGGTGGCGCTGGAGGTAGGTGACGGCCCACTCGCGCAGCGCGCCGGCCGACGGGGCGCCGCCGAGCACGAGGCGGGTCTGGTTGCCGATGTCGAGGGGGCCGTCGGTGTACCAGTCGAGGAAGCGCCCACCGATCGCCTCGACGTCGTGCGAGCCCGTCGCGGTGACCTCGGCGATGCAGATCGCCATCTGGGTGTCGTCGGTCCACTCTCCGGGCGCCCACGGCCCCAGGCCCCCACCGACTGGCTCGGCGGCCGCGGCGTCGACGCTCGTGTGGAACTCGTAGGGCGCGCCGAGCGCGTCGCCGGCGGCGAGGCCGAGCAGCACCCCGGCGAGACGGTCCTGGCGACCCGACACCGCTGCCCAGCCCACGACATCCCCTTCCCCGGCCTCCGAGCCGCGTGTGGCGATCCTGGCACGGCACCCTCGATGCCGGAGATGTCAGGATCACCGGGCTGCAACGTACACGACGCCTGTGACGGGCCCTCGGCAGGTCGGGCCTCGCGCGGCGGGCGCGCGCAGGCCGGCGCCACTCCTCGTCGTGTTGGCGCCCGTGGCCTACGATGCCGTTCCGTGGTGCGGGAGCGGGGCGCACGGCTGCGCTCGGCGAGGAGGTCCCGGACGCCGCCGCGGGCGAGGTGCCCGATGACCGACCAGCCCTTCCCGCAGCCCCCGCCGACCTCGCCGCAGACCCCGGCCGGGTGGTACCCGCACCCGCAGCAGCAGGGGGCCCAGGCCTACTGGGACGGCTACCGCTGGACCGGGCACGTCAGCGCTGCGGCGGCGACGCCGTCGCTGCCGATCGCCGATCCCGCCAAGCGCCTCCTGGGCTACCTCATCGACCTCGCGCTCCTCAGCGTCGTCGGCTTCCTCGCCTTCCTGCCCGTCGCGGGGACGCTCGCGACCGCGCAGGAGCCGGGCGTCGGCGCGGGGATCGCCTCGATCTTCACCTTCCTCGTCTTCGTCGCGATCTTCCTCTACGAGCCGCTCTGCCACGGCCGCTGGGGTCAGACCGTCGGCAAGCGGGTCATCGGCACGAAGGTCGTGCGCGCCGCCGACGGCTCGCCGATCGGCTACGGCCTCGCCTGGGGCCGCTACCTCATCCTCGTGGCGATGGGCATCGTGCCCCTCCTGCCGCTGCTCGCCGTGCTCTGGTTGCTGTGGGACCCGCTGCGCCAGACGCTCTACGACAAGACCGTCGGCACCGTCGTCGTCACCGTGTGACGCCCGGGCCCACCCGGGCGAGGCCCTCGAGGCGCTCGGCGAGGCGCTCGCGGGCCTCGGCCTCCTCGGCGTAGGGAGCGAGCACCCGCTCCTCGAGGGTCGCGGTGAGGCGTGCCCGCACGGTGCGCTCGACCGCCCGGCGGTGGCGGGCCGCGCCGGCGCGGGCGAGCAGGCGGCTCGCGAGGCCGAGGGCCAGCCGTGCGGCGAGCCCGCCGAGCAGCAGAGCGGTCGGCCACGTCAGGCTCTCGGTGAGCGCCGGGGTCGGCAGCGCCGGCAGGGCGAGCCAGTCGACGACGCTGCGGGCGACGAGCCAGCCGAGCCCGACGAGGGCGCTGGCCTCGGCGAGGCCGCGCAGCAGCGCGAGCGCCGACCACCAGCGGCGTGGTGTGGGACGGCGGGGGGTCTCGGCGACGGCGGCGGCCAGGCGCGGCGCGGCCTGCCCGGCGCGCTCGTCGAGCGCCGCCCGCAGGCTCGCGTGGCCCGCGCCGACGCTCGTCGCGAGGGGCAGGGCCTCGGCGAGGGCGGCCCGGGTGGCCCGCTCGACCCGACGGCTGCTGCCGGTCGCCCGCGGCTCCCGCGGGGGTGACTTCGCCGCGAGGCCGAGGCCGCGCGCGACGTACGCGGCGAGGGTCGCCGGCGCGCGCACGAGGCGGGCCAGCGGCGAGCGCAGCGCCGCGTGCGCCTCACGCCGGTAGGCGCGCTCGGCGTCGGCCACGGCGTGGTGGGCGTCGGTGGCCTCGAGCAGCGGGGCGAGCAGCGCCTCGGCGTCGAGGTCGGCGTCGGGCAGTCGGGCGACGCGGCCGGCGAGGCGCTCGGCGAGGCCCGCCGCATCGGCGACGAGGCGGGCGGCGGCGGCCTCGCGCGAGGCGGCGAGTGCGGCGAGTGACTCCCCCAGTGCCGCGACGCCCTCCCCGGTGGCCGCGGACGTCGTGAGGAGCTCCGCCCCGGCGAGCCCGCTCGCCTCGAGGCGGGCGCGCAGGTCGGCACGGCAGGCCTCGGCGTCCTCGGCGGCGAGCTCGTCGCTGCGGTTGAGCGCGACGGTGACGAGCGACGCGTGCTGGCCGAGCTCGGCGAGCAGCCCGTGGTGGAGGTCGGCGCGGGCGTACTTCAGGGGGTCGACGACGATGACGAGCCCGTCGACGCGCCCGGCGAGGCGCCGTGCGGTCTGCTCGTGCCCGCGCTCCACCGAGTCGTGGTCGGGCAGGTCGACGAGGACGAGTCCGGCCGGCAGGACGACGCCGTCGCGGCGGTCGGCGAGGTCGAGCCAGTCGCACAGCGCGTCGGTGGTGTCGTCGAAGGCCGCGGCCACCGCGACGGGGTGCCCGGTCGTCGGGCGGCGCACCCCCTCGTCGACGACCGGCGCGCCGGCGAGGCGGTTGACGAGCGCGGACTTGCCGACGCCGGTGCCCCCGGCGACGGCGACGACGGTGAGTCCGTCGCCGCGGGCGAGGCGGTCCTCGACGCGGGTGCGCAGTGCTGCGAGCGCGGCGAGGTCGTCGTCGGGCAGCCGTCCCGGCCCGAGCTCGAGGGTGTCGTCGAGCGCCCCGGTGACGTGCCGGACGCCGTCGCCGGCGGCGCTCACGATCCCTCCACGTGGGTCCGCAGGACCGCGACGGCCTCGGCCGGCGGCGCGAGGGCGGCGACCGCCTCGGTGACGCGGGCGCGCTCGGCGGCGGTGAGCTCCTCGACCCGGGCGAGGAGGTCCTCGCGCGTCGCGGTGAGCAGGCGCCGGACCTCCTGCTCGCCGAAGAGCTTGACGAGGAGCCACTGGCTGCCGGCGGCCGCGCCCGCGGCGATGCCGACCTCCCCGCCGGTCAGTCCGCCGGAGACGCTGAAGAGGACGAGGATCGCCGAGGTCGCCACGGCGTTGAGCGCGGTCGACAGCCGCCGGGCACGGGCCTTGCGGGGTCCGCCGACCTCCTCGACGAGGGCGGCGATCCGGGCCTGCCAACCGTCGACGAGCCGCTCGATCGCCGCCTCGCGGCCCGCGGGCGCACCGCGCAGTGACGGGTCGGACTCGAGCACCGCCTGCCCGGCCGGGTCGGCCTCGAGCGCGGCGCGGGAGCTGCGGCCGGCGTCGGCGAGGAGCTCGCGCACGAGGCGGGCGACCTCGCCGCCGACCTCGGCCTGGACGTGCTCGGGGTCGGCGGCGGGCTGGCCGAGGCGGCTGCGCAGCGCCTCGCCGAGCCGCCCGGCTGCGGTCTGGACCTTCAGCAGCGTCTCGCTGCCGCCGACGAGCCGACGCCAGCGCTCGAGGACCTCGGCGCGCAGCGGCAGGCCCTCCTCGAGCTCGGCGCCCAGCCGTGTGGCGACCTCGTCGAACGGCGCGGCGGCCTCGCGCGCGAGGCGCGCGGCCCGGCGCTCCTCGCGCTCGACGGCGGCGAGCAGCCCGGCGAGCTCGCGGGGCAGCGCCGTGCGCAGCCCGGCGAGCGCGGCCTGGCGCGTCTGCACCCGGCGGTCGGTGGGGGCGAGGTCGGCGAGCCAGCCGGAGAGGTCGGCGACGGCCGTCGCCGGCAGCGCCCCCTCCTCGACGACGGCGTGCGGCACGACGGCGCGCAGCGCGGGGGCGAGCCCCTCCTCGGCGAGCCGTCGGTCGAGGTCGTCGGCGACCTCGGCGCGCTCCTCCTCGCGCACCTGCGTGAGCGCGACCGCGAGCAGGGCCTGGCGCTCGCGCGCCCGCCGGAGGTAGCCCATGCCGACCTCGTCGGCGTAGCTGCGCGCCGTCACGAGCCAGAGCCAGGCGTCGGCGGCGTCGAGCGCCTCCTCGGCGAGCGCATGGTTGGCGACCTCGACGCTGTCGACGTCGGGGGTGTCGAGCAGCGCCGCGCCCCGCGGCAGCGCCTCGGAGACGACGACGCGCAGCGCCCGGGCGCTCGTCGCCAGTGGCGCGTCGCCGGCGACCCTCACGAGGTCGGGCAGGACACGGTCGTCGGTGAACCAGGCGCGGTCCTCCGGATGGCAGGCCAGCGTCGGCGTCCGCGTCGTCGGCCGCACGACCCCGGTCTCGGCGACCCGGATGCCGGCGAGGGTGTTGACCGTCGTCGACTTGCCCGCGCCGGAGCCGCCGGCGACGACGACGAGCAGCGGGGCGCGGGGCTCGGTGGCGCGCGCCCGGACGCCGCGCCACAGGCGCGCGAGGCGGTCGCGCTCGGCGCGCAGGCCCACCCCCTCGTCGGGACTGAGCGAGAAGGCGAGCGACTCGAGCGCGCCGGCGAGATCGCCGTGCGCGGGGGCGGGGCTGGCGCCGTCGGACGCCTCTCGGCCCGCTCCGGAGGGCTGCGCTGCCATGGGACGCAGCCTAGGGCTCGCGCCGGGCTCCGGCGACGTGCGCGCCCGACCGCCCCATCGCCGTCGCGCCGAGCGCTCGTTGCCGAGCGAGGCTCAGGCGACCGGCGGCGCGTCCGGTGGGGTCACCGTCCAGGGCTGCACGGACGGGCCGGCCTTCGCGAGCACGGTGCGGTTGCGCCCGCCGCGCTTGGCGTTGTACAGGGCGTGGTCCGCCCTGCGGTAGGCCTCGGCGAAGGGGTCGCGGCTCGCCGTGTCGACGAGCGCGACACCGACGCTCACGGTGAGCCCGCCGTCGATCTCGAAGCGGTGCTCGGCGACCGAGCGGCGCAGCGCCTCGGCGCGATCGAGGCCGGTGGGCAGGTCGGTGCCCGACAGGACGACGAGGAACTCCTCGCCGCCCCAGCGCGCGAGGCCGTCGGAGGCGCGGACGTGCTCGCGCAGCAGGGTCGCGGCCTCGACGAGGACGGCGTCGCCGGCCGGGTGGCCGTAGCGGTCGTTGACGGCCTTGAAGTGGTCGAGGTCGAGCAGGAGCAGGCACAGCGGCGCCCGGTCGCGGCGGCAGCGCGCGAGCTCGAGGTCGAAGACGACGGCGAGCGCGCGGCGGGAGAGCAGGCCGGTGAGGGCGTCGTGATCGAGGAGTCGGCGCAGCTCGATGTTGCGGCGCTCGAGCTCGGACTGCTGCCGGGCGATCTGCTCGGCCTGCTCGAGTCGCCCGACCTCGCCCTGCCAGCGCAGGAGGCCGAGCATGAGGCCAACGACCGCGGCGACGGCGCCGTTCACGCTGTTCGACAACGCCTGGGTCGGGTCGGGCTGCGCCGCGAGCATCGTCGCGGCGAAGGCCGCGGCCGCCGCCGTGAAGACCGCGACGGTCCGCGGGACCGGCAGGATCACGACGAGCCCGATGACGACGCAGGCGAGGATGAAGGGGGTGATCGCCGTCGTCGTCGCCTGGTCGAACGCGGTGATGACGAGCCCGCCCGCGAGGATGCTGCCGAGCCCGAGCCACTGGGTGGCGCGCGCGAGGCGGACCGACCCCGCTGCCTGCGTGGCGCGTCGCGCGAGCGCGAGCGTCGCGGCCATGAGCACGAGCATCACCGCGTGGGATCCCATGACCCCCGTGCGCCAGGCGGCCTCGACCGCGCCGTCGGGGGTGTGAACGGCGAAGATCGCGATGACCATGAGGTTGACGACGCCGGCGAGCGGGGCGACGACGGCGAGACGGCGGGCGTTGCCGAGCGCGATCTCCCCGGTGACGCGCGGGTGCGCGGGCTTCGGGCGCAGGCGGGCCCGCCAGCCCGACGGGCCCCTTGGCTCCTCCGAGGCGTCCAGCCCGCGCACCCCGCCCCCTCGCCGCGAGCGGTGACCGAGCGCGGCCACCGTGTCACGCCGGAGTGTGCGACCCTCGCGGGTCCTCGGGCAGGGCGGAGCGCCCCCTGCCTGCGGTCCCACCGTCCCGATTCGGGCGCTACCGTGACGGTATGACCTCCGACCTCGACCCCCCGGGTGGGGACCCCGCCGCGCCGATCTGCCCAGCGTGCGGGGTCACGGCGCTGCCCGGCGCCGCGCTCGGCCTGCCGGTCGACTTCGCCTGCGACAACGCCGACTGCCCCGCGTTCGGGGAGCGGGTCACCTGAGCCGATCGTGTGGCGCCTCGTCGACCTCGGCGAGTCGGGCCTCGCGGGCGAGCTCCTCGGGGTCCTTGCCGAGGCGGCGGCTGCCCGCCTGCAGGAGCGCGAGGCCTCCGGCGAACGCCGCCGCGCCGGCGACGAACATGCCCTCGTTGCCGAGGAGGTCCATCGCCGAGCCGAGCACGAACGGGCCGACCATCTGCCCGGTCATCGTGAAGATGTAGTACAGCCCGACGTAGAAACCGACGCGGTCGCGTCCGCCGAGGTCGGCGATGAGCGGCATCGCCTGGACGTTGACGAGCGCCCAGCCGAAGCCGCCGGCGACGAAGATCACCCCGATGACGACGGGGCTGCGCACGGGGATCGCCGCGAGGAAGAGGACCGGCAGCAGCGCGAGGCCGAGGAGCATCGCGGGGACCTTGCCGGCCTTCGTGCCGATGAGGCCGGCGAGCAGCGCGAAGGCGAGGAAGGAGCCCGCGAACGTCGTGAGGATGAACGCCGCCCGCCCCTCGGTGAGCCCGAGGGTCTCGACGCCGTAGATCGGGAACATCGCATCGAGGCCGGCATAGCCGATGAAGTACGTGAGCATCGCCGCGAGGATGAGCAGCTGCCCGCGGTTGGGGCGCTGGAGCAGGACCCGCACGCCCTCCACGGCGTCCTGGATGGGGTTCTTCGAGGCGACCTCGCTGTGGTCGATGTAGGGCGGGTGGCGGTCGGCGGCGTGCCAGACGATGACGAGCGTGAGCAGCAGCACCACCGCGCCGACACCGAAGGTCAGCCGCGGGTCGATGTCGTACAGCAGCGCGAGCACGCCGAAGGACAGCAGCGTGCCGAGCCCACCCATGAGGTTGACGATGCCGTTGGCCGTCGAGCGGCGCTCCGGCGGGGTGTGGTCGGGCATGAGCGAGATCACCGGGCCGCGGTAGGCGTGCATCGAGGCGGTGAAGGCGATCTCGGTGAGGATGAGCGTCCAGAGCGCCACGGTCGCGAAGGGGATCGTGAAGAACGTGAGCGCGGCGATGGGCAGGGCGACGGCGACGAACGGCAGCCGGCGCCCGAGCCGGCTGTTGACGCGGTCCGACCAGGCGCCGATGACGGGGATGAGGAGCAGCCCGATGAGGTTGTCGGTGCCCATGAGCAGCCCGATGGCCGCCCGCGAGTCGAAGAACTCGCGGTACATGAGCGGCAGGAAGGCGTTGTACGTCGTGAACGCGAGCTGCACGCCGAGGAAGCCGAAGCCGATGAGCCAGATCTGGCGGTAGGAGAACCGCGGCCCGTCACCGGAGTCGCCCTCGGCTCCGCTGCGCACCGCGGGATCCGCCATGGCCGATCGCTCCCTCGCTCGGAGGCCACACCGTAGCGTCTGACGCCGCCGGCTCCGGGGACGCCAGGGTCGTCGGGTCCTGGCCCTCGCCGCGCCCCGCGGACGGCCGCGGCGTGGCGTCGCTCAGGCGCCGCGGGCCTCCGGCGCGGGCGGGGCGGGCACCGGGCGGGCCTGGGGCAGCCAGGTCGTGAGCGGCCCCGGGCGCCCGAGGTGGTAGCCCTGCCCCGCCTGCGCGCCGAGCTCGCGCCAGGCGGCGAGGTCGGCGTCGTCCTCGATGCCCTCGGCGACGAGCATGGTGTCGGTGGCCTGGGCGAAGCGGATCAGGGCCTCGGCGAGCGCCTCGCTCACAGGGTTCGACGCGACCTCGTGGACGAGGCTCATGTCGAGCTTGAGGACGTCGGGCTCGAGGCGCACGACGTGGCGCAGGCTCGCGAAGCCCGCGCCGGTGTCGTCGATCGCGAGCCCGACGCCGTGGGCGCGCAGCCGCTCGCGGGCGCGCTTGAGCGCCGGGTAGTCGTCGACGACGGTGCGCTCGGTGACCTCCACGACGACACGGCGGCCGTGGTGGCCGTCGAGCAGCTCGAGGAGCCGGTCGCTGCCGACGGTCGCCGGCGAGGCGTTGAGGTGCAGGGCGACGTCGGCGGGGAGCCCGGCGGTGGCCTCGAGTGCGACGGTGATCGCGGCGAGCTCGAGCTCGACGCCGACGCCCATCATCGCCGCCTCGTCGAACCAGACGTCCGGGGAGCGCTGCGGCTCGGCGTCGAAGCGGGTGAGCGCCTCGACGGCGATGAGCGCGCCGTCGGCGAGGGTGAGGATCGGCTGGAAGACCGGATGGAACCGGCGCTGCTCGAGGACCCGGCGCAGCCGCTCCTCGCCGGCGGCGTCGGGTGGGGTCTCGGGGGCGCTCGCGCGGTCGATCTCGCTGCGCAGGTGGTCGGAGACGCGGTCGCGGACCGAGCGGTGCAGGGTGTCGGCGGTCGCGCCCGCGAGGAGTCCGACCGCGACGAAGAAGACGCCCCGGGCCAGCCAGTTCGTGACCTCCTGGGTCTGGCCGGCAGCGACGTCGAGGGGCATGAGCGGCCCGCAGAGCAGCGTCGCGGCGAGCGCGACGACGAGCCCGCCCCGCAGGCGGTAGGGCAGCGTCGCGAGGACGATCGGCAGGTAGAAGAGGTGCGGCCACGCCGTCTGCGTCCCCCCGGCGAGGTAGACGACCGCCCACGCCAGCGCGAGGAGCCCGGCGAGCGCGAGCGGCCAGAGCCAGTCGGGCAGCTTGTTGGCCCAGCGGATCCCGGCCGGTGCCACCCATCCCCCGATCGTCGTGATCGTCGGCCCCGCCGCGGGCGGACGTCGCTGCGTGGTCGTCGCGCGCGCCGTATGAGGTGATATCGGCAGGGCGGACCAGACCTTGAGCCCCCCGATCGCTCGACGGGCCCGAGCCTCGGAGGCTGAGGCGTCCGATTGACGAGGCGAGGGGAGCACGCGATGGGCGAGACCGAGCGGAGCTCGCAGGGGTCGCGACCGGGACGACACCCGGCGGGCGGGGGCGAGGCCCTCGATGCCCACTGGGTCGAGCCCATGTCCGAGCCCATCGACGACGTCGAGGACCCCTCCGCGATCACGGTGGCGCGTGTCCTCGCCGACGCGCGCCCGCTGACCGAGGCCGAGCTGCGCGAGCGGCTCGCCGCCGACGGGCTCCTCGAGCGGGGCGACGAGGCGGGCGCGCACGCGGCGCTGTGGGGCGCCCCGCGGATCCTCACCCTGCGCGACGGCCGGCTCGTGCACCTGGCCTCGACCGCCGGGGGCCTCGACGACCCCACCCGTCGGGACCGGGTCCTCGCGCTCATCGACGAGATGGCGGGCTTCGAGGCCCCGGGCGGCATGAGCGCCGCGCGCGTGCGGGCGCTGCTCGGCCTCGACGGCGCCTGACAAGCTGACGCGCACGGCCCCGCGGGGGCCCAGCCCGAGCTGGCCGGCCCGGCGATCACGCATGCCCTAGCTTGTCACGCATGTCGATCTCCTCCCCGGAGCCCGGTCGCTACGACGCCGTCGTCGACGAGGCGCTGCGCCGTCGGCTCGAGGCCAGTGGCGTCGCGGCGCACATCGACGACCTCGACGCCGCCGACCAGCCCCACCGCCTCGGCAAGGTCCTCGGCGAGGCGGCAGCGCGCCGGCTCGCCGAGGTGCCAGCGGGGCAGCGCGTCGCGCTCGCCAACCGGCTGCTCGCCACGCTCGAGGCCGACGCCCCCGACGCCGGGCGGTCGGCGGGGGCACCGGGGCGGGCCGACGCGACGCGCGCGATGGTGCGCCTGGTCGACCCGCCGGCGGTCCTCGCCTCGGTCGCGAGGCCGACCGGTGGGCACCCCGTCGCGCCCGACATCCCCCTCGCCGAGCACGACCTCCTCGTCAACGCCCGTGGCGAGCCGCAGCTCGCGAGCGAGCTGAAGAAGGAGCTCGACTCCGCCGACGGCGTCGACCTCATCGTCGCCTTCGTCCGCTGGTTCGGCGTCCGGCTCGTCATCGACGAGCTCGCGGCGGCGGTCGAACGGGGCGTGCGCGTGCGGCTGCTCACGACGACCTACACCGGCTCGACCGAGGCGACCGCGCTCGATCGCCTGCGCGATGTCGGGGTCGAGGTGCGGGTCTCCTACGACCGCGCCGTCACGCGGCTGCACGCCAAGGCGTGGATCCTGCACCGCCGCAGCGGCTTCAGCACCGCCTACGTGGGCTCGTCGAACCTCACCCACAGCGCGATGGTCGACGGCCGTGAGTGGAACGTGCGGGTCTCGCACGCGGCCACCCCGACGCTCTTCGAGAAGGTGCGGGCCTCGTTCGACGCCCAGTGGGCCTCGGGCGAGTACGAGGCCTACGACCCCGGGCGCTTCGCCGACGCGCTCGCGGCGGCGCGCCCGCGTGACGACGCCGCAGGGCTGTCGGGCCTCGACCTCCGCCCTTGGCCGTACCAGGACGAGATGCTCGACGCCCTCGCCGTGGAGCGGGAGGTCCACGGCTCGACGCGCAACCTCGTCGTCGCGCCGACGGGTACCGGCAAGACCGTCGTCGCCGCCCTCGACTACGCTCGCCTGCGGCGTGCCCACGGCGACCTCAGCCTGCTCTTCGTCGCCCACCGCGAGCAGATCCTCCGCCAGTCGCGACGCACGTTCCGCGAGGCCCTCGGCGAAGGGTCCTTCGGCGAGCTCCTCGTCGGCGGGCACCGCCCCGAGCGGGGTCGTCACGTCTTCGCCTCGATCCAGACCCTCGCGCAGCCCTCGAGCCGCGGCCTCCTCGCCGAGGCCTTCGACGTCATCGTCGTCGACGAGTTCCACCACGCCGAGGCGCGCACGTACGAGCGCCTGCTCGAGCGCCTCGGCAGCCGCTGGCTCCTTGCGCTCACCGCGACCCCGGAGCGCGCCGACGGCCTCGACGTCCGGCGCTGGACCGACGGCCGCACGGCCTTCGACATGCGCCTGTGGCACGCCCTCGACCGGGGGCTGCTCGCGCCCTTCCAGTACTTCGGCGTCGCCGACACCGCCGACCTCTCGCAGGTGAGCTGGCGGGCAGGGCAGTACGACCGTGAGGAGCTCGGGTCGGTGCTCACCGGCGACGATGCGCGTGACCGCCTGCTCGCACGCGAGCTCGCGCGCATCGTCGGTGATCCGCGCGGCATGCGGGCGCTCGGCTTCTGCGCGACGGTCGCGCACGCCCACCACGTGGCCACGCTCTTCACCCGGCTCGGCTGGCCGGCTGCGGCGATCGACGGCACGACCCCGCAGCAGGAGCGCGAGCGCCACATCGCCGCGCTGCGCCGCGGCGAGCTGTGCGCGATCCTCACCCGCGACGTCTTCAACGAGGGCGTCGACATCCCCGAGGTCGACACGATCCTGCTGCTGCGGCCCACCGAGTCGGTGACCGTCCACCTCCAGCAGATCGGCCGAGGGCTGCGCCGGCATCCCGACAAGCCGGTCTGCACGATCATCGACCTCGTCGGCCAGCATCGTCGGGAGTACCGCACCGATCTCCGGCTCCGCGCGCTCACCGGCATCCCGCGCCGCGCGCTCGCGGCCGCCGCGGAGGAGGGCTTCCCCTACCTGCCCTCGGGCTGCCACCTCGAGCTCGATCGGCAGGCCCGCGAGTGGATCCTCGCGAACCTCCGCGAGGCCGTGAGCGCGACGCGACCGGCCCTGCTCCGTGAGTTGCGGCTCCTGCGCTCCGAGCTCCCCGATGGGCAGGAGCTCTCGCTCGGGGGCTTCCTCGAGCACGCTGGCGTCGAGCTCGAGGACGTGGTCCAGCGCGGCTGGACGAGGCTCAAGCGCGACGCCGGCATCGCCGTCGCCCCGGCTGGCGAGGACGAGGCGGTCCTCGCCAGGGGCGTGCGCCGCCTCCTCCACCTCGACGACGCCGAGCGGCTCGACCGGCTCACCGGCTGGCTCGCCGCGCCGTGCCCACCGCGGCTCGCTGACGAGCGTGGACGGCGGCAGGCGTGGATGGTCCTCGTCGCCCTCTGGGGTCTGCGTGCAGCGCCGCCGAGTCTCGAGGAGGCCTGGCAGCGCCTGTGGGACACCCCGTCGATCCTCGAGGAGCTCCGCGAGGTCCTCCCCCTGCTGCGGGAGCGCATCGCCCGGCCGACGCTGCCCCTCGAGGACGTCCCGCTGCGCCTGCACGCGAGCTACGCCCGCGACGAGCTCCTCGCCGCCTTCGGCTACGTCACCCCGTCGTGGAGGCCGAACCTCCAGACCGGACGCTGGTTCGACGAGGCCACCGCCACCGAGGTGCTCTTCGTCACGTTGCGCAAGACCGAGGGCCGCTACTCACCGACGACGATGTACCGCGACTACGCGGTCAGCCGCGAGGTCTTCCACTGGGAGTCGCCGAACACGACGACGCCGGACTCGCCGATCGGTCGGCGCTACGTCGACCAGGTGGCACAGGGGACACGGATCCTGCTCGCGGTGCGCAGCGAGCAGCGCGACCCGTGGGGCGCGACGCGGCCCTACACGCTGCTCGGACCTGCCGAGGTGCTCGAGTGGCGAGGTGAGCGGCCGATGGCGATCACCCTCGGCCTCGCCAACCGCATCCCCGCCGACCTCTACGAGGACTACAAGCTCGCAGCCGCGTGAGGGCGCCGTTGCTCACGGCCGGGACCAGCGGACGCCCCCACGCGGTGGTCGCGGTCAGTCCTCGATGAGGCTGCCGGTGGGCCCGAGCGTCTGCCCGCCGTCGACGAGGAACTCTGCGCCGGTGCTGTAGGAGCTGTCGTCGGAGGCGAGGAAGAGGTAGAGGCGGGCGACCTCCTCGGGGCGGCCGAAGCGGCCGATCGCCTGGCTGTCGGTGATCGAGGGGTCGATCTGCTGGGTCATGTTCGTCGCGATCGGGCCGGGGTGCACGGAGTTGACCCGGATGCCGTGCGGCCCGAGCTCGAGCGCCGCGGTCTTCGTCATGCCCCGGACGGCCCACTTGCTCGCAACGTAGGCGGCCATGCTCGCGTAGCCCTGGAGTCCGGCGGTCGACGAGGCGTTGACGATCGCGCCGCCCCCGGCCCGGCGCATCGAGGGGGCGACGGCGTCCATGCCCATGAAGACGCCGTCGGCGTTGACGGCCATGACCCGCTTCCACTCGTCGGTCGCGCCCTCACCGATCGGCGTGATGCCGAGGACGCCGGCGTTGTTGATGAGGATGGTCACCGGTCCGGCCTCGCGCTCGCAGCGGGAGACGGCCTCCTGCCACGACGTCGGATCGGTCACGTCGAGGCGCTGGAAGACGGCCCGCTCACCGAGGTCGTCGGCGAGCGCGCCGCCCGCGGTCTCGAGGACGTCGCCGATGCAGACCCACGCACCCTCGGCGTGGAGCCCGCGCACGATCGCCTCGCCAATGCCGCGCGACCCTCCGCTCACGAGTGCGACTGCGCCATCGAACCTCGCCATGGGGCCCTCCTTCGCTCATGCCGCGGGCACGCGGCTACCAGGAGGGTACGGGGCAAACGTTGCAATAGGAAGAGAACGTTCAGCGAATTGCCTGGTGATTTCTCGCCCGAGCGGTGGTGGCCCCGGTACGGGCCCCGCCCCCTGTGCGCGGGCTCAGTCCTCCCGGGCGGCGGCCTTGCGGGCCTTGCGCCCCTCGCGCTCCTTGCGCCTCGAGCCGGCGACGAAGAGGGCGAGGCCGATGGCGAAGAGCCACGCGTCCTTCGCGAGCGCGAGCCCGTCGGGCGTGGGGGTGATGCTGCCGGGCTGGCGCTGGCCCGGGGCCTTCCAGTAGAGACGGAGCAGGAGCCCCGAGAAGCCCATGAGGGCGAGACCGGCGATGCGCCGCGGGACGAACGGGGCGAGCAGCAGCCCGCCGACGGCGGCCTCGCCGATCGACAGGAGGTCGATGAACTCCTCGGCGTCGAGGTCGTCGATCCACGGCAGCTCCGCGGCCTTCGCGAACTCGTGGAGGCCCTGCGCGCCCTCGGCTGGCAGGTCCCGCTTGGCGAGCGCCTGCTGGAGGACGAACCCGCCGGAGGCGAGGCGCAGCGGCGCCTCCCATCTCGTGAACCCTCGCGCCATCGTCGACCACTCCCTCGCTGTCGGTTGCCACCACGACGGATGCCCCGCATGGTGTCCGGTGCTGCGCGCGTCGCTACCCGAGCAGCGTGGCGCTCAACCGTCGGGTGGGCCTCCTGGGTGCGGGCCGGTGGGGCGCGCGCCGTCGCCGCCACGCGGGTCGTCGGGCACCTCCCGGCAGCGCGGTGGCAGCCTCCGGCATCACGACGCCGGTGGGCGGGTCGTGCGCGATGGCTTGCCTGGCCGGTGCGGGGTCGTGGCCGTGCGCGGTCTCGAGCTCCGCCGGAGGCGTCGGGATGACCGCGACCCCGGGGTCGGGCAGACGGTGGCGCTGCCGAGCCCGCGTCGCTCGTGCGCATCGGGGCGCCGCTGCGAGCGACACCCGGTGGGCCTATTGTGACAATGCGTTTCGACTGCAGCAAGGACCGGGGCGTCGGCTGCCCGCTGAGGAGGTGAGCGCATGCAGCAGGCTGACGGGCGCGCGGGCGACGTCGTCGGCGGGGCAGGAGGGCCCGGGCGGCGGCAGGGGGGCGTCCTCGCGGGGCTCTTCTTCGTCTCCGGCTTCGCCGCGCTCGTCTACCAGGTCCTCTGGGTTCGCGAGCTCGGGCTGCTCTTCGGCTCGACCGCTCAGGCCGCGGCGCTCGCGATCGCGATCTTCTTCGCCGGCATCGCCCTCGGCGGGTGGTTCTGGGGACGTCGGGCCGCAGCCTCACCCAGCCCGCTGCGCGGCTTCGGGCTCCTCGAGCTCGGCGTCGCCGCCACCGCGCTCGGCCACTTCGTCCTCCTCGACGCCTACGTCGCCCTCTACCCGGCCATCCACGCGATCGTCGGGGGCACGCCGGCGCTCGAGACGCTCGCGAAGGCCGTCATCGCCACCGTCGTGCTCCTGCCCCCGGCGTTCCTCATGGGCGGGACCCTGCCGCTCATGGCCCAGCACCTCGTGCGCGCGCGCGACGAGCTCGGCCGCACCGGCAGCGCGCTCTACGCCGTCAACACCGCTGGCTCGGCGACCGGGGCGCTCGCGGCGGGCTTCGTCCTGCCCCTCGCGCTCGGCTTCACCGGGGCCTACCTCCTCGCCGTCGGCCTCGACCTCGCCGTGGGGCTCGGCGCCGTGGCGCTCGCCCGGCGCGCCGCGGTCGGCGCCGCGTCCACGACCGGCCGTGGCGATCCCACCGCGCAGGGCCAGGCCACAGCCGTCGGGGCGGGCGAGGCCCCTGCGGTGCGCGCGGCCCCGGCCGCGGCGGCCGCGGTCGTCTGGCGTCCCGCGGGGCTGCCGGTGTCGCTCGTCTGGGTCCTCGCCTTCGCCTCCGGCGTCGCCACCCTCGGCATCGAGGTCGTGTGGACCCGCCTCTTCGCCCAGGTGCTGCAGAACTCCGCCTACACCTACGCCCTCGTGCTCTCGGCGTTCCTCCTCGCGCTCGCGCTCGGGGCGAGCGCGGCGAACGCGCTCGCGCGGCTCGGGCGTCCCCGACCCGACCGCGTGCTCGGCGTCCTCCTCCTCGCCGCCGCCGCGGTCGCGGCGACGAGCCCGTGGCTGTTCTACGAGGTCACCGACGGCATGGCCTACGTCGGCCGTGACCTCGCCTGGAGCGGCTACCTCCTCGCCGTCGCCGGCGTCGCGGCGGTCGTCGTGCTCCTGCCCGGCATCGTCCTCGGGGCGGTCCTGCCCTACCTCCTGCGGGTCCTCGAGGCCAGCGAGCGCGCGCCCGGCGAGCTCGTCGGCCGACTCGTCGCCGCCAACACCGCCGGCGGCATCGCCGGCTCCCTGCTCACCGGCTTCGTGCTGCTGCCCCTCGTCGGGGCCTGGCGCAGCCTCCTCCTGCTCGCCGTCGTCTACCCGCTGCTCGTCGCGGCGCTCTCCCTGCTCGAGCTCACCCCGGCGCGGCTCGCCGCGGCCACCGCAGCGGCGGCGCTCGCCGTGCCGCTCCTGGTCACCACCCCCACGCTCGACGCGGTGCGGCTCAACGAGGCGCGCGGGGAGGAGCTCGTCGAGGTGCGCGAGGGGCCCGAGGCCCACGTCGCGGTCATCGGCATCGACGACGACCGCATCCTGCGCGTCAACAACTTCTACACCCTGGGCTCGAGCCGGGCGGCGCACTCCGAGCGCAACCAGACGGTCCTGCCGCTGCTGCTGCACCGCGAGCCCTCCTCGGTGTTCTACCTCGGCATGGGCACGGGCATCACCGCGGGGGCCGCCCTGCCCTTCCCCGTCGAGCGGGTCGTGGTCTGCGAACTGCTCGCCGACGTCGTCGACGCCGCCGAGCGCCACTTCGCCCCCTGGACCGAGGGGCTGTTCACCGACCCGCGGGTCGAGGTCCACGCCGAGGACGGGCGCACGTGCCTGCGGCGCAGCGACGAGCGCTTCGACCTCGTCATCAGCGACCTCTTCACCCCGTGGAAGGCCGGCACGGCCAACCTCTACACCCTCGAGCACTTCGAGACCGCGCGGCAGCGCCTCGAGCCCGGCGGGCGCTTCGTGCAGTGGCTGCCGCTCTACCAGATCAGCGACACCGAGCTGGGGATCATCGCCCGGACGATGGACGAGGCCTTCGAGCAGGTGACGCTCTGGCGCGGCGACCTCTACCCCCGGCGCTCGATCGTCGCCCTCGTCGGCCAGGCCGACGACGCGCCGCTCGAGCCCGGGGCGATCGCTGAGCAGGGGCGTGCCGCCGCCGGGGTCGGGGGACTCGACGACGCCGACGTCGAGGCCCTCGCGCTGCGCCACTACGTCGGCAACGTCACCGCGACGGGGCTGTTCGCCGACCGGCCGCTCAACACCGACGCCCGCCCGCGCATCGAGCACCTCGCGCCGCGCACCCACCGGGAGGCTCGCGCGGGAGGCGACGCCGCGTTCCTCGTCGGCGAGGAGCGCGAGGACCTCTACCTCGCGCTGCGCACCGCGCTGCCGGTGGAGGAGGACCCCTTCCTCGCAGCGCTCGACGAGGACCAGCGTGGCTACGTCCACGCCGGCCACAGCTACTCGCGCCACGCGCTACTCGACGACCTCGGTCGCCCCGACCTCGCTGCGCCGTACTACGCCGAGTTCCTCGAGCGCTCCCCGCAGACGAGCGTCGACGACCTCTCCCCGGCGCGCCGCCTGCTCTCACGCCCCACGGGGCTGCTGCGCCGCTGAGCCT